>TARA_B100000963_G_scaffold361792_1_pt1 | contig 13590 bp, 8 predicted proteins | sample TARA_B100000963 | Tara Oceans TARA_B100000963 (sample SAMEA2622097) | marine metagenome | biome: marine biome (ENVO:00000447); feature: surface water layer (ENVO:00002042); material: "saline water (ENVO:00002010), including plankton (ENVO:xxxxxxxx)" | depth 5 m | reverse complement strand
AAAAAACAAAAAAAATGCCAAGATCAGTAAACTCTGTAGCTGCCAAAGCTAGAAGAAAAAAAATTTTAAAAGCCTCTAAAGGATATTTCGGTAGAAGGAAAAATGTTCATACAGTAGCAAAAAATGCTGTTGAAAAAGGCTTACAATATGCATATAGAGATAGAAAAAACAAAAAAAGAAACTTTAGAGCACTTTGGATACAAAGAATAAATGCGGGTGCGAGACTACACGGGATGTCATACTCTCAATTTATGGGAAAAATTAAATCCAAGAAAATTGACTTAAACAGAAAAGTGTTAGCAGATTTAGCAATGAATCACCCCACTACATTTCAGGCAATTATAGAAAAAGTAAAATAGATTAGTTATTTTTATTAAGTAAACAGTATACCACTAATAAATCATATTGTTTTTTTGTTGCAACATATTTAAAGCATCAATTGCGTAATAATAATCTGGATTTAATTGGATAGCTCTTTTATAGTCTGATTCTGCTTGTTTAATATTACCTAAAGTTTCGAAACATATTCCTCTTGAGTAATAGGCCTGATAGAATGAAGAATTAGAATATATAGCATCTGAAAAATTATTTGCTGCGATATCATATAGTTCCAGCTCCATATGAATAAATCCTAAATTATAATGACTATCAGAATGAAATTTATTTACTTCATGAAGTTCTGCATATGCTGACAATGCATTATTCCATTCCTGCATGTCTTGATAAAACAAAGCTTTATTATATAAAACAAGTTCATTTCTTGAATCTAACTTTATTGCATTATCATAATAGAGTATCGCATTTTTGTCTTTTAACAAATGATAAATCTGACCTAATTGCATATTAGCTTCAAAAAAAGATGGATTAATTAGTAAAGAATTTCTAAAGCAATCGATTGCTTTAGGGTAATCTTTTAACTGCTTAAAAGTATATCCTAATAAAAGATGAGTATTTTCTTGATTATAATTTATTTGTAATGATTTAGTTAAAAAATTTATAGACTCTTGATAATCCCCAGAAGCCAATAGCAACTCTCCCATTAAAGAATATGCGATAAAGTTTTGGTTATCTAATTCAATTGACTTTTCAAGATTTTGTTTTACCAAAGATGGAAATGAAGGGTTAGCATTTCTCTTTTTAGAAAGTTCAAAGTAAATATTTGCAAGATTTAAATAACTTTTAGATTTTTTCGGTTCAAGCTCAATAATATCCTCAGCATATTTAATAGCTGCGCTCAAATCATTAATAGAACTAAGATAACTAATTGTTTTATACAAAGAATCAACAGATATGTAATTAGATGATAAAAAAAGAGATGAATAATCTTTTTTATTATCTAGATTGTAACCAATTAGATTTGAGGTGGGTTTATATATTTGATTTTCATCTTTTTTGTAAGAGTAATTTTTTTTATTACCACAGCTTGAAAATAAAATAATAAAAAGAAAAAAAAATTTATACATCAGTCTATTCTGCAGGGCCCTCTTTAATTTTTAATTCAATTTCTTGTGATAACTCTGGATTATCAGCAATTATTTTCTTTACTGCATCTCTTCCTTGACCTAACTTTGTTTCTTGATATGAAAACCATGATCCAGATTTTTGAATAACTCCTAATTCTGTTGCAATGTCTAATATTTCTCCAGAACGAGAGATACCTAGGCCAAACATAATATCAAACTCAACTTTTCTAAAAGGAGGAGCAACTTTATTTTTAACAACTTTTACTCTTGTTCTATTTCCAATAACTTCATCTCCATTTTTAATAGCTCCTATTCTTCTAATATCAAGACGCACTGATGAATAAAATTTTAAGGCATTTCCACCGGTTGTAGTTTCAGGATTACCAAACATGACTCCAATCTTCATTCTTATTTGATTTATAAATATAACAGTACAATTTGTTTTGTGAATAGTTGCAGTTAATTTTCTTAAAGCCTGCGACATTAATCTAGCGTGCAAACCCATTTTACTATCCCCCATTTCGCCTTCTATTTCTGATTTTGGTGTTAAGGCTGCTACTGAATCTATAACAACTAAATCAACTGCTCCAGAACTGATAAGATGATCTGCTATTTCTAATGCTTGTTCTCCATTATCTGGCTGTGATATATATAAATTTTCAAGATCAACACCTAATGCAGATGCATATGATGAGTCAAATGCATGCTCAGCATCAATAAATGCTGCGACACCTCCTTGTTTTTGAACTTCTGCAATTGCGTGTATTGTTAATGTTGTTTTACCAGATGATTCAGGCCCATAAATCTCGATAACTCTACCTCTCGGATAACCTCCAACCCCTAAAGCTATATCTAAACTTACTGAACCAGTAGGAATTGAAGAAACATCATCGTCAACTTTATCTCCTAATTTCATCAAAATGCCTTTACCATAAGACTTTTCTAATTTACCAATAGTAAGTTCTAATACCTTTAATTTTTCATTTTTTTCCTTTTCACTCATAATAAATATATTTTTTACAAAATTCAATAATTCTTTTTCAAAAAGAAGTAAAATTAAAAGAGATTTATTAACAAATATATTTAAAGCTATTTTAAAAGACTCTTTCGACCTACTTTACTTGTTATTATATCTTTATCAAGTTGCCAACATCTGGCTGGCGAAAATTCTCTTCCGTAAAATATTATCTGTAAATGTAACTTATTCCATAAATTTACTGGAAATAGTCTCTTTGCATCTCTTTCTGTAATTTTAACATTTTTTCCGCTTGAAAGGCCCCATCTATACATCAATCTATGTATGTGAGTATCAACAGGGAAACTTGGAATTCCAAATGCTTGTGACATTACTACACTGGCGGTTTTATGACCAACTGCCGGAAAAGACTTAAGTTCATCCAAATTTGCAGGAACAACGCCATTATATTTTTCAATTAAAATTTTTGACAGCCCATAAATACCTTTACTTTTCATTGGAGAAAGACCACACGGCCTAATTACATCCTCAATTTGTGTAACTGATAATCTAACCATCTTTTTTGGTGTATCTGCTTTGTCAAATAAAATTGGAGTAATTTTATTAACTCTTTCATCAGTACATTGTGCTGATAACAATACAGCAATAAGTAACGTATAAGGATCTTTATGATCAAGAGGAACAGCTGGATTTGGATATAGTTTTTGTAAAGTATTAACAATAAAATTTACTTTCTCTGATTTATTCATTAATCAAAGATAAATAGATTTTACTAAAAAAATCTAATAAATTAGTTTAGTGATATAAAAAAATCATTTCCGCTATTTGTCTTGATATTCCTTGTTGATTTAGCGTATGCAAGAATAAATAATACAGATTGTAAACTTGGTACAGATTCGAGTTGATTTTTAATTATAATTTTTTCTTTTTGTTTCTTTAATTTCTCTATAGTTAATAAAGTAGAATTTTTTCTCATAAATATTGTTTAGTTGTTTAATCATCAATCTAAACGAAAAGAGAAAAAAAATATTGTAAAATAATTGATAATTATCTATGTGATAAATCTATTTTACGTTCTTCAGAGATAGTTCGTAAATTTATTAAAGCATACCTCATCCTTCCTAAAGCTGTGTTAATACTAACATTAGTTAATTCAGCAATTTCTTTAAAAGATTTATCTTGAAAATATCTAAACTTGATGACATCCCTTTGTTCAATTGGTAATAGTTCTATTAATAAATTAAGATCAGAATAAATTCTTTTACGAATCATTTCTTCTTCTTGAGACTTTGCACCATTATTTAATATATCAAAAATATTAAAATCATCTGTTGAACGTATATTTTTAACTTTATTAGATTTTCTAAAATAATCTATTACTAAATTATGCGAAATTCTCATCATCCAAGGTAAAAATTTACCCTCTTCATTATACTTTCCCTTTTGTAAAGAATTAATCACTTTGACAAACGTATCCTGAAAAATATCTTCAGCAAGATCTCTGTTTTTAACTTTAGAAAAAATGAATGAAAAAACTTTATTCTTATGACGATTTAATAGCTGTTCAAAAGAGTTGTTATCTCCTTTTAAATAATTCACTACCAAATCTTTGTCTGATTTTGTTTGAGTCAACATATACTTGATTTTAGTTAATAAAAAATTAAAGTAAATGTTGAACTATAGGCAGTATTTTTGTTAGTAAGTTTAGAACAAATATATAAAAAAATTATTGTATGAGAAATAATATCAAATCCTTTACTTAATTTTGTAAGATTTTCTAAAGTAGTAATGAAAAAAAAAAATAAAAATTATCATATTGAAATTAAAGGTGCAAGAGTACATAACTTAAAAGATGTATCTCTGAAAATACCCAAAAACCAGTTGATAATAATTTGCGGAGTTTCAGGTAGTGGAAAATCATCATTGGCTTTTAATACATTATTTGCAGAAGGTCAAAGAAGATATATAGAGAGCTTATCTGCATACGCCAGACAATTTTTAGGTAAATTAAAAAAACCAGATGTCGATGAAATAAAAGGAATATGTCCTGCAATTGCAATTGAACAAAAAACAAAAACTAATAATCCAAGATCAACTGTAAGCACTTCAACTGAGATTTATGATTATTTAAAATTAATGTATGCACGTATTGGTAAAACTTTTTCTCCTATTTCCAAAGAAGAAGTAAAAAAAGATTCAATTGAAGATGTTATAAATTTCATTACTACACAAAAAGAAAATTCTGACATTCTTATCCTTTTCAATAAGGAAATTAAAAGTGAGGATACTTATTCTAAGCTAATAAAAAAAGGGTACTCAAGAGTTCTTGTAAACAATAAAGTACAAAGGATACAAGAAATTTTAAAATCTAATAAAAATTTAAGTCAAAATAAAGCTAAAGTAGTTGTTGATAGGATAATTACAGAAAAAGAAAATGATACTGCTAGAATTTCTACATCTATAGAAACATCTTTTTATGAAGGAAATGGGGAATGTATAGTCTATCAAAATAACAAAAAACATTATTTTTCAAATAAATTTGAAAAAGATAATATAAAATTTACTTATCCATCAGTTAATTTATTTTCATTTAATAACCCATATGGAGCTTGTAATGAATGTGAGGGGTATGGTTCTGTTCTAGGAATAGATGAAAATAAAGTGATACCTAACAAAAATTTATCTCTATTTCAGAACGCTGTTGCTTGCTGGAATGGGCAAAAATTAAGTAAGTGGAAAGATAGATTCATAAATGAATCCGTAAAATTTAACTTTCCTATTCACAAGCCATACATTAAATTGTCAATTGAAGAAAAAAATATATTATGGAAGGGAAAAGAAAAATGTAAAGGAATATATCAATTTTTCGATAAGTTAGAAGAAAAACAATACAAAATACAAAATAGAGTATTAATAGCAAGGTATAGAGGAAAAACAATTTGCAACAGCTGTAATGGAACACGTCTTAGAAAAGATGCACTATTTGTAAAAATTGCTCAAAAAAATATTGCAGAAATCAACAATATGAGTATTGATGTTGCTCTTGATTTTTTTAACAATATCAAACTATCATCTGAAGATAAAAAAATAACTGATAGACTTTTATTAGAAATTAACTCTAGATTAAATTATCTTCAAAGCATAGGTTTAGGATACTTAAAACTTAATAGAAAATCTAATACTCTTTCAGGAGGAGAATCTCAAAGAATAAATATAGCAAAGTCTATAAGTAGTTCATTGGTTGGTTCTATGTACATTTTAGATGAACCTAGTATTGGACTACACCCGAAAGATACTGAAAAACTAATCCAAATACTCAAAAATCTTAGAGATATTGGTAACACGGTAATTGTTGTTGAGCATGATAAAGATATAATGTATGAAGCTGATCAAATTATTGATATAGGACCAAATGCTGGAATTAATGGGGGTGAAATTATTTTTCAAGGAAGTCTTAATAAAATCAAAAAAAGTAAAAATTCATTAACAAAAAAATACTTATTTGATGATTTAAAAATATTTATTCCTAAAAAAAGAAAAACACTTAATGAAAGTATTTGCATAAATAAAATAAATATAAATAATCTTAAAAATTTAAATGTAAAGATACCAATAGGAGGCTTGACTGTAATATCTGGTGTTAGTGGTTCAGGAAAATCATCATTAGTAAAGCATACACTGAAAGGGGCATTAGAAAATTATCTTCAGCATAAAATAACAAATACAAAACAATATTCTGATGTCAAAATAACAAATAAAGCCATTAAAGGTTATGAGTTTATTGATCAAAATCCAATTGGAAAATCATCAAGATCTAATCCATCAACTTATTTAAAAATCTATGATGATATACGCAAGTTATTTTCAAATCAAAAACTATCAAAAATTAGAAATTATAAGACAGGTTACTTTTCTTTTAATATTGATGGTGGAAGATGTGATAAATGCAAGGGAGAAGGAGAAAATACAATTGAGATGCAATTTATGGCAGATGTACAGATTATCTGTGATGAATGTAAAGGAAAAAGATTTAAAAAAGAAATACTTGAAATTAATTTTTTTGACAAAAATATTTCTGACATTTTGAATCTATCGATCGACGATTCAATTATATTTTTTAAAAAGCATAATGAAATAAAAATTGCTAAAAAAATTCAACCTTTACAAGATGTTGGTTTAGGATATGTTAAATTAGGTCAATCATCAAGTACTTTTAGTGGTGGAGAAGCTCAGAGGATCAAGTTAGCTTATTTTCTGAGTAAAGGAAGTACTAAAGAGAAAACAATATTTATGTTTGATGAACCAACAACAGGTCTTCATTTTCATGATATAAACAAACTACTTATTTGCTTTAATGCATTAATAGAAAAAGGTCATTCAATTATTTGTATTGAACACAACCTTGATGTAATAAAATGTGCTGACTGGATAATAGACATGGGGCCCAAAGGTGGTGTTGATGGAGGTAAAATTATATTCAGTGGTAGTCCTGAAGAAATTGTGAAAAGCAAAGAGTCCATTACAGGAAAATATTTAAAAAAATACATTAGTTAGAATTTAAATAATCTTGTAAAATAATTGTTGCGCTAACTTTATCAACTAATGATTTATCTTTTCTTTTTGCTTTTTTAATGCCACTAGAAACAATAGCTTTTTGTGCAATCTTAGACGTAAATCTTTCGTCTACCATACAAACCTCTTTGCTAGTGTATTTATTTTTAAGTCGTTTGACAAATCCTTTTACATGTCCTGTAACATCTGTTTTGTTATTTTTTAAATCAACAGGAAAACCAACTACAAAACAATCAATATTCTCACATTTTATAAGATTTGAAATAAAGTCCTCTAGACGATATGTCTCTATGGTTTCTAAGCTCGAGGCAATTGTTTTAGTTTCATCAGAAATTGCAATGCCTGTTCTCTTGGTTCCATAATCAATACCTAAAGCTTTTGCCATCAATATTTAATAATTTGATATGTAATATTTTCAGGCTTCACTTGTATAGTGTATGTTCCTGGAGAATATTTTTGTAGATCTATAATAGTTTGATCTTTATTGTTATCAATTTTCTTTAACAACTTACCATTAATATCAAAAATATTTATTGAATGAATTTCATTGTCATTATATGTTAAATAAAAAATACCAGGAGAAGGGTTTGGAAATAATTTAAAACTAAAATTATCTTCAGAAATAAATGAAGTTTGTCCTAAATCAATTGGAGGAAAAACAATATAATCTATCCATGCACAGTCTTCCCCTTCCTCTGTCCATCCGTCTTTATCATACTCCCATTCAAATTCATGCACCCCTACAGTAACAGGGTAAGAAGCAAAACTCCAAGAATTATCTATCCCAGACCATTCTCCTTTTTTATTTCCATCGATATAAAATTGCAAAAAATCCCAATGTTGTTCAGAAGACACAAATTTCCAGAAAGAAATATCTCCAGGGGCAATTACATTGACATTAATTTTAAGATTAGAAACAGCGTTATTTGGAAGAGAACCTGATCTAGAAGAATTATTACCTTCATAAACATTTACATTGTCTATTGTCCAAGGATAGTCAACGTCATTATCCCATGCATATTGAGTAAAGTCACCTGTTTCATAATCCTCATTAATAACACCAATTACTTCATTGAAAATTGCAGAATGTAAATAAGAGTTGTTACCAATATAAAAAGAAAATTCAACTGGAGTTCCTACAGGAGTATTTGGAGCAATACTTATATTAAAAATAACAGACTCCTGTCCGTTAATACTCATACCTGTAACATTATCACTTGAATTATTGAAATTCACATAATTAGTAATACAACTCATATTAGCTGTAAGTATTGACAATGAGTCAAAATCGGCGTGCCCAATATTTGTTACATCTACAATTAGATTAGCTGTTTCACCAGCATCTAATTTACCATTTCCATTTCCGAGTGTTACATCATCAATACTAAAAGAAATATGATCAATTTGTGGAGCATTTACAGATATATTTTGTATTGTATTCCACGAGTTACCTAAATTATCTGTCATTTGCAAGTCAAAAAGTACATCATGTTGATCTGGAATTTGATTTGAAACCTGAAAAGTGAATGGATTATTCGTACTAACAATTTGTTGAGATGGTATTAGATTAATGATATCTGTAGTATTTATTAAAGTGATGTATGGATCTGTTGTAGAGATATTTATATTTACAAGACTAGCATCTGATGAACCAACATTTTGAACATCAACTCCCATACTTATAAATTCTCCAAAATCAACCACTTGATTATTGTTGCCTGTATTATCATCTATCGTATGTGAAGAATAAATTACGTATGGTCCGTTAGGAGAAATAATTTGTGTAGTACCTTCGTATGGCTGTTTAAATTGCTTTGTAATAACAATATCTAAAGTTCCTACATTTGCAATTGCAGGAAATGTTAAGTTAACTATTCCACTCGCATCTGCTAACTTAGCATCTAACAAAATTCCATTCATAGAAATAGCAACATAAGCATTTTCTTCAGTATTTACTACAAGTGATGTAGTTCCAACAGTAGCAGTAGAAGGATGAGATACTGATAAAAAAGTGGGCACACCAACATATGGCATTAGCGATGGATCCCCCATTACATGATAAATTTCCCAATAATACTGTTCAGACCCTCCAGCTTCAGTTACTGCTAAATTCCCCGCATGTGAAATTTGTCCTGTTGTTATAAACCAATCATTTTGTTGTTCACCATTTTCATGCATTAAACAATCATAAACCCCTAAGCCTGTCTGTGAATATAAAGGGTTTGCAGGAGGTGGGGTAGTACCATTTCCAACAGCCCACCAATAATCTTCATCCCAATAAGTATTATTAGAGCCTCCAATATAAGCAACAGCACCTTTATTGTTAACTCTTAAAATTGCTTCTCCAAAACACTCTTGAACATCAAACTTATTAGATTGACAGCAATTTCCTATTAACACACCAAACTTATCATCATTTTGTAAATAAGGGATATCGGATGTTTCAAAAGCTGGATCAGCCCAGCCAAAACTACCACAGTGAGCTGTATAGTTTGCAAAGCAAACACCATCACTTATATCTGATATAATAGCTGCAGAAGCAGCTGACTGATCGGAGGTAATAGGAGAACCAGTACCATAAAGATAAGTATGAGTATTTAAGCCATTAGAAATATTAAAATAATTATCGGTTGCATAATTAATTTGCCCATTTCCATAAGTTGGCGCCATACTTGCATCAACACCTGCTACTAAAACCATATCATCCAAAAATGATGGATCTGAAAACAAATATCTTTCATGCTTTATAGTCTTATTTACTTGGGCTTCAACTTGACCAGAATTGGTAGCAGAAAACCTACCGAAATACATTTCTGGATAGAAGTCTCCTCCTCCATCATATTCACAATAATACATGTCAGATAGATGATTTCCAGTATTTCCATCAAACGAAGGAACTTGATCATCATCTCCAACAATCAAAAGATATGTTGGTGAAATACCATCAGAAGGATTATCATACAAGTCTTTTAAAAATGTATGAATAGAAATAGGAGTATTACCAACATTTGGATCATTGGTATAGCCCTCGATAACTTTAAAACCTTTTCTAGTTTTCCAATCAATTAATGGCTGTAAAGCAGATTGAAAATTTGGATCAGAAATAATAACATATTTTGTTGGGTATGTTGTAATTACGTCTTTAGTTATATCGTATTCAATGTAATTGACACATTGTTTAAAAAGATGTTCAAATTCATGTGAATAAAAACGACTTCTTGTTTCATCTAATATGTCGTAATTAACATTATTGAAGTCAATACTTACTTCTAATTTTGTAACAACAGAAATTTTATTTTTTTTTGGGTTGTAGCTTATTGGAGATAAAGTTAGTCTCCCTAGCTGTTGTCCTCTCATTTCACCTAATATTTCAATTGAAACTAAATCTGTGTTGTGAAAACCATCATAATTATAATATTCTTTATCAAAATGAAACATCGCATTTTCTGCACTTTCACTTTTAGATAAAGAAGGCTGTGATGGAAAAATAAAGTCACTTATGTTGTAATCATTTAATGAAAATTCTTGTTCTACCTTTTGAATTATGTTAATATTTATAGTAGCTCCATGCGGAATATTAATTAACTGTTCAATCACAGGTAAAGAAGCAAAACCATTATCGGCATTTTCTCCATATCCATCAACGTTAAGCTTAATAAACTGAAGGTCATTTTTTTTAACTTTACTCGTGTTAATTTCAGATAATTGATTAACAAAATCAAAACCAGTAAGTGATTTACTAGTAATAGCAAATCTATTTTCATTTTCTGTGAGCTTAATATCCTTAGCTAAGCAAGTAGCTGATAAAAAAGAAATCAACATCAGTGATTTTAATATTTTCATATTTTTTTATTTTATACAAATTTAATTTAAAATTTAGTTTAAACAGCCAATATAAGAATATGTTTATTCTATAACTATTACTTTTTCAACCGAACCATCATCATAAATATGAAGTATTACGTCATATTTATATATTTTATTTGAGTTAACTTTTTTTCCTAATAAATCTGTAACAGCGATCAATTTTTTTGACTCATACATATCAACCCTTGCAGAAGCAGGCATGGTCCAAAAAACAAGATTTGTCCAATAAGATGAACGATAAGCACCACCATTAGGATCGCACCAAGTACGAGCTTGAGCTCTATATGATTGAGCCGGTATTAAACCATTTTTATTCTTAGTAATATTAGGATAATTGACTCCAAAACCACCTGCATTAAACCAGGGCGCTCCCACATAATTTTCTCTTAACTTAATTCTAAGAAATTCATATTGTCCATTTAACATCCAATCAAATCTTACTTTAGTATTTGAAATTGGTGTTACATCAAAATTTTCTATCAAGGGACAAGAATCAGCCGTTGTAAAATAATACAAAGGTGACCACGAACTACTTCCACTGCCACAATACCAAGCTTTCATTCTAAACTCATATTCAGTACTTGGTATTAAATCATATAACATCCTGTCAATTTTTTGATTTCCTGAGCTACAACTTCCTATTGGCCCTCCAATTGTTTTTTGTAACCAAAAAGATGACCCAACTGGTCTGTAATTTATTCTGTATTGATCCACAATACAAATAGATGAATTCATATTGTCCCAATTAATTCTTGCCCTATCATGAATAATGTCTGAACTAAATAAATTTGATGGGTAGTCTACATTACAATTTTGTACGATTTCTTCAATAACATCAACATCAATACCAATAAAACAATTATTAGCATCCACAATATATACACTGTATGTACCAGCAGAAAGATTTGATATATCCTCAGTATTTTGAGTAGGGGTTGTAGTCCAATAAAAACTATATGGAGGTGTACCTCCTATGGGTGTTAAATCGATAGAACCATCATTACCCGCTAGTGAAGACACATTATTTACTTCAAATGATGCATCTAATAAATCCGGTTCTGTGATAGAATATGTAACTGTAATAAATTGACTAAAATTATCATTAATAATTACAGTATATGAGCCAGCACTTAGATTAAATATATCCTCATAAGACGATCCATTGCTCCAGTTAAAGTAATATGGCGGTAATCCGCCATTAACAGTTATATCAATTGATCCATCAATCTCACCGAAACAACTTATATCTGAAATATTCTGAGTAACAAAAAGTGAAGAGATTTGTCCATCAGGAACAATAATAGAAATTGTTTGTGTGCAACCATTACCATCTGTAACATATAGATCATAAGTTCCTGCAATAATATTTATAATATTTTCAGTCGACGCTGTATATCCATTTGGACCTGACCAAAAAAAAGAATATGGACTAACTCCTCCAGAAATAATAGTAGAAATGCTTCCATCACTATATCCTGAGCTAGTAGTTGAATCAACAAAAAAAGATATAACAATTGGATTTGGCTGACTTATATAAACCAAACTGTTTTCTACTTGTCCCAAAGCATCAGTTACAGTGACACTATAATAACCAGTAGAAATACTATAGAGATTTTGAGTTGTAGCTCCAGTAGACCAAAGATATGAATATGGAGGAGTACCTCCTGATACTGATAAACTAATACTACCATCAGAACCGTTACTACAAGAAACATTTGAAGTTACAGCTGTTATTACGGGAATATATAAGCAACTTCCGTCATCAATTGTTGCATTTGGATCAAAATTGGAAGCACTTGCATCAGTACAACCATAGAAATCACATGTAGTTAAACAACTTGCCGAATTAATTCCAGGGTCTAAAGCATTATTAATTACGATAGGATGAAAATCAATATTTATTCCATATCCACCAATATGACAATAGCTCATAATTGTTCCATACTGCGCAGTTGGGTTATTTGTACAACTTCCTTCAACATCAACACAATTATCTATTGGCCCTCCTGGCCATCCACACCAATGTGTATGTTCTGAACCTATATTATGTCCTATTTCGTGAGTACATACCATTAGATTCCAACTATATGATGGGTTTGGAAAATTAAAACTTGTATTGTTGTTTAAATCTGAACTAAATGCATACCCCCAACTATTATTACATATTCCATCTAAATAAGCTATACCTCCTGTACCTGTATTACTTCTTTTTGTCATTAAATGAACTAAATCTCTGCTAATTGATCCATTATTTGAAATCCAATGATTTCTTAAAGCAGATAACATATTACTAGCATCATTGATATATGAATCATACGGATCCATAGTTTCCCAAATAATTGTTGTTGTAACAGATATATTAAGATTTACATCACTATAATAAACCTGACTAACACCAGCAATAATAGCAAGTGCCCAATTTGTAGTTGATATTGTTGAACTAAAAGTATTTCTTGTGTAATTGTCAACTTCAACTGCTAATTCTATACATTTTGGATTTGAGATTGATGATTTTGTTTGATCATTGTTATTATAAATTTTCATCTTCTTTTCTTCAACTTGGCAAGAAAAACTTTTTGAATATAACAAATCATTGATATCAAATAAAATATATTCATTTTCTATATTATTAATCTCAAATTGTTTTTGATTAAATGTATAAGTAACAATCACAGAATGATCAAAAAGCAAAAGTGTTCCAATAGATGAATT
>TARA_B100000963_G_scaffold360611_1_pt1 | contig 13729 bp, 10 predicted proteins | sample TARA_B100000963 | Tara Oceans TARA_B100000963 (sample SAMEA2622097) | marine metagenome | biome: marine biome (ENVO:00000447); feature: surface water layer (ENVO:00002042); material: "saline water (ENVO:00002010), including plankton (ENVO:xxxxxxxx)" | depth 5 m | reverse complement strand
ACATTCAGACAGGAGTAAATTATTCACAGCGCGCCCTTTTACAATCACCTTTGCGATAGGAATTTAGCCTAAATATGAACCTCTTAAAATTCAAATTCAGTGCATCTTAACGAAAGAATCACACCACGTTTATCACCTTAATCTGCAATATCAGCGGCATTCACATTGCTGACATTCCTCCATCGAATCAAAAGGAACAGTCCCCTCACAGCCGCCCCAGACAAATGCCTTGCACACTTCGTCAACAGAATCAAAGTAGTACTTCGTTATGGCCGCTTCACATGGACCGCTATCAGGAATCAGTTCACATTCCATCATAATGAGCTCGCAGTCCTGTTTGCATCGAGTGCAAATGACTATGAGCCCAGCACATAAAAAGACATTTACAAATACGTTTCGACTTGACCACATTATCCAATGATAAATATAAGTACAGAGAACCTCAACCCAATATATAAAGTGGCTTCCTATTTGAGCATCCGTCACCTCTGCCATGGTGAGAAAGAACAACTTAATAATGATCAATGAAAGTAAAAAGACAAAACCTCCATTTGCACATCAACATCGAACTTTGACGTCATCTGTATTAAATGGATTCTCTGTCTTAGATGCAACATTCGAAAACCTGACACGCATGTGGAGACTAGGGGATAGACGCCTATCCTACCCAAACTGCGAGGAGACGAACCTCATCCAACAGATTTAACCTTATGAACGAACGAGCGAAATCACTAAAATTTATCCCTTTCGAGCCGACCTACCGAAAGGTTTTTTTTGAGCTGAACAAGGCATGGCTGGAGGACCATTTCCTTATAGAACCTTATGATCTTGAAGTTCTATCCAATCCAGAAAAAATGGTGCTAGAACCTGGCGGTGACGTTTATTTTGGACTTTTGGCGGGAAAGGCCATCGCTACGTTTGCCCTAACACCAAGAGGAGAATCGATTATAGAACTCAACAAAATGGCGGTTCACAATAGACACCGCGGTCTGGGGTTTGGCCACCAGATGATGGAGTTCATTATAGGTCTGTGCCGACAACGTGAGGTGCAAACAATTGAACTGTACTCACATAGCTCCCTGCAAAGTGCATTGCACCTCTACAAGAAATTTGGTTTTAAGACCATTCCAATGCCAACTGATTGCATATACGATCGAGCCGACACCCGAATGCAAATGATATTGTGACCGCACGAATTTGTGCAATCCAAATCGGTCAGGGTCGAAGCCGAAAACTATCAGCCACTGTTGCTTCTATGAGTCAGGCCACGAAAAACTTTTAGTAAGCCCTTGCAAATCGTTGGAATCAAGCGCATGAAATACTTCTTCACCCTTATTTCTTTTACAACATTAGCCTGCGGTTGCAACAATGACCATTTGGCATTCATCGAACCCGGCGATGATCCTCATTTTAACATTGTAGCTAATTCTGACCGGGGGACAAAACGATTCAAAAGAAAGGTCGTCGTCTTTGGTGTGGATGTTTATGCGAGCTCGAAGGTGAACGACACGAAACTGCTGCATGTGGCCAATGTTTTGGCACAGTATCTCGATAACAACGAAGATGGTGAAGTGGACGATTTAAATGTCTTAGCCAAACTCCACGAGAACAAAGCCTACCTGGTATTATGGAATACACCACTAGACTTATTTCGGAGCTTTGTACCCGATCGTATCGGTCAAGATTTGGGCAATGACGAGATCATGCCCAACTATGTAATTGAAGGACAAACCGGTCAGTTTGATGCATCGCTGGAAGAAGTTCTTCACCTTGTGCACCACGCCGGTCTTTCGAAGGCATACCCCGATGTGTTTGGTCAGTCTCATGGGTCTGAATTAGCCATTGCAATGGACCTTGCTCGTGGCGGATATTTTGAAGAGATCCCAGAAGAATACCCCGCTACGGCTTGGTACACGTACACAGATAAAACCTGCGATTACGCTTCATGCCAAACCATCGAGTACCTCTACTGGGCTCTTACATCGGTAATTGGTGTGCAACAGAATCGCCTTCATGAAATTGGCCACGAATGGACTCTCAACACAAAAAACAAGGTGGCAACCACCGATACAGCGATCTACCGCCTGCTAACAGATCCGCGTTATTCCATGCCTGCAGTAACTCCAGACGGTTCTTATCGACATTAAAGCCACAAGGTTTCCTTGTTCGGCTTTTTCAAGCATTATGACAAGAGGACCGGACTTCTTAAAATGAATACTGACAGCAATTTTAATTACGTTTCAGTTGGAGCTTGCGGAAACTACCCACCTATCAAAGTCGATGGATTGCGAGTATTTATCAGTTATGGTAAGGTTATCAAAACAAAGCTGCCCTTGACTAAATTGCATTCAATGGCCAGAATCTTCTGCATTTTTTTCTCTGTTTGCCTTGTAAGTAACACTAGTGTAGGACAGGCTTATGTACCAATAATTTCGACAGTGGACTCATCGGATATCTGGGTAGACGTTCACAGTTGCACAGATTTTGACTGCTGGTGGGCTTATCGAAATATTTATACTGTTGTTGGTACCATCTCTTCAGGAGGAACCGAATACGTGCAATTCAATCGATTTACGGAGTACGAGCAAGGGACAGATCTGGGTCAGTGGTGTAATGAATCCTTTTCAACATCTGTTGGTATAATTGGAATCCGAGAGGAAAACAAAAGGGTCTTCGTCTTGCCAAATCCCACCTCAGCAGAGTCCGAGGAATACCTCGCCTATGATTTCAACTTGACCGTGGGCGACACCGTTCCGGACCCCTATTATTTTCAAACGCCCGGAGGACCATCAGATTATAACTTAGTCATTCACACAATTGATTCTGTTTACGTTTCTGGAACATGGCGTAAGCGCTATCAAATCAATAGTTTTCCAGATATCATTGAAGGTATTGGCTCATCATCTGGATTGCTCAATCCGTTGAATTTCGCATGGTCGGGCGCTTGCCAAATCTCCCTCAATTGCTACTTAGAGCAGGGCGTGGCGGACTTTTTTACATCCAACTGCGAGTTGCCATTAAACAGTCCTAGTCCTGCATTAAACGAAAACGCCCATTCCCGTGAGTTGCTAAAAATAGTAGATTGTACAGGGAGAGAAAGACTACCAACACCCAATACGTTGCTTTTTTATATCTACAGCAATGGCGAAGTTGAGAAGGTATTTCATGCGAGGTGAGGCAAAAACAATACCGTATCAATGTTACGAGCCCAGGTGATGGAATAATTCGCGAACGATATCGTCCATATTCTGGTTTTCGGCCAGCACAGCCCAGTGCAGTGCTCCACTCTCACAATCTACGTAGCGCAAGGACGTTAAAGTCACTCTTTCATCGCACAATTGGCTGATCATTACCACTCCCTTAGCACCAGAGAATTTTCCCGCATCCACAATGCTGGACTCATCATGGAGTCCCGTCATATTTCGTTGTTGTTCTGAGCTTACAATGTCCAGGGCCTGACGTTCCAATACACGAAACTTCTCCATCAACCGAATACCAAGAGATGCCTCCAGCACGGACTTGTTTGACGATCCATGACAAGGAGTATTCTCAAGAGCAACAACAAAAATATTCGAGCCTAAGGCCTCTTTCGTCTGAACTTCCACACGTAGTGGAGAATATTCCTTTGATACGGGTTGTAAATGCCCGTAGAAACCAGCAGGGTACTTCTCCACCCATCCTAAAGGAATTAACATCCACCAGCACATTAAGGCTCTGAGGTTGACTCGTCCTTTTTTTTCGATCTTAACGGTTAAGTCTTCGTAGCCATCTTTTTTCATCCTCACATCCAGCATACTTCCACTGGGTTCGTTGTCCCAGTGGCGTATCGGTGTTTTCCCTACGAAAGTTCCGTTGGTAAAAACATCAGCTTCACTTGGGTACGAAGAAATAAGAATACTACTCGAGCACGACGGCAGAACAATCAAAAGAATAAGGGACCACGATACCAGTTGTTGGCTATTGATGAATAGGTGCATCATCCCGCTCCATCCAAATACTGTGCCACATTATCACACCTTCTTCCAATGGACTTCAGTCAAATATCTGGTTAATCTGTGGATGAAACCCTCGTGAACCCATAGAAAAGAAGTGACAAAGAATTCATATTTATTGGATCCAGCAGCTCTGCGGCGCCCCCAAAATTCCTGACCATTGGGGGGCCTTATGGACGGTTGGCCATCAATGGCCCCTATGATTGCCCTCTTTTAGGTTTTGAACAAGAAGTCTCCAAACAGGAAGCTGAAGCGAAAGATGACCTAATCAATAATTTGATTTACAAGCGCCTCCAAATTATCCAAACGGCTTCTAAGGGCTTCATTATCTGATTCTTGACGATCAATTATCTCTTGTTGCTGTTGAATAGCTTTTACCAAAGGCACTACAAAATCTGAATAACGGATGCCATACACATCCTTGTCATGTTGGGGAGCATCAACTCCACTAAAGTCGTACCCAATCTCATTGGCCAAGGCCTCGACTTCCTGAGCGATGAAGCCAGAAAAACGGATTTTCTCAATGTCGTTTTTACCCTCCCATTGTACGGAGTCTTCCTTGTCAACTCCATAGTTTCTTTGCTTCCAGGCAAGCTGCTCATTGAGGTCGATGTTGTAAGTGACGGGATTCAAGGCGGTAATGAATTCTAGACCCTTAACCTCATCTTCACGCACATTCGTTTTGAAGCGCCCATCACTCAGGGTAGTCCAAGCCACCTGGCCACCAATGCTTACCACGTTTGAGTTTCCTATCTGGACCGTATTATTCGCTGTTGGGTCTGCGTCGTAACCTATTCCCGTCATATTGTTATAATCTGTAACAACGTTGGTTTGGGAACAAGTACTGTATCCAAGTGCTGTGTTATAATCCCCATTCATATATTCTCCGGAATATGCACCAATGGCTGTGCTCGCTTTTCCCGTGCTTCTCCACTGCATTGAAGCGCAGCCAACCGAAGTGTTGTACTCGGTTTCAGTCTCTCCACCAGAAATCTCACTGAGTGCGCTAGTTCCAACACCGGTATTGCCCTTTCCCTCCGTATTGAGAGCTAAAGTACCGTAACCTACACCAGTACAGGCATGCCCTGTCGTGTTCTTCGTCATTGACCAAGCACCAATTGCGGTATTGACACTACCATACTGTGGGTGAGGATTTCCTGGAACTCCAATATTGTCTTTCAAAGCGTTATGGCCAATTGCAATATTGTTCGAACCAAGAGTGTTGTTTTTTAAGGCATTCTTGCCAATCCTGATATTGCTGCTCACATTACCAGCCCCAAGACCGATCTTAACTCCATTGATTGCGGCATCGTGAACCGTCGACAACATCGTGTCACCAATCATAAGCAAGTTCGAATTTATCACCCAATCCGAACCATCATGATAAATGGTCTGGCCATTTGAACCAGCAAGGCTCAAAGTGCCTTGCTGAGTCTCAAGCGTACCCACTTGGGTTTGAAGTGATTCAATGATTTGCTCCAATTCGAGAAGATTCAAGGTGAAATGAACTTCGTTTCCATTGACCAAAACCGTATCAACTTGAGCGCTCAGAGAAAGAACTGCAAACAGTGATATAAACGCTATAAATTGCTTCATTATTCCATTTATTTAAACGTAATGTACGATTAAAATATTTTCGGTCAGTCAGCTGAAGGTCAATAAAGCTTATCGGACGTAAGTCAACGAATGAATTTTTGCGAATAATTTTGCAGGTGAAATGATGTGCGACACTCAACACAAAGTACTTTATGCCTTGTCTTTACTATTGATGATATGCCTCGTCCATGCGTTCATCCATGTTCACAACTTCAGATGGGGCTCCATAGCTATCAAAATGGCTTACCCGTCTAGCTGAACCTGATGGGGTAGCACACCCACAACGTAAAAAGCCCCCTACATCGCCAGACGCAGGAGGACTTCCATTCAACATTACTTCTTCCTTATACAGACCTCATTACTGCACAATCAGGCGAAGGGTTTTGGAAGTTGCCATCTCGCCGGACACCCGCAGCAGGTACAAACCTGGAGTGATCCCCGTCAATGATAGTTGAGTCACGCCTGTGCCGCTGAACTCCCGCACGGCTGTGCCTGTGATATTCATCAGGCGAGCGTTCCAAAAGACGTTGGGTTCGATGCCATCAAGGATCAACCAATCATTTGCAGGAACGGGGTAAACAATAGCTTCCGAAAATAGAGTATTCAACTCCCCCACTGCATTTACTGTGCCGCCTTCACCGCCATCGATCACCGTTATGACAAAGCCTTCCACAAAGCCTTCCAACAGGCCCAAGGAATCAACTGAAATTGCTTGACAAAAGGTGTCAGTGCATCCTGCGGAATCATCCGTAACTGTCAAACACAAGGTGTAGGGACCATCTGTGTTGTACGTGTAAGTTGGGAACGGCTCATCGCTCGAACCACCTTCGTCGCCGAAATCCCAAGCGTAAGACGCACTTGGATTGTAATCGTAGATGACCACATTCACAGCTCCCGCAATGGGAGTTCCATTCGGAGTCGTAGCTTGCTCGACATCAAATTCTGCGTTGCAAATCCCGCCTTCGCTTGCCTCGCACGCTGTAACACCTGTCACGCTCTCAGGAGCCACCAGGGGTAGGTTTTGGTTGACAATCACCTCACCCGCCGGATTACGTACGATGTATCCACACAGGTCGGCATACTGTTGAGGCGGCGTCACTTCAAATCCCAACTCGCCGCTGTTCACTGGCACATAGGCTTTGATCAGATAAAAAGGATAAATGCTCTGGAAGAAGACCGCGTCCATGAAGTCAATTGACGCATAAGAACCATATTCATCCGAATACACTTCGAATGATCCCCCAATCCAACCCTCGCCTGTTTCGTCAGAAAAGGTGATTTCAATCAATCCACAGGAAAAATCTATTCCGCATGGTTTCAGGCCAAAAACACTCCCAGGTGGGTACATCGTATCTCCGGATGTGGAGAAAATAACGTTTCCATCTTGGTCGATCAGTTCGTACCCAAGTTCGGACGAATCCGAACCACCATTGTAAATAAGATCAATCGTAGAACCTTGATTCACGGCAAAGGCAAACGTGCATACACCTACTTCATCGGGCCAAAAATCGCCATCGGTATCTACTGCAAGTTCGTTGCAGGTTTCAGATGATATCAACGTCCCGTTCACGTAAATATCCAAGGCATTGTTGCCCCATGTAGAACTCAAGCTGTTGTTGAACAAATTAATCGTCCATGTCCCGCATGTTCCTGAAACGCTCGGGATATCAAGGGGAAGGACAGAACCAATGGAATACACCACACCATTGTACGCCAGGAGGTCAGCGATTTCCACTGCAGCACCGGAAGCGGATACACCTTCACCATCAAATGAAATTGTTATGGGTTCGCCGGACATAGAAGTCAGCGTTTGACCATCACTCAAATCCGAACTTGCGTAATTGCCGATGACGATGTGGCGTTCCATGAATTCATCTACGAATTGTGAAGTCAGAAACTGTTCCGCTTCGGCATACCCATAAGCAGCTGCAAAGGCATCAATCGCATCGTCAGTTGGCGCAAAAATCGTGTACGGTCCAGGCAGAGGATCACCGTTGTTCTCATCCTCAACTTCCAAGGCTTGCGCTGAGAGGTAATCGACCATATAAGCGTTAACAATGGCTTGCTCGAATGCTGTGTGAGCGTCACTTTGCATCACCACTTGAACCACTGTTGCTTCCGGGTAACCAGCAGGAGCCAACGTAGCGTCAATCACGTGAATGACACCGTTATCGGCTGTAATGTCCGTTTCGATGACATTCGCATTGTCAATCATCACACCAGCCCCGACTGAAACGGAAAGGCTCTGACCTTGCAAGGTCACCAGCGACATGCCGTCTTCTAAATCTGCTGCCATCCACGTACCTGACACAATATGGTAGTCAAGGGCCGCATCAAAGTCGGAAAAACCAAGCATATCCCATTGGTTCAAGTTCATTAGCGCCATAACCTCGTCAACAGCTGCCTGATTCGGAACAAAAACTGTGTACTCTGAATCCATGTCGTACAACTCGTCTGAGTTATATCCCTGAAAAGCGTAACCAGCCATGAAGCAGCAAGGATTGTCGTTGTTTGCTTCCGTCGCATAAGTGAGGCCATTGAGTGCGTCGTAAAGCGTAAAGTCCCATTGAGCAGCGAGATTACCACTGAATGAGAGCAGGGCCAAAACTACCCAAACGCATCTGTTGTTCATATGTTTCATTTTTCTTGAATTGGTTGCTGCGTGTTACTCCCGGCACTTCTCCTACTTTGACAACGAAACAGGCAACTGTCTATCTAGCAACATGAAGTGCCGTTTCAAAAGGTCAGGCTATATTTAGTTTACAACCCATGGACGGAGAAGTTCAAAATATCGGGTCACCCCAGCAGCAATGTGAAACGTACGCAGTTACCCTTCCCAAAATGTGAGCCCGGATTCCTTAAGGTCTGCCTTTCGAGAAGTTTTTAGAGCACATTCACAATGGTGATATCCATGCTCAACCTGCTCGACTCATTCCCACCTATAAAACTGGTGATGAGCTCGCTTTGACCTCAATCTTTTTATCTGCGATTCGCCTGGTAAAGGAGTTCAGAGATAAGGTCTGTAGCGAAATCAAATTCAAGAAAGGCGGAAAGCAATACTTCTTTACTGAGGTAGTTTTTAGCCACAAGGAATTCGGTGATTGTCGATTTGATGGCTTGATGCTTTCAGAGTGACCAAGACACGTTTGACTCACGCGCTGCCGCTTGCGTGAAGATTGCGGGATCCATAGCGGAATCCAAAATCCTTAAAACCCAATAAAATTAACACACTTGGTGGAGCCGGCGGGAGTCGAACCCGCGTCCAAACAAGGACGAACCGCGCTTTCTACATGTTTATTCTGCAATTTATTTTCGACCGGAGGCTGATTACAGACAACCCACCTAGCAGCTTAGTCCAGTGAATTTCGCCTTGGGTGTCGGACACTCCCTCAGCTAGTCCCATTTACCTGATACCCCATTGAAGCCGCGGAAGGGTCCGTACGTTGCTTCGGGATAGCTCGTTCCGCCACCTGGTGACGTGAATTAGGCGAACCGACTGAGTCGATTAGGCCGCGAGCGCGTAGGAATTATTGTCATTTCTGACTGGAAAGTTCAGGTTTAACGAGCTGTGCTAACAAGTGCTCGACATGCTTACCCGATTTGTCATCTTGCTGTCAAATCCAAAATCGGCCCCAGAATTCAAAGAACAGCACCCGCGCTGCGCGCTGTGCAACAGCAAAAATACGACGCGACACGCGGTTTTGTTTCTTTCTAATGCGCGGTCTCCCAAAATCTTTACTCCTGTGCGCAACTTAGTGCCTACCTTTTTGGTTGTATTCGCGTGCGATACATGAATTGGAAGATTGCAATTGCCACAGTTTGGGCAGCTCTATTGGGCTTCGCCTGGTTGCCGGCATATGCCCAGGTAGTGGAGGATTTTGACATCCGCTTTCAAGCTCAACAAAACGGAGGTATTCAATTCCTTGCTAATACTACCATGTACTGCGGCAGTGGCTTTAATTGCACGGAAGCACAACAGGCTCTACCGTTTGAATTCCCACAATCCAACAACAACAACCACAGCATGCAGTACTACGACGGGGACAACGACCCTCAAACGTGGTGCTCTTCCTCGGACAGCTTGAGCCTCGGAACATGCGCGGAAATCAGTTTCGCCGGCTTGTATTGGGCAGGGCGCTTGGGCAACGGTTTTGTCCCCAATGAGAGTCTTCGAGATCAAGTCAAAATACGGGCCAGCGATGATGATGCCTACACCGACATCCAAGCGGAAGGCGAATGGGAATTCGACGCTTCTGGAGTAGACAATTATTGCTGCTTTGCAGACATCACGGATTGGGTCTCGAGCAATCCGGTTAACGCGCGCTATACAGTGGGTAACGTAGTGGCCACCGAAGCGTATTCCTCATGGGGCGGCTGGGTCCTTGTTGTCGTTTACCAAGACGCCTTAGAGCCCATGCGTAACTTGACCGTTTTTGATGGTTTGGCGATGATTACATCCGGTTGGAGCGGCGGAGGCGATAACAGCACGGTGGACGTCCCCATTTCCGGCTTCTTAACTCCACCTTTTGGTCCGGTGGACTTGCAACTCGGTGTTGTCGCTTATGATGGTGACCGCGGCGAAGGAGGTGACCAACTTGGCTTCGACGGCGCCGGAACCTTCGAGTACATTTCAGATGCTACCCACGATATCGATAACGTCTTCAACAGCACCCACAGCACCGACGGCGTGATGAACCCCTGGCGCGAGCCTGCTTTTAACAACACCTTGGGTCACGATGCCAACGTCTTCGTACCCGACAACAGTAGCTACGACTTCCTGACAAATAACGCCACCGACGCCGAAATCCGAATCACCACAGGCGGTGAATCCATCACGGTCCAAGTCATTACCTCCGTCATCGACGTGTACGAACCAGACCTCCGAGCGACCGTCTACATTGAAGACGTCAACGGCGGCATTGCCGAACCCGGCGACCTACTTCAGTATACTGTCGTAGGTAAAAATATCGGCTCTGATGCAGCCGTTGACGTATACATGGAAATGGATATCGACCTTCGCACCACTTTCGTTTCCGGTAGTCTCGAGTGGGTAGCCGGTCCTCAAACGGGTTGGATCACGGACGGCGCTGGTGATGACGAAGGTGAATACCTTACAGCCGATGAACTCGTTCGAGTACGAGTCGGATCAGGTGCCAATACTTCGAACGGTGGATTACTGATAAACGATCCTTTAGGCCAGGACAGCGTAGCCTTCAAGTTCCAGGTCGAACTCACCGACGACTGCCTGCTTCTGCAGTGCGACGGCACGCTGACCGGCGCCGCCTACATCTACGGCGAGGGGGACATCTCAGGAAACTCGCAATTCAACGATGGAGCCAGCGCCCTTGTGGATGCCAACGGCTGCCCGGTGGATGAGGTGACCATCCTCGAAGTCCAAACCGGCGTCTGCCCTCCGGTCACCATTGAACCTGTTGGCACCACCTGCCTAGGTGACGACGTCGCGCTCGAGATTCCGCAATTCGCGGACAATCCGCTCGCCCAGTCCCTCGCCAACTACACCTGGACCGGCCCAAACGGCTTCGGCGCGAATACCACCAACGCCTTCATCGCCGATGCCGAATTCATCGATGCCGGCAACTACCTCTTGGAAGTTACGTTCACTGGTTTGGAGTGCCTTTTGCAATCCGCGGATTACGAATTGTTGGTGCATGAGCCCACCCCTGCCTTTGAAGCCCCTGGCCAGCAATGCCTTGAGGGCAACAGTTATGATTTTGTAGGCACTGGCGCTCAGTTCCCTGGTGCTGTCTACACCTGGGCGTTCGAGCAGGCATCGCCCCCTTCGGCGACCGGAGTAGGCATCAGCGAAATCGCATTTGGAAGTGGCGGCTGGCACGAGGTGGAGTTGACCATAAATGAAATCGGTTGCTCGGCATCTGTAGTGGATTCCATCTTCATCGAATTACCGCCCGACCTCAGCGCATTCGATGTGGACGTGTGGCCGTCCTCGGGATGTGTGCCGCTGTCTGTGACTTTGGCCGATGCGGCACCCACAGGGGAACTCGACTACGCCTGGTCCTACGGAGATGGCAGTTCGAGCATACAGGATACGCCCTTGCACGTGTACGAGCTGCCCGGCACCTATGACGTGACGGTGAGCGCGGTCTCCACCGGGAATTGCCCTGCGAGCATTTCATTCGTTGTAGCCGACGCCGTGACAGTGTACCCGGCTCCTGAAGCCGGTTTTATCGTCTCGCCACAAGTCGTAGAATTATTGGAGCCAGTAGTACAAATAGAGTCCCTCACCCAGACCTCCTCTGCCGTCACCTATTGGATGAGCGACGGCGGCAGCCTAGGCCAACCCAACGGCCAATACATCTTCAGCGATGGTGGAACGTTCGAAGTGATTCAAACCGTGACCAGTCCTTACGGTTGCACCTCAACTGCTTGGGGCGAAGTGGTCGTTAATGGCACCATCTTCCACGCCCCTACCGCCTTCACGCCGGACCAGGACGGCCTCAACGACGTGTGGCTGCCCGTAGCCCTCGGAGTCACGTCGTACGACCTTGAAGTCCACAACCGCTGGGGCGATCTCGTTTGGTCTACAGTAGATCCTTCGCATCCTTGGTCAGGAGAAAGTTCGGGCGGAACGCATTACGCACCAAACGGCCTGTATTTCTGGAAGGTGACGTACCGAGATCAGTTGGGGTATCCGGTGGTCCGGCAAGGCACGGTGAGTTTGGTGCGGTGAAAGGCCTTTTTTCTCTTCCATGTCATTTTTAATCATGATACGCAATTGATACATTGATGCCGTGATTGAAGCACTCAAAGAAGCGGTCTTGGACAAAGCTGGCATCAAGATGCAAGGGCGTGGAGATTGTCACTTGCTTTCGGACTTAATTCTCGGACAAACGAATGAGTTCATTAGCTACAATACCTTAAGAAGGCTATACGGCTTTGCACCAAAAGTCAAACCACGAAAGAAAACCCTTGACGTGTTGGCTCAATTTTCTGGGTATACGAGTTTTCAGCAATTCTGCCTTCAACACAATCGATTTGAGCGTTGGAACAGGCAGCTAGATTTAGTGCATCGCGTTGAACAATGCAGTCCCGGCCAATGCATTAAATACATCCTAGAAGCCCCTGGCAACCTCGAGCAGGTAGAACTCGCGACTCAAATCGCCTGCGCTTTAATCGATGCCAAAAGATGGAATGATTTTTCTGAATTCTGTCAGGGGATACATTCTTCAATCAAAGGCCAAGATTATATGGCCCAGCTTTATTTCGGGAACCGGATTGGATTGCGATTAGGAAATACCCGTGGTCAGATCTCCGACGTATTGGTGCATCCAAGTGTCGTTTCATTGATTTGTACCATACACATAAATTATTCGGGCGTGAATGGATTTCACGGCAATTGGTGGGAACGCATCAATCGAACACGACAAAACACCGAAATCACCTGCCTCATCAAATGCCTGCTACAAACCAAAAGGCTCCTGCTTGGCCTACCCATCAAGAGAGGGGTCGGAGGGCAAATTCTAGCAAATGACACTAAACACCTTCATCCTATCCTCAAAAGCCGTGTCATTGCGACATTATGGTTGGAGGGCAGACGTGACTTCCAGCAACTCTGGGAAGACGTCCACGGACGGCAACCGAGAGGATTGCTGAAATTGAGTTGCGTTCACGAGATGAACATGCTCGCCCTCATGACAGGCGACATCGCATTGGCACAAAACATAATGAAGCGTTCATTTTCAATGAGCAATATTCCATATTACCAATTGCACCATTTGAATGTGTTCTTTCTACTCCAAAGTTTCATAGAAATTGCAAGGGGTAGAGATGACATCGGGACGAAGTTCTTATTACAGTTCGATAAGTCTCAAATACGAATCGGCTACAAGCAAATTCTTCATCTTGTATACTTGCGCCTGAAACTCGAAGTCACTAGAAGTGATAGACGCTTATACCCAAAGGTGCACTCAGACCTTAGTGCACAGATAGTGAAAGTATCACTGCCATATTTCTCTGAATCCTGGATAAAGACATACTTTCACCAAAAGGAAACGAACTTGTAAGCTCGTCGATATGTTCGCTTTCGCGCTCCTTAGTAAGTAGAGATATAGGTTACTTTTCCGGAAGATATGGTAATCCATAATCCAGAGTTCGCCTCAAAT
>TARA_B100000963_G_scaffold276183_1_pt1 | contig 13733 bp, 14 predicted proteins | sample TARA_B100000963 | Tara Oceans TARA_B100000963 (sample SAMEA2622097) | marine metagenome | biome: marine biome (ENVO:00000447); feature: surface water layer (ENVO:00002042); material: "saline water (ENVO:00002010), including plankton (ENVO:xxxxxxxx)" | depth 5 m | reverse complement strand
ATGAACACATTACTATAGATGCTCCGACTCCTGATCTCGTGATATATCTTCAAGCTCCGATTGATACTCTGAAAGAAAGAATAACTAAACGAGGAAATATCAATGAGCAATATCTTACTCTTGAATATCTTGAAAAATTAAATGATGCTTATTCTAGATTTTTTCTTGATTACGAATCTGCTCCTTTATTAATAATTAACGCCTCTGACATAAATTTAGAGTCAAATGAAGAGGATTATGAAGCACTAATTACAATGATTGTTTCTAATCCAAAAGGTAAAAATTTCGTTAATCCTCAACCTTCCATAATTTAATATATGGAAAATAAAGAAATTGTAAAACCAAAATCTCATAATCCTCACATAAAAGATATAGAGGAATATAAAATTTTATATAAACAATCTATTGAAAATCCGAAAGAATTTTTTAAAGCCCAAGCTTTGGAAAACCTAAGTTGGATTAAAGAATTTAATGAGACATATAACAATAACTTTATAGATGCAAAATGGTTTGATGGTGGAAAAATTAACGTGAGCGAAAATTGCATAGATAGGCATCTGAATAATCATCCTGACAAAATAGCTTTAATTTGGGAAGGGGACAATCCTAAAAATAATAAGAGCTATTCATTCAAAGATTTACACAAAGAAGTATGTATATTTGCAAATGTTTTAAAAGAGCTAAATGTTAAAAAAGGTAGTAGAGTTTGTATATATTTGCCAATGATTCCTGAAGCGGCTTTTGCGATGCTTGCATGCACAAGAATTGGTGCAATACATTCAGTTGTTTTTGGTGGATTTTCTCCAGAATCTTTAAAAGACAGAATTAATGATGCTGGCTGTGAATTAGTCATTACTGCAGATGAGGCATGTCGAGGCGGAAAATTCGTTGCATTAAAGAAGAATGTAGACCTAGCTCTGAAAAAATGCGCAACTGTTAAAAATACTTTAGTAATAAAAAATACAGGTGGAAATATTCAATGGGATCATCAAAGAGATATTTGGTATTCAGAAATCTCAAATACTGTTAGCGCTGATTGTCCCCCGGAACCAATGGATTCAGAGGATCCTTTGTTTATCTTGTATACCTCTGGCTCAACTGGAAAGCCAAAAGGTGTAATGCATACAACCGCAGGATATTTGCTTGGTGCGCATATTACATTCAAATACTTATTTGGTGTTCAAGAAAATGATAAATATTGGTGCACCGCTGATGTAGGATGGATTACTGGTCATACTTATATACTCTATGGCCCATTATCAAACGGAGTTACTTCACTGATGTTTGAAGGTATACCTACATATCCATCCGGTTCTAGATGTTGGGAAATATGTGATAAACATGAGATAAATATTTTCTACACAGCCCCAACGGCTATTAGGGCTCTGATGTCATTGGGAGATGATTTAGTAGATAAAACATCAAGAAAAAGTTTAAGAGTCTTAGGAACGGTTGGAGAACCTATAAATCCAGAGGCATGGAATTGGTATTATCATGTAATTGGAAAATCTCAATGCGATGTAATAGATACATGGTGGCAAACCGAAACTGGCTCTGTATTAATTTCTCCAATTGCTGGTATAACACCAACAAAACCAGGATCAGCAACACTGCCTTTCTTTGGAGTAAGGCCAGAACTTTATGATGAAAAAGGAAATCAATTAGAAGGTTCTAGTTCAGGAAACCTTATCATAAAAAATTCTTGGCCAAGTCAAATTAGGAGTGTTTTTGGTGATCATGAAAGGATGATAGACACATATTTTTCTAAATATTCAAATATTTATTTTACTGGTGATGGAGCCAAAAGAGACGAAGATGGATATTTTTGGATTACTGGTAGAGTAGATGACGTTTTAAATGTTTCAGGTCACAGGCTTGGGACCGCTGAAATTGAAAGCGCCCTTGTGCTTCATAATAAAGTAGCTGAAGCTGCTGTAGTTGGCTTTAGGCATGATATAAAAGGTCAAGGTATCTATGCATTTGTTACTCTTATGAAAAATGAAAATTTTGATGATGATTTGAGGAATGAGCTTATTCAGTTTGTATCAAATGAAATAAGTCCAATCGCTAAACCAGATATAATTCAAAATGCGCCAGGACTTCCAAAAACAAGATCTGGAAAAATAATGAGAAGAATCCTTCGCAAGATAGCGCAAAATGATTTAGATAATTTGGGAGATATATCAACGCTTGCTGATCCAAGTGTTGTTGAAGCATTGATAGAAAATAGCAAAAATGAAAATTAAAAATTTATCTATTTTGTCAATTATTTTTCTTTTCAGCTGTAAATCAACTGGTTTGTTAAAAGAAAATTCTTCTTTTGAACAAAATTCATATGATTCAAACAAAATATTTGTTAAGTGTTTGCAAGTCTCTGCAAACCCAACTCCGAGGCCTGTTAATAATCAAGGTGAATCAAGAGATATTGTTGATCAAGGCGATTGTTTTGAAAATAGTGTTAAAGAAAATGATATAAAAAAAATTCAAAATGATAAAAAAAGTAAATCAGACATTAATATTCAATCAAAAACAATTAATTTGTCTGAAAATGAGATTGAGTTTAATATTGAAAAATATTCAAATTTAACTGATTCAGAAAAAAACGCAAAGACTGAAGAAGATCATGATGACGAAAAATAAAGATTATTCTTAATATAAACCCTTTTTTCATCTAAAAGTTTTTTTAAATGAGCTTCTAGACTATATCTTGCAATAGGAAGTAGTTGCTCATTTATATCACTGTAAACCATTTTAAGCAGGCTATCGAAATTCAATCTATTGTTCTTAATTATCCTTAGCACTTTAGATTCTCTAGCGAGTCTATGGCGGATTATAGATTTTATTGTTTTTTTTGGTTCATTCATATAATTTCCATGACCAGGTGCAAAAATTTCGATCTTATACTTTTCTAATAATTTGAGAGAATTTAAGTAATCTCTCATATTTCCATCTGGAGGGGCTATTACTACTGTTGATCCGTCCATAATATGATCGCCGGTTAAAAGGCATTTCTGTTCTTCTAAATAGAAACACAGATGATTTGAAGCATGGCCAGGAGTATGAATGATCTCAATTTTATATTCAGCAGATTTAACAACATCACCATGATTTAATATCTTATCTGGTACAAATGTTTCATCCTCCCAATCTGATAAACCATCAACCAACCTTCCATACATTGGAATATTCAACTTTTGTGAAATTGACAGTGCTGCAGGTGAATGGTCTTTATGTGTATGGGTGACTAAAATCCTCTTTATTCTTCCAGCGCCCTCTCTCAAGATACTTTCTATATGTGAATCAATTTTTGGACCTGGATCAACTAATGTAAGATCATTTTTTCCAACAAGATAAGTATTTGTCCCTTGACCGGTAAATATGCTCTCATTTGGAGCAATAATTTTTTTTAAAATTTCCATTTTTAAATTAATGATCCTCGTATCCTTTATCGCCTGGTAGCAATCCTATCCATTTACCATTTTCTTTAAAAAATTTTGGTAAAATTGGAGGAAAGTCTTTATTAGATAATTGTTTTTGATGTTTTAGCATTTTTTTTCCAGATAGAAAACTCATACATGCTTCTAAATTTTTAATTGTTGGCATAATCATCTGCATTTTCCCACTATATGCTGATTCAATTGCAGCTTTTGGAGAGATCCAAATACTATCTGTGAGCTCAAGGCCATCATGTTTTTCTTTTTGACCCTCAGGAAGAAAAGCAATAAAAAATCTTGTATCAAATCTCCTTGTTTCAATATTAGGAGTTATCCAATGCGATAATGGTGCAATATTTTCGGTTGAAAGAAGCAAGTCCTCTTTAATACATATATCTAAGAAATTTATTTCGTTATTGGCTAATCTTTTTCTATATTCATCAAATTTAGATTTCTGGTTATCTTGAAGATTTAGTTTCTTACCAGATCTTTTAGTTGCTAAAAGAATGCCGACCTCTTCAAAACATTCTCTTATGCATGCTATCCAGTAACTTAATCCTCCACTATCTAATCCAAGCAATTTAGAAGCATTTTTATCATCCAGCGCATTACAATAATTTTCTAAATCTTTTAAATGGTCATCTTGATCTATTTTTCCACCAGGAAAAACATAAAGGTTTTCAAATGGAGGCCTCTTAGATCTCTTTACCATTAAAACCTCCATCACATTCTTGATATCTCTTAAAATTAATACAGTTGCTGCTGGAGTTAAATTATTATTCATAAATCTAATTGATATAGCTTAGAATACTTCTTATGAGAATTACTGACAATCTAAAAAAAGATATCTCAAATGCTCCAAGTTGGTTTCTTGATGCACTAAAGATTAAGCCATCCGAATTAATAATAAAAAATATAAAAGGTGATCTATCATATTCTAAATGGAATTGTTTAAATGAAAATAAGAACCTTTTAATATTTATACATGGTACCGGAGCTCACAAAAAATGGTGGTACCCTATTGCTCCCCAATTTATTCAAGATGCTAATATTGTTGCTGTTGATCTTCCCGGCATGGGCGATTCCAGTTTTAGAGAAGAATATAGCATCAAAGACTTTGGTGAATGCATTGTCTCAATTATTGAAAATGAAAAAATTCAGAATGGCATAGATAAAGTTTCTATCGTAGGGCATTCTCTGGGTGGTCAAGTTGCTGCATATGTTGCATCTGAAAAAAAAGAACTAGTTAATAATCTAATAATGATTGACACTTTTATAAGACCTCCTGATTGGGATCCCTCTGAGCATGATGGAGGACCTTTAAGAATGATTAAATACTACTCTGAAAAGAAAATTATTTTAGAAAGATTTAGATTATTGCCAAAACAGGATTGTAAAAATGATTGGTTTATGAGGTACATCGCTGATCATTCTGTTAAAAAAACTAACGAGGGTTGGCGTTGGAAGTTTGATGACTCAATGTTTAATAGCCTTGAAAGGCTATTTGGCTATAAGTTTAAATTTAATTGCCCTGCTCTATTTATTCATGGAACTAATAGCCTCTTAATGTCTGGGAATATCTTAGAAAACATAAAGGATATGTATTCTGAAATAATGGAATTTAAAGAAGTCTCAGAAGCAGCGCATCATGTACCCCTTGATAAGCCATTAGAAATAATTGATATAATTAGAAATAGATTATTTTAGATCTTTATATGAATTATTTTTATTTCTTTTTCTTTCTATCACTTTCAGTAATAATTTTACTTAAGCCTTTTACAAAATCTATTTCAGATTGGGTTATGAAATCAGAGAAACTTTATAAAACTGGTCTCATAACTTTAATTATTGGAATCGGTCTCTCTAGCTATAGCCTAATGGGATCTTTCTGGCATGAGAGGCTGTGGGTTTTAGTAACATTAATTCTAGGTATTCTTATTTTTATTAGAGGGCTCTTAATTATATTTTTTCTTGAAAATATAAAAAAAGCACTTGCAGTATATATGAAGCACTATTATAAATTTTCCGTGCCTATGTCAATAATTATGGTTTTTATAGCCTTTTTCATTGTTCTTAATGACTATATCGGTCCTCAAAAAGATATTGATAATTGTGAATCAGATAATCAGATTAGAGTTATATGCGGATTTATTAATTCTGAAGATATTGTAATTACCCCAGATAATAAATTTCTCTTTATGTCTCAAATGGGCACAATAGCTCCCTGGGGAGAAAATAAACCGGGATTTTTTGCTTTGATGGAAATAGGGACAAATAAAAAGATTACTCCCAAAATTAGTATTGAGGAAAATATATGGGGGGAAGAGACATGCTCAAGGAAAAAATCAGATGAGTATGGTCCTCATGGAATTGATCTAGTGCAGCGTCATGATGGCAGATATCAAATTGGAGTTATAAATCATTATCCAAAAGAATCTGTAGAGATGTTCGAGTTAAGGAAAAATGATTTAAATTGGGAAATAATTTGGAGGGGATGTATAAATGTCCCAGACGATTTTTATTTTAATGATCTAAGTTTAACAAGAAACGGAAATTTTTATGCCTCTCATATGTATAAAAGGGGTATATCCGAAAATGAGTGGCTTATGATAGCTTTATTTAAAAGTAATTCTGGAAATATTGTCATTTGGGAAGATTCAAATTTCAAAGAGGTGAAAGGATCTGAAGGCAGTAGTCCAAATGGTTTACTGCTTGATGAGTCTTCTAATAAGCTTTATGTCAGCTATAACTTAGGAGATGAAATCAGTATTTTTGATTTAAAAAATAATACAAGAGATCGTAGCTACTTCATCCAATCTCCGGATAATCCATATATCAAAGATGACTCCCTTTGGATGACCTCGCTAAACTTTCAACCCAGAGATGCTAGAGATTGTATATTTCAAGTGAGTTGTTCTTTGCCGTTTTCAATTCATGAACTAGATAAGGAAACTTTAGAGCTCAAAAATAAATATATCTTCAGTAAAACTGTATTTGGTTTGCCAACTATTGCAGTTCCCTTGAATAAAGAGATTTATCTTGGTTCATTTCATTCAGATAGATTGGCAGTGATTAAAAAAAATTAAAACCATGGAAAGTTTTAATTATGATTCTATTAATGTGGAAATACCGAAAAGACCCAGTAATTCACACAAAGGTGATTTTGGAAAAGTTTTAGTTATTGGAGGATCAGAAGGCATGGGTGGTGCTGCCATACTCTCTTCAGAGGCTAGTTTGTTTTGTGGATCTGGATTGGTTAGCTTAAATACACACCCATTAAATGTTGAAGCTAGTCTTAAAAGAAATCCGGAAGTTATGGCACTTGGAGTTGATAGTGATATAAAAATTCGAAATAAAGTTGATGTAATCTTGTGTGGGCCTGGTATGAAGAGCGATGCATGGTCAAGGAAGGCATATGATACGATCTATGTTCAAAAAAATTTAAAAGCCTTAATTTTAGATGCTGGCGCTTTAAACTTTCTAAGTGAAAAAAAAATTACAAATTTTAATAACGATATGATTCTGACGCCTCATCCTGGCGAAGCAGCAAGACTACTAAATATTTCAACTTCCGAGATACAAAAAAATAGAATTAATGCTGCAAAATCGATCTCAAAAATATATCATGCGACAGTTGTGCTTAAAGGCAAGGATACAATTATCAGTTCAAGTAATTGTAAAGATATTTTTGTATGTTCAGAAGGTGGCAGCGAGCTGTCATCTGGAGGAACTGGAGATGTTTTAGCAGGAGTAATTTCAGCAATTATCGCTCAAAAAGTAAATGTTATAGAAGCATGTCTATTGTCTGTTGCGGTTCATGCAAGGGCAGGAAAAATATTTCATAATGATGTAGGTGAAATAGGATTAAATGCATCATCGTTGATTCCTATTATTAGAAAATTACTAAACTAATGAAAGAAATTTTTTTAAATAACGAACCAGAAACTATCAAGTTAGGTAAGTTAATCGCTAAAGAGATATTAAAAATTAAAAAATCATCAATTGAGATTCACCTTGATGGAGATTTAGGCTCTGGTAAAACATGTCTTGCAAGATCCATAATTAATGACTCTGGTTGGAATGGTTTAGTTAAAAGTCCAACATACACATTATGTGAGGAATATGAACTTGAAGAATTAATGTTTTTACATGTAGATCTATATCGAACCAATGAGTCAGAAGATATAAATATTTTTAATTTAGAAAGAAAAACTTCTGAAAAAAAAATTATAATTATTGAATGGCCTCAAAAGCTTATAAACAGAAGAGACTTTGATCTTAAGATATTTTTTGAATACCTAGATTGTGGTAGAAAGGTTTCTATTGACGATAAATCAAATTTATTTTCGTCAATATTAAAAAATTATGAATAAAATTTATCTGGTACTTATTTTTTTCTCGACTTTAGTATATTCAAATCAAATTTCTTTGTATGAAATCAAAAATGTTGGAAATAAAAGCATTGAGCTGTCTTTTCTTTTAAACAAAGTTTCTTACATAAAATCTTACTCTATAAATAACCCCTCAAGAATAATTATTGATGCATATAATACTAAGTTTGAATCAAATATTTCAAAGAAATTTGATTACCCTATAAGACAAGTAAGTGCATCCTCAGAAGAAAATCTTACAAGAATTATTATTGATTTATATGAAAATGTTGAATGGGAAAAGCCCATTCAAGTAAAAACAAATGATGGAATAATTTTAAAGACGGTCATATCAAAAAATAAGAAATTAAAAAATAATATAAGAGATATTGTAATCGCAATTGATGCTGGTCATGGCGGTAAAGATCCAGGTGCTGTTAGTAGTAACAATGTATTAGAGAAAGACATTACTCTGCTTATAGCAAGAGAATTGGAAAGAACTTTAAGAGATACTGAGGGATATAAAGCTGTAATGATCAGAAATAATGATAATACAATTACTCTTAATAATAGGTATCAAAGCGCAAGAAGATACGGGGCTGATGCATTTATATCAATACATGCAGATGGTTTTAGATTAGAGTCTGTCAAAGGAGCATCAGTTTTTATATGGTCTGAGGAATCATCAAGCAGTGTTGCAAGGAATCTTTCAGATAAGGAAAGAAAAAGGATTCAAGCTCAAATTAAAAATATTAAATCCTATGATTTTGATGAGGATGCTGCTAGAAAACTTTATCCCGAAATATATACAAAAAAGATAGATCAAAGCAAAGAATTGGGCTCTAATATATTAGACCAATTAAAAAGAGACCCGTTTACAAAGCTTCATAAAAAAAATGTTGAATATGCCGATTTTAGAGTTCTCAAATCAGTTGATATACCCTCTGTCCTAGTTGAATCAGGTTTCATAACTAATCCAGATGATGCAAAAAGGTTAAAAAGCAAGGCTGGAAGAAGAATGATTGCAAGATCAATTTTCTTAGGAATTCATAATTATTTTAAAGATAATCCAGTATCTGGTTCTTATCTTGAAGATTATCAAAATTATCTAAGCTATGAAATACAAGAAGGAGATGTACTATCAGAAATATCAATAAGATTTGGAGTTACTGTTGAGTCTATTAATAATTTAAATAATTTAAATAATAAGCCTATCTTTCCAGGTCAAGTTATCAAGATTGAGATTTAACTAAATCTCTCTATGACATATCGTAAGGGTCGATATCAAATACCCATTTAACTTTTTTTGATTCTTGCCATTTCTCTATTTCTTTTATTGTTAGCTTCAGTATTTTATTTAAATAAATTTTACTATTTGATTTTATAATAAGGTGATTTCTTATATTCCCATTCAATCTATATGGAATTGATGGCAATGGTCCAATAGTATTTAAGTTTTTGATATTTGTTAAGAAAATATTTACTTTATCTAAAAATTTGGCACTATTCTGAAGTCTTGGTGAACTCACTCTAAGAATGGCTAAGGTCGAGAACGGTGGCATACCAAAGGCTTTATTATCTTTAAGACATTGCTCAGCAATGGCCTGATAATTTCCTGTTTTGATCTTTTTTAAATTACTATCATTTGGATATCTAGTTTGAATAATAACTTTTGCCAAATTATTATTTCTTCCAGCCCTTCCTGAGACTTGAATTAGTTGTTGTGAAATTTTTTCGATGGCATTTATTTCTGGACTCAAAAGACCAGCATCTACATTAAGAATAATACACAGCGTTACTTTTGGAAAATCATGTCCTTTTGATAACATCTGAGTTCCAACTAATATTGCTCCTTCACTATTGCTTACTTTTTCATATATTGCCTCAATAGAGCCTTTGTTTCTTGTTGAGTCATAATCCATTCGAATAATAGGCACAGTTTTGAACCTATTTTTTAGTATCTCTTCGATCTTTTCCGTTCCAGTTCCATAAGTATTAATTTCAGACGAGTCGCATTCTGGACACTTGCTATTTACGCCATAAATCGATTCACATTTATGACAAATTAGCCTATTTCTAGATTTATGAAATACTAGGTTTGACTCACATGATGAACATTTAGCAACCCAGCCACAAGTGTCACATTCGTATAATGGCGCAAAACCTCTTCTGTTAATAAATATTAATGCTTGTTCTCCTCTAAGAACTGTTGTACTTATAAAATCCATAGCTTCGTCTGCTATTCCTCCATTCAAATTAGAATATGTAATATCTAAAGGAATTAATTTTGGAGGTTTTTTGCCGTCTACTCTTCTGAGTAAATCAAATTTTTTATATTTTTTTTCCTTAACAAGCTTTAAGGTTTGAAGTGATGGTGTGGCAGAGCCTAGGAATATTGGGATATCTTGTATTTGTGCCCTTTTAATTGCTAAATCTCTTCCTGAAAATCTAAAGCCCTCAGCTTGTTTATATGATTGATCATGCTCCTCATCAATTATAATTGCGCCTAAATTAGGTAATGGTATTAAAACTGATGATCTAGTACCAATAACAATTTTTGTTTTTCCAAACTTTGATTTTAGCCATACTTTCAATCTTTGAGTTGGAGTTTTTTTTGAATGATAAGTATCAACGTCACCTCCAAATCTATCTTGAAATCTTCCAGCAAGTTGAGGTATGAGATTTATTTCAGGTACTAAAATAAGAATTGACTTATTTTTTGTCATAAATTTCTCTGCCAATCGTAAGTATATTTCTGTTTTACCAGATCCTGTAACACCATAAATTAGTGATGTATTGAATTTATGTATCTTCTTAAGCTTTATAAGATTTTCCTTTTGCTCATTGGTTAATTTAAAAACCTTATCTTCTTTATTTATAAGATATTCAGATTCCTCTTTTGGTTTTACAATAATTTTATTGTTTATTTTTCGCAGTTCGCTCGGCATAAAAGCAGAGAAGACTTCGCCCAGTGGATGGTGATAGTAATCAGAGGACCATAATATCAATTTAAAAATTTTGCTATCAAAGCAAACGGTATCGTCTGGAATAGAGTAAATTTCTTTTATGTTTATTTTAGGATGAAAATTTGATAATTTTTTAACGATAATGCCAATGGCCTTCTTCTTACCAAATGGAACTATTACTCTTGTTCCCTTTTTAATGTTGACTTTTGATTTATATGTAAAACACTTCCGTAAAGGAATATTTAATGCAATATCATAATAAAAAATATTCATTTTTTAATTGTAATGGATTTATTTTTTGATATAGTTTGCATCCTAAATATATTTTATTATGAAAAAAGGCATACATCCTGAATACCGAGAAGTTCTATTCCATGACATTAGTGTCGATGAATATTTTCTTCTACGTTCAACTTTAAAAACTGATAAAACAAAAGAATGGGAAGATGGTAAGACATACCCATATTATACTGTTGAGGTGTCTTCAGCATCGCATCCTTTTTATACAGGAAAACAAAAAATCATTGATACGGGTGGAAGAGTTCAAAGATTTGAAAAAAGATTCGGTAAAAAATAATAATTTCAACTTATACCTGAACTTCCAAAGCCTTTAATTCCCCTTTTTGATTTTTTAAAATCCTCCACTACCTCGAAACTTGCTTGAACTACTGGAACTATAATCATTTGAGCAATCCTATCTCCTGGATTAATTTCAAATAAATCATTAGATCTATTCCAAGCAGGAACCATAAGTTCGCCCTGGTAGTCAGAATCTATTAATCCAACAAGATTTCCAAGAACAATACCGTATTTAGATCCAAGACCGGATCTCGGTATTACAACAGCAGCTAAATTTTTATCTCCTAAATAAATTGCAAATCCCATTGGTACTAATTCTGTTTTACCAGGTTCTAACTGCAATTTTTTATCGATACAGGCGCGAAGATCTAGTCCAGCTGAACCATCTGTTTGATACTTAGGGAGTTGGATTTTATCGCCCATCAAAGGATTTAAAATTTTAATTTTAACTTTTCTCAATTTTTAATTTCCTTGGGTTTTATATACAAATTTATATCACAGCTTTCATCTGTTATTCTATCCCAGCTTTCCTCAAAAGAAACTATTGCAAGGCTGCATGTTGAAAATTTATAAATTTTTTTTGTTGTTAATTGCTCAACTAATGAGTGCAGAGAGGGATTATGACCAACTATTAGGATATTCTTTATATTTGAGTCTAGTCCTTTTAGTAAGTTAACTATTGTATTTGTATTTCCATAATAAAGATCATCTCTATATTCAACACTATCAATGGAAAAGTTAAAACCGTCAGCAACTAAGTCAAAAGTATCTTTTGCTCTTTTAGCATTTGAGCAAATGACTTTTTCAAGATCATAATTATTTTTTTTTATAAAATTGTTTAACTTTATTGAATCATTTATTCCTCTTTTTGCTAACGGCCTATCAAAATCATTAAGATTTAAATTCTTCCATGATGATTTAGCATGTCTTAATATATAAATTTGTTTCATATTAAATTCATTATAGTATTGCTATGTTTGCTTCTGTTCTATAAAATCGCGATTCTATGAGTAAAAAATGTCAAGTAACAGGGAAAATGCCCCAGTCTGGGAATAATGTATCTCATGCAAATAACCGTACTAAAAGAAAATTCTATCCCAATCTTCACACTCATAAATTTTGGGTAGAATCGGAAAATCGTTTTGTTAATTTAAAAGTTTCTGCCAAAGGAATGAGAATAATTGACAAAAAAGGAATTTCTCAAGTTTTAAAAGAAATTAGAGCTCGCGGCGAAAAGGTGTAAGCCTAAAATTTATTTTTTCCTCCTGCATAATTAATAAAAAAACTTTTCAAAAATTCATTCTTATCTACAAATTTTAGTCCTAAACTTCTTAAAAATCTTGAAACTATACTTTTAGATTCAAACATATCTACAAATATATCCATACTTTTCACCATAATTTGATTAATACTTCTTCTCCTGACTTCGTATTTTTTTAGTACAGTTTTATCATTAATTTGTCTTCCTGTATTATGCGCATTCAAAATCTCTTCACAAAAAATTTCTGCATCTGCAAATCCTAAATTTATTCCTTGACCAGCAAGTGGATGAATCGAATGGGCAGCATCTCCAATCAATACCGCTGAATTAATAACATAATTATTAAAGTGATGATTAGAAAGGTTAAATTTAAGTATCTTTGAAGTAATGTCTATATTTATATCAAGTTTTTTCTCAAAAAAATAAATATTTTTAAAAATAAAGTTTTCATGGTCCTTAAGCAAATAATTATCATTTACTGACCAAACAATAGTATGCGTTGATTTATCATTTTGGAGTTTCGGAAGGGGCATAATTGCAAAAATTCCTTTATCAGAAAAGAATTGATATGCGATTTCATCTTCAAGTGTTGTTTCTGCTTTAAATGTAAATGCTGTTTGTCCATATTCTCTTGAAATGCTCTTAAGCCCAATCATTGAAGCAACATTTGAATTTTTACCATCACAACCAGCAAGAATTTTGGTGCTGATTTTCTTTTTATTAAATAAAAGTAATTCTAATGAATTATTCTTTCCATATGAAAGATCAATTATTTCATTTCCAAAACGAATATTATCTATATTTTTTTTTATAAGTGCGTTATTTATGTCGTCATAATAAGCAACATAAGATAAATAATCTGAATCAATATCTTCAGATTTAAAATGAATCTTTCCAGAAGTTTCAGCATCAAAAACTTTTATAGTTTTGATTGGCTTGAATTCTACATCTAGATTAATTTTTTTTAATAAATCAAAAGAATTTTTATTGAGTGTGACTGTTCTAATTTTATCTAAATTTTTTTTTGGGGCTTGAGATTTTTCAATTACATATGCCCTGACGTCATTTGCATTTAAAAGTATAGACAAATAGTTGCCAATAATACCTCCACCTGAAATTATAA
>TARA_B100000963_G_C22640083_1_pt1 | contig 13737 bp, 19 predicted proteins | sample TARA_B100000963 | Tara Oceans TARA_B100000963 (sample SAMEA2622097) | marine metagenome | biome: marine biome (ENVO:00000447); feature: surface water layer (ENVO:00002042); material: "saline water (ENVO:00002010), including plankton (ENVO:xxxxxxxx)" | depth 5 m | reverse complement strand
AAAAAGTTGAAAACAAAATTTATTACCTTTTTTATAATTTTTTTTTTTATATATGGTTGTCAAAATAAGAAGGTTGTTCAAAAGATATCTCCGTCCTTCAAAGAAAATAAAAATATTTGTAACTATTCATCAAAAAGCAGCTCAAAAAGTATTTTTACAGAAATAGAATGTACTAATGGATATGCAATAACAATTCAAAATGAAGGATATGACAATCAATCATGCAAAATAGATCAATATAAAATGAAATTAAAAGAAACTTGGTATCTAAAGTACGTCCTTAAATGTTATGATTTTAATAGAGGGTATATTTATGATGTATATTAAAAATTTATTTCTAATTATATTTTTAGTTACTCTCTCAAATTGTAGTTCTAAAAATCAGTTTTCTTATTTTGCAGACGAACCTATTTATAAAAATCCTGATGGAGAGTTTGAGGGCTTTGTAATTGATTACTTATACGATAATTTAGTTGTTTATTCATATACTTTACCTATTGAAGAAAAAAAATTACACAATAAAGCAATTTTTAGTGCTCTTTCAGATGAAAATCACGGAAAAATTTATGAATGGCAAACAAATAAATATTTTGGAAGGGTTAAGGTTTTAATTTCAATTTATGAAGGCAAAAATATTTGCAGAAGCTGGATGGAGGAAATTGGACTTATTAGGGGTAGAAATAAATTAGGTATTAGCAAAGCATGTTTTAATCCAAAAAGAGGTGGATGGGAATATGTTGATTATTTATATCACTTAAAAACATAAGAAATGAAATTATTTATTTATTTATTTGTAATTTTAATCACAATAAATGTAAAAGCTTTTGCAAATAATAGTGAATTTATTTGTTACAGGTTAACCAATGAAATTTTTTATGAAGTAAATAATAATAAAGAATTTCTTGGTTTTTATCAAATGAATGGAAGCTTTACTGCTAAATTAAAATTAAATAATAAAAATATTTCTTTTAAAAAATTAAATAATTCTTTTACAACTATTGATGCAGGTTTTATAAAATCTCATTATTTAGATTTATCTGGTTTAAATAATAAAAGTGGAAAAAAACTATCATCAAAACATTTAAATGATTATTATAAATCAAATAAAAAAAGTGTCCTTAATAGTATCTTTAATAAAAAGAAGGAATACGTATATTTTCAAGTTAAGTTGATAAGAAATAGTAATAACTATGACCAAATAGATTATATTTCATTGGTGGTTTTTAGGAAGCCCATCAACCTTAAATTAAAGCCAATTCAAAATGCAAACTTGAAAACACATATCTATCCCCCAAAAATAAATGCAAGTGTGGTTGATATTTTAAATTATCCACCTGCATTTTTTACTGATACTGAAATCTTAGAAAAAATTGAGAATTATTCTTGTGAATAGATTGAAATGTTAATTATTTAATGAATAAATCAAAGTTCCAAAGGTAATAATTAAGAACAAGGAGTTAGTTACGATTAAAGATTTTTCTTTCCATAAAATACTTACAATTAACCAAATAAAACTCCCAATTCCTAAGATTATAGGACCAGATGGATAATAACCCAGACTATTTATTATTCCGCCAAAACCTAAGATACCGGTTGCGAACCATTTCAAAATTATATCTATCTTCATTGAGTTTAAACTAATTAATTACTAGTCGATTTTTAAAATTGTTTTTGAAGTATTTTTTCCTCAAATGTAGAAATAAACTTTGATTGCGCTGGATGAATTTTTTTTAAAGCAATATCTTTAGAAAAAAAATTAATTTTATCAACCTCTGGAAATTTCATTTTTTTTCCACTTTTATAAGGCCATTCCATTTCAAATAAATTACTTTTAAAGTTTTTAATTTCAAAATTCTCTCTAACAATGAACCCAAATCCATGAATAATTTTTCCTGACTTAAGTTTTGTTTCCCCAAGTTCAATTAAATCCCCATATTTACAATTGAGATCTAAGTTAGTTTCTTCTTTAAATTCTCTGAGGGAAACTTCCTTTTTTTCTTCACCCTCCTCTATTTCACCTTTGGGAATTGACCAAACACCTTCATCTTTGTTTTCATAAAATGGCCCTCCAGGATGAACAATTAAATAATCAATGGGAGTTTTTATTGATTTATTATCTAATTGATCTAAATTTACTCTAGCAAGTAAGAGTCCTGAACTTTGTTTTTTCATAAGTTTAATTTTATTCAATTCTGATATTTATAAAAGTGAAGAAAAAATTTTCTTTTTCACTTAAATTAGATTTTATTGTTTTAATTCTTGATTGCTAATCCTAATGAAAAGTTGGAATTTATCATCACTTACATACCCATCTAAGAAAGCACGATATGGGCTTCCATTAGATTGAAAAACTAAAGGTTTGTCTCCTTTTTCTCCTGCACCAATTAAAACCATATTATTTTTATCTGATAAATGTTTTGCAATGTTAAATAAAAAATCAAAAGTTAAATCATCATGATGCACTAATTGTAGACTTCTTTTAAATACAAATTTACTTATCGCCTCGTTTTTTGTGTAATATTTACCTGTCCACTTAATTGGATTTAAATCTATATTTATATTTTGGATAACATTCTTTGTCTTCTCTCTTTTAATTTCCTTATTATCTTTATCAAAATAAACATCTAAAGATTTAGGCGCTTGATGAATTATTTCATTTTTTTGAGTAAGCCAAATTTGATCTGTTTCATCAACAAATCTTCCATATTTTTCAATATCAAAATCTATATCTTCTTCGATAAGTTTTTTGGGTAAATTTTCCTTATATTTATTAGATAAAAAATCAAAATCAGTTTCTTTAGTATCGGCTAGTAATCTTTGATTATCAACATTTTGACCATTATTTTTTAGAAAAATTTTATCTGATTTTGCTAATGAAACAAAATTTACTTTTGCACTTTTATTTTCAAAATCTGAAATATTTATTTGTCTAATCATATTACATCATCTCAAAATCAAGGTCATCTTCAACCTCATTTATTTCTGTTATCATTATTTTTTTACTTTCAGACCAACTGGCTTCTGTGTGATCACCAATTAATGCAAATATTCCAAATTCATTCTTAATCAAATATGCATCTTCCAAATGGAAATCTTTAAAATAATTAAATGAAAAATGAAAAATTTTACCCTCTGAAATATTTTTTTCTAATTCTTTACCTATCTCTTTTGGACTAAGAAAATAAACTGATTGAATTTTGGTATTTAATACATCTCTTGCAGATGCATCATTTAATTGTTGGGCTGTACCCAATGTAGAAAGTTTGGTCTCAATTTTTTCATCATTTATATTTTCAGCACTTAATTCATCTTTATTGATGAGGTTTTTTTCTTCATTTACATAGCATGAGGATAAATATCCTGATTTCAAGAGGCTCCCATTTTCTAAGTCTAACAAACCCTTTTTGCATACTTCATTATTTTGATCAAAATAAAGTCTCTTTTTATATCCGTATAAATCTTTCCTATCAATTTTATCAAATTCAAAAATTGACTGCTCGTTTCCCAAATTTAAAATAATTTCTCTAGCCATTAACTTCCTCCCAGCCTTTTTTAATTTCTTCTTTAATTAAATTATTTATAAAATTCGAAGCATTCTTTTCAGTAGAAAAAGGTTTTGTATCTTTATCCATTGGCTTTTTTCTAGAGGACGAATAATCTAGGAAATATGATACATATGCAGGATAATTATTATTTTCTTTGTTTGTCTTCCAAATTACAAATTTCTTAATTGCTGTTCCTTTTTTTGATTTCTTTTGAAATATTTTTTTTTGTAAAATTGAACTTTTCTCCAAGTCATATTGAATTTCATTTTTAAAATAGTCCTCGGCATTGCTAAATATTTTTTTAAGTTGTTTTAAACCAGTTTCAGATAAAGAAATTGTTTTATCATCTCTTATTCTTTTAATTGAACAACCGATTAAAGATACAGATTTTGATTGATGTAAAGCTTTTAAAGAATTATTTTTAAATTCAAATTTCATTTTCTTAATAGGTTGATCATTGGACTTTAGTATTTGATAATCGAAAAATTCAACTTCAACAATTAATGTGGGTTTAACAAATTGATATATAGATCCATCGGAAGCTGAAAGGTGAAAGTCACACTTTATTTTTTTTTTTGAAATATCTTGATAAATTTTTTGTGCTAATTTCTCATCCATATTACCTGAAGATGCAACATGCAAAAAATGACCACTTTCATCAACTACACCCATCGTTATTGATCTCAACGTCATGTTTTCATTTTCGGTGTAGCCAAGAACTAATAGATCTAAATTTTCTTTCTTTTTAACTTTAAATATATTTTGGTCATTTCTAATTATTGATCCTTCATTTCCATCTTGGATAAGATCTTCAGAGAATTTTTGAATTTCACTTTTGTTTAATATAGTATTTTTAATGTTTTCTATAGTTTCTATTTTATTAGAAAAAATTTCTTCAAATATTTTTACTTTATCTTTGTAAGAATTTAGGTGAAAATCTTTTGAGGAATAGACAATATCAAAAACAATTAGCTTTAAATTATTTATGTCTAAATTTCCAGATATAGCAGAGACAACATCTCCATTTCTCTCTCTATTTTCGCCATCTGAATAAATGAGTTCTCCAACTAAAATAATATCATCATATTTATTTAGAATAGAAGATACATCAGATAGTATTTTTTTTAACTTAGTGCTTTGATCAATTAAATTAGAATTAAAAATTTTAATATCTTTGTCCTCTTTTACAATAAAATAGGTCTGACCATCATATTTTTTAGAGCAAAAATAATCCCCATCATTTAAATTGTTTAAATTATTTAATTCAATAAAATCATAATTATCTGTGATGTTAATTTTATAATTTTTGATTTTTTCTAAATAGCTATTTTTCATTATTTCTATTGAATATTATTTTTTCTAAATTTCAAAATATTATTTTTATAATTAAGTATATCAAAGTTAAATGGTTCAATTATTCTATGAAATTCAAATGTTTTAAAATTAAAAAATTCAATCAATATTTCATGTATTCCAAGAGGTATGAATTCATGCTTTTTAATATAATTCATTGCATATTTTTTTATGACTTTCTTGATTTTGTTTTTTGAAATATCAAATCCATTTAATTTTAATTTTTTTTGTTTCACCACTGACAATTCCTCGGTCAATCTATCTAGGTTTTCTTTGAATTTTTTTATACGTAATTCATCTTTTTTTTTTAAATCTTCAAAATCCCATAAAAGATCCCCTAAAAATCCATTTTTTTTTTTAAATCGCTTTAACCATTTTTTGAAATAAAATTTTAAATGAAAGCTTTCTAAACTCAATTGATCAATTATATCTGAAACTTCCTTTGAATTAAAAGAAGCATGTTTATCGATTATTCTTTCAACTATTGAAAAAAAAATTTCTTTATTAGAAAGGTCATTAATAAAAAATATATTATATGGTAATATATTTTCATTCTCATCCCTAGCATAAATTCCAACTTGATTTTCCTTTTTTGTACAACAAATTAAAAATTTTTTAGGTACTGTTGTTTTAAAGCAAAATTCGGCTATTTTAAAATCTCTATTATTTTCTTTTAAGTAAAATTTTTCATAAAAATTTCTTGAGTTTAAATATTTTTTATTTTGAAAATCTAATTTATTTCTAATCACAATCAAATTGTAATTTACAAAATGAAAATTATCTTGTGAAAAATATGATCATTAATTTCACTTTAAGATACTTTGATATGATTGTAAGATAATAATATGAAATTAATAAATTATATTCTTGATGAAAAGAAACAAACAAATTTTGAAAATATAAAAAATGAAATAATTAAACATATGCTTGAAATTAAACCTGGATATAAATTTGGTTTAAAACTTACAAACAAACTTACAAGCAAATCCTGGATTTCTTCAACAAATAATATAGATCAAAGAGAAAAACATTTAAAAACCCTATTAAAATCCAGAGAAAAATGGAATGGGCCCTGGATTGATACTTTTGCCTCCTTAACAGAACAACAAATTGAGAATGATTCTGTACGGTTTGATAGATTTGAAGATATTGGAAATATAAGTATTGTTGATATAATAAATTCTAATTTTTCCGAGACAATAGCTAAAGATATCAAACCATTATTTATAGAGATTGTGAGGATTTTTGCATTAGAGGTTAATCTTAAAGACAAGAATAAGATTCGCGATTTAATTGAGGAATATTTTGATCAAAAGAAAAATTCTTATAATTTAAATGAATTAATCGATAAATTAGATTTGGAGATTGAATAAATTAAAAATTTAGTAATTCAAAAATTTTTTTTTTTTGATAAAAATAAAATCACCAATGAAACGATATAAAATAAGAGTTCGTATTGCTGGTGGAAGAATAGTTGATATTGAAATATCAGCACCAGATACACATGCCGCACATAACATGGCAAGATCTCAATACGGAAGAGAAAATGTTCTTAGCAATCCAATACAGTTAGGATAAAAAGAAATATACATGTCTGAGTTAAATAACTTTAAAAATGGCTTTGGTGTAAAGAGTTATGTAAGTACTTGTATTGAATTTTATCCAGCTCCATTACCAGTTGAATTACCAGAGAATAATGAAAGCTTAAAAGATAGTTATGATTTGTTTCATAATTCAAGACAATTTGGTTTTGAACCAATATTTATCAATAGTAATGAAATTATCATAGGTGAAATAGATCAAGATAATTTAGAAATAATTCCTGGTACAGAAAAGAAAATAGATCCAAAAGAATTTTTAAAATTTCAGTTATCAAAAATCAATTTGGATACTTTAATTCAAATTCCAGGCAGAGTAGATTTTACTTTAAGCGATGATCTGATATCAAATATATTAAAAAGTACTATCAACCCTGACATTAAAGTTGATGAAATGGGCTATCCATTGGACGAAAGCAATTGGCCTGAGTGGCTTAATCACTCTGATAATTTATTTAATATTCATAAACCTGCTGATCAATATGTAGATGAATGGAAAAAAACATTAGAAATAGGAAAAAAATTTTTATCAGATTTTAGGATAAGCCATTCTAATCTAATTTTAGACCCAATGATTGACTCAATATTAGATCAAGACTCTGGTGTATTTAATCACCTTGAGAAAGAAATAAATAACGAAAATATTAATGAAATTAGAAATTCATATAAAAATTGGAATTGTCCTTTAATGATTTTATATTCTGGAAAAATGTGGCCATCTTTCACTGGTACAGGTTGGCCTAATTTTCACTCAACTAATCATAGTATTAATAAAATTTATTTAAGAAACTACGATGAGGGTACACCAATTTAAGATTAAACGTGACTAATGGTAATTAGTCTATCTCCCCTATTTAATTTTAGAATTTCAGTTTGATCAGGATTAAGTTCAATTTTTCTTATTTTTCTTTCTCCACCTTCGACGTGTGTCGAATAATCATAATCAATATATCCGATTAATATATGGTTATACTTTTGAAAATATGCTTCTAACTCTCTAAAAGTTACAGCTAGACTTCTATCTTCTATAGTAAAGCTTTTAATAAAATGGTTTTTTTCTAATAAGTTTTTTACAATTTCTAAGCTGCTTGGCTGATAAAAAGTTGAAGCAATCATTTTTCCAATAATGCTACTTAAATCGATAATATCTGTCCCAAAAAAGCTCTGATAAACATTTTTTTTGAAATTTTCTAATATTCTTTTCGTTCTAAAAGAATTTACCTCAGTAATATATGAGGGGCTCTTTGAAGTATCCAATCTTAATAATTTAATATAATCATCCTTAGTAAATTCTTTGGTTTGATTAAATAAATCCTCAATATAGTCAATATTAGGTTCAATTTTTTTATTAGGATTTAATTTTATTTGTTCACTATCTTTTATTAACTCCTCTTTGTACAACTCATAATTAAAACTTTCTCTATCTTTCCACTTTTCCTCTTCATCTAGAGAATATAGTTTTGGAGATCTTTTAAAACCGTTTGAGATACTAATATAATAATTTAACATATCATGATCCTCTACAGGATTTATTTTATTTGTTCCCTCTATTTCATTATTTATTACTAGGACGTTTGTGTTTTTATTAATTTCTTCATCATCAAAAAAATTTTGGAAATTATGCTCTATTTTTTCTAAATCTAATTTTTTAACAAAATATTTAATTTTATTTTTTTCCTCTTTGTCTGAATTATAAAAAATATCGTATAGTTTTTTAGATTTACTTTTGTTTATCAATTTTACCTCAATTTCAGAATTTATTTTTTTCGTAGTCCAAATTCCAAGATTATAATTATCAGGACAATGACCCATATTTGGCACCAATAGCCTTAAACTTTCTAATGTATTTTCATAAGTAAATGCTCTTCCACTTATAAACTCTTCCCATGAATAATTTTTAGGTTTTTCTCTAATATGATCATGTTGCAAAAGATAGTCCCCTATTTCAAATAAATCAGAAAAAGTTTTATCTTCTATTGAAAATTTATTAGTGATTTGGAATATCCAAAAAGATTTTTTTTTATTAATTATTTCAATAGGTTGAAACTCGACACCTAAAATAATATTTGAAAATTTATTTTCACTGAAATTAATCAATTTTGTTTGGTCCACTTCTTCAGTACTTAAAATTTTTATATTTTTAATGTTTTTTTGAAAGTTTGATTTTACTATTTCATTTGAAGTTTTAATTAATTTATCTTTGTTATCTGAAGTATTAATTATCAATAAATTTTTATTATGATTTTCCTCTGATAAACTTATTTCTATCTCTTTTATTTTTTCAATTTTAGGGTTATCAAATTGAGAAAATTCACTGTTAATTTGATCTTCATTTAATGCAATGCAAATTAAACCATAATTTTTTTTAATCTTAAAATTTGATGCTGGGTTTAAAATAATGTTAGGTTCAGTTTTTTCATTATCATTATAAAAACAACCTATAACAATAATTTTATTAAATTGTCTGTTTAAATCTTGAATTGTTTTTCCATAAATACTGGAAAAGTTTGTGGTATTTTTTTCATCTACTAAATAAATTTCAGATCCTTCAAATCCAAATAGACTTTCAAATATTTGGACTAGTTCAGGAGTATTAATGCAGTGAGCAATTAAAAGCTCTTTGATATCTGCTGAAGAAATTAATTTTATTTTATTTTTGTTATCTCTTAAAATTTCGTGGTTAAAATTGAGCGTTTGTTTTCCAACCGTTGGGTTAAAGTACTCCACAATAATATTACAAGGGTTTTTCGACCATGATTTACTTTGAACAACGGCAGAAAAGTCTTTTGTAACTTCAATATCTGTATCAAGTTCAGTTTTATAATTTTCACCATCTACATCCGGATTTAATATTATTATCTGTTTACATTGATCTACATTCATAATTTCAATCATTTCAGGTTGCCACATAAAGCCTCTTCGACAAATAATCTTAACATTCGGTCTTTTCTTAATTTGATTTGATATTCTTAGTTGAGCATCAACAGGCTGCATATTGCTCAAAATTGTTATAACAATTTGTTCATTTCCATTTGCAGTAATTAACTCTTGAATTAAGGGTATAGTTTTTTTAGTAAAATTGCAGATGATTATATGATTTTTCTCGTCTACTACAGATTTACCGGATCTAAGTTCTTCAATTCTTAAAGTTAAAGTTGAAGTGATAATACCAATTAAAGTTGAAAAAATAATTATTCCAAATGCTGTAATTCCAATTTTAAGAATTATTTCTAAAAGATTATTTTTGCTCTCATCTCCAGAGAGTGCTCCAACATCTAAAAAAAAAGTAAAACTCTGCCAAAAAAACTCGAAGAAAGTTACATCTTTAGATGTAAGGCCAACAATTTGAAGAATATAAAATAATGCAGCAAAAACAAATACACCAAATAAACTAAAAACAAATAATAAAAAAAGCAAATTAGAAAAATCTCTTTCTAATGCTGTATCAAATTTGTATTTAAGTTTTTTAAACATTTTCAATAAATACATTATTTATATTTACTATAAAAGCCCTAGATCAACTTAAATTTTGATTTCAAGTGTAAAGAAGTAAATCCAATATTTATTTAATTTCTTTAGTGAAAAAAATAAATGAAGCTTCACTAAAAAAATTTGACTTTTGTCTATATATTAAAATGAAAATGCAGGATTTTAAAAAAGACAATATATATAAGGAGGCAAAATTGGATTTAATTCTTCAAAAGGAAATGTCTGGTAAAGGCATTAAGTATAATCAACTAAAAAAAGGATTTGTAAACTTAGATCAAATAATTGATTACGACCCACCAAAATATATACCAAATTGGGATGGGAGTTTTAAAAGTCATAAATACGGAAAGTCATTTTATATTCGACCAAACAAAGAATCATCCAGCTTCAACTTAAAAATTAAAGATTATAATCCTCTAGGAATTTCAAAAGAATCTATTGGGATTTACGTAATTGTAAATGATTTGATGAACTTTTTTTATGTAGGAAAAACTATAAATAATATTTATCAAAGATTATCGTCCCATATACAAAAAATTACAGCAACAAATAATAATAAAAATACAACGCCTGTAAAATGGCAAAAACTTGGTTTTGAAAGATATAATAAGTTACAAGAAAAAAGTGTACTAATTGATGATTTGCAACTTTCATTCTATGACTTATCTGAATTTGAAGGATATGATATTGACGATTTAGAAGCTCTTATTTATCTTTATAATAGAGAAACGCTTAGAGGTCATAAAAGTTTAAATGATCCAAAACAAATCAAAAAACTAAATCAATAGATATGAAAAAAGAGTATTATAGAAATTCTTTAGAGAGAAAATTGGATAAATATAATCATACAATGGAACTGATTAGAACTATTTTACCTTGTGTGATGATTGTTCTTCAAATTATTTTACTGATTAAAATTATTTAATATTTAAAGCATTATTATTGATAATATTTTAAATTTTAATTTTAAAATATTTGTGTGATTTTTAGATCAAAGATATATACAGGTTTTTATGGAAAAAATAAAAACAGGTATACTTCAAGCTTTTATCGTTTTGATACCAACTTATCTTGTGGCTTATTTAACTGATAAAATGGTATATACCATACCAATGCTAGCAGCTTCTAGTTTTATTGCTGCAAGTTTTTCATCCTCAAATAATAAACTTCGTGTAGATGAAGATGGCCAGGATGGACAAGATGGAAATGGCGATTAAAAAAATAATTATCCAAAATGTTGACTAATATTTTGTTATTGATCTCTGGATTAATAATTTTAATAGCAGGCTCTGAGTCTTTGATTAGAGGAAGTGTTAGGCTTGCAAAAAAGATCAACATGTCAGAATTCTTAATAGGAGTTTTGATAATTTCTCTTGGAACTTCACTTCCTGAACTATCTAGCAGTATTACTGCTATGCTTAATCAACACTCAGAAATTGTAATTGGAAGTCTTATTGGAAGCAATATTACAAACATATTATTGATTATGTCCGCAACTGTTATTCTTTCGCCAATAACAAATATTGGTAAAGACCAAAGTTTTCAAAAATTAGCAAATGTATTGATGGTAATTTTAATGTGTTTAATTGGTTACCTGGGTTTAGTAATTAATTATATTTTTGGAGTTATTTTCTTATTTATACTTTTATTTATTATGTTCTATGAGATTAAATTCAATTCTGTTCATATTGAAAAAGAACTGAAAACAAAAAAAGACAATGTTTTATTAATTTTTTCTTTTATTGTTGTTGGATTGATTGCGCTAATTTATGGAGCAAATTTATTTATTAATTCTGCTGTAGAAATTGCAAAAGTTTTTAATGTTTCTGAAACAGTAATAGGAATAAGTTTAGTTGCAATTGGCACCTCCCTTCCTGAATTAACTGTTAGTTTGATGTCTGCTATAAGAAAACAGGTAAGTTTTGCTTTAGGAAATATACTTGGATCCAATTTATATAATATATTTGGAATACTTGCAGTAAGCAGCTTTTTTGGCACTATAGAAATACCAACAAGAATTGCAAATATTGATAATTTTATAATGTTATTTGCAACATTATATCTAACACTTGTTGCCTTGGTTCTTAAAAAAATACCTAGATGGTTTGGTATATTTGGAGTTATTTTGTATATCAGCTATATAAGTTCACTATATATTTAATTCAATTTTTTAAGCTTATTTTCCTTATAAGAAGATATAAAATTATTAATTATTGGATATTCTTTATCCTTCTTAATATTTTTCATTATTTCTTTTGTTAATTTTTTTATTGTTCTAAGTTTTGGAAAATTTTTTCCTTCTTCTTTACCTATTCTGTATCTAAGAATTTTAGCAATCAATATTATTTCACAAAATACCTCTAGGCTATGATCTATTTTGCTTTCCTTATAAATATTCAAGATAGATTGGGTAACCATCGTAATTCTATCATTAATATGTCTCATATTTAACTTGCCTTTCTTAAATTGTTTTGTTGCTCCATAAATTTACAAGTTGAGCATTTTTCACCACTTTCTGGTTTGGTGATCCCATAAATTAAATCTAATATTTTAGTTATGTATTCATAAAATGCTTTATCATCTCTAGTTATATCAATGTAAGTTGTTTTCATTTTAACAGTCGCATTATCTGCTGCATGACTTAATTGAGCGACAGGGTCAAAGCAAAATAATCCTAGTTTCTTTACTGGGCCTAATTTCATTCCTCTTGAGGGATTTTCGAGCATTAATGCGTAACTTACTAATTGATTTCTATACATCTTTGATTTCTCAATTTTCATATCTGTTGTCTTAAAATCAATAACTGTCACATAATCTTTATGTTGGATAAAAGCATCTAATTTTCCTCTAAGGACAAAAGGACGATTTTTATTATCTGATAAATGAGAGGAAACCATCATAAAATCAGATTTTTCAGTATTTATGATGCCATCATCTAAATCCTGGTTTAAATATTTGCTGTTTTTATTGTGATAGTAATGTTTTTGACATCTATCAAATTTTGAAAAAACTGATGGAAACATTCCATTTAACTTAACTTTATTTACTATTTTATCGTAGTAGCATTTTTTACATTGGTCAAAACCAAAAGCAAAATCACTTGGAGATAAAATTACATCATTCATTATATTTTTAACCTTTCTGTAAATTAATTTTATTATTTCAGAAACTTGAAATAAAGATAGTGAAAGGTAATTTTATAATTTCACCAAAATATACTTTTGAAATTATATTATTCTTTGTTATTATGTTTTTATGGACAATGAAAAAGTAACTCAATTAATATTAAAACACATAGAAGGTGGGTTTAACGAAATTGATGATGGTGTTTGGAAAGTTGTATTTGAGGGAAGAGAAGATGATGATGGAAATATAACTACACCAGAGCAAGATCAAAAAGAAGGCTGGAGTAGATTTATCGTAGAAAACATTAAAGAAAATAAAACTTACTATGTTCTTTGGGATTATCCCTCTAAATCTATCTCAGAGGTTAACGAAGGCTAAATTAAAAATAATATTTTATTTAGAGGACTAGCTTAATAAAAAAAAATAACAGTTGGATTTTGATTTAATTATTTTATTTTATCTATGTTACTTATATTAGATAAGGCTTTATCAAATTCATCCATATTTTCTCTTAAGGCTAAGCTAGAGACTGAGTAGATCATAATCAATAAAAACAAAAGTGGTATTGAGGTTAAAATCGAGGCATTGCTCTTAATTAAAAGTATGTAAACAACAATAAATAAGGC
>TARA_B100000963_G_scaffold180098_1_pt1 | contig 13749 bp, 9 predicted proteins | sample TARA_B100000963 | Tara Oceans TARA_B100000963 (sample SAMEA2622097) | marine metagenome | biome: marine biome (ENVO:00000447); feature: surface water layer (ENVO:00002042); material: "saline water (ENVO:00002010), including plankton (ENVO:xxxxxxxx)" | depth 5 m | reverse complement strand
ATACATTAATACCAAGGGCATATGTTCTAAAAAATGATTTAGATATAGAAACTGACCTACCACTTGAATTCCAGTGATCTCCAACATTTAAAAAATCTTCAAAAACTTCTCCTTGTGGGTAATAGGGTGCGTCTTTACCTGCACCAGCTGGGAATAAGTCTACAGAATTACCACCAATAAAAATATTCCACTGAGAATTCAGGTTTTGGGACAAGGCGCTTTGATATATGAAAAAAATCAATAAATTAGCCGCCAAATACCTAATTGTAAACATATTGCCTAAAAATATGAAAAAATTTATTCACTCATTTATTTATTGTTTTTTAATTGTTTCTGTTTATTTTTCAAATAGCTGTGAGACAATTGATGATTTACAATTTGATAATTTAGGCCTAAGAGGCCAAATTGATAGTTTAATGACCAGAGTTACTTCCTTAACAGAGGAGATTGTCGAACAAAAGAACTTGACTAAAACCTTGACGGATGACTTGACCGAACAAGTATCTGAAAATAAAGATGTGATCGCCCAAACTGGTGAGTCACTTTCTAACTTAATTAGCGAAGTTGATAATGTTGAACAAGACTTAGGGACATTAAATAATTATGTTGGTGAGATGATAACAACCACAGGGGACCTTACAGGAGAGTTAAATAATTTATTAACCCAAGTAAGTGATCTAAATGCTGTTATTGATCAGGTAAACAGTTCTATAACTAATATTCAAGGAAATCTTCATGGACACGAGGACACAGATAATGACGGAGTTAACAATAATTTAGATAATGATGATGATAATGATGGAACTCCTGATACTCAAGATGCTTTCCCAGAAGATCCAGGAGAGACTCAAGACAGTGATGGTGATGGAACAGGGGATAACCAAGATACAGATGACGATAATGATGATATTCCTGATACAATAGATACTGTCGACAATAACGTTGATCCTGACCCTGATCCAACAATATGTAATGATTGTCCTCAGAAAATTCCTGGAAGAGATATTTATGTTGTTGGAATGTCTGAGACTGAAGGTGGAACATATTGGGTTAATGGCCAAAAAAATATTTTAAATCCCAATGGTGAGCTAACTGGTATAACTGTTAGTGGTGGTAAAATTTATGCTAGTGGTTTTGTTTATGGATCTTCTGCCAGTTATTGGGTAATCGATGGTCAAAATGTACAACAATTTAATCTTCCCGGTAATGAGCCTGAGACTAATGATATAGTTGTACATGATAATAAGGTTTACGTTGGTGGACATTGGACCGGTAATCAAAACAAGCCGTATTCTTGCCACTGGGAAAATGGAGTAAAATATGACAATTCTGCTCCAGGAGACAGTGCTACTAACGGTTTGTTGGTCAAACCCAATGGAGATGTTGTGACTGCAGGATGGTCACAACCTGAAGGTCACCACGGAAACATTCCTACGTATTGGATAAATAATCAAAGAAGTACTCTAAATCTTCCATCTGGGAGAAATATAACAGAACCAGAGGCCACAATTGAGGATGTTGAGATTCATTCTGGAACCAACCAATTAAGGTTTTGCGGGGATTATTCATATGCCGAAGCAAATTATACCAGTGCTGTTCATTTTAAACCTGGTTTGACGATAAATCAAAGGACTGGAGGATGGGAGACGACATTTGCTTGGGGTGCAACAGTCGATCAAAATGGAAATGTTTACAGTGCAGGTCAGGCAGAAAAAATGATTTATGGTGAATGGGTTGGAAATGATGTTGATATAGAGTTTATTCAAAAGCCTGTATATTGGAAAAATAGAAGCATAAACATCCTCCCTGGAGCACTTGTGAACGGAGTCATGCTTGATGAGGGAACAGCAAAGGATATTCAAATTGTTGATGGAAAAATTGTAATTATTGGTTATTTAAACGGGTTTACCATGGATAGAAATAATGATGGAGTTCCTGATGACTGGGATTATGATGGACAACCAGACAAAAATCATGATACAGGATATCCATGTATATGGATAGACGGTACGCCTCACGTGCTTGATCATCATAATATCGGTGAGGTTTATGGCCTATTCATCAGATAACTAAATCACAGACTTTGCGAAAAATATTTTTTATAATATTTATAACCTGGACCTTTCCCTTGCTCTCACAAGAGTCAAGTGTAATATTCAATAGGTATAATTTCAGTGTATTTAATCCTGCTTATACAGGTATAGAGGGTCCAGCAGTTAATCTTAACTCTAGGATGCAATGGGTGGGAGTTGAAGATGCACCAATTACAAATTTTTTGATATTGCATCTCCCGAAGAAAAAAAATGCAACCTTGGGTTTCACCGTGCAAAATGATAGGGTATATGTAGAGAATAAAACATTTGCTACCATTGATTATAGTTATGAGCTTCAAGTAAGAGATAATAGCAGTATTTACTTAGGTCTTAAAGCAGGTGCACTATTAAACAATATAAATGCAAATAAAATATCTAGATCATACACCTATGCTAACACATCTTTAGCTTCATTGGAGAATTATTTCTCTCCCATTTTAGGGGTTGGATTTACATATGTTTCAGATAAATTTTTTATCGGTGGAGCAATCCCAGGGCTAATAAATAAATTAGGATATAATGATGAGTGGGCAATGAGAAATAGAGACTTTACTCAACTTCATTTAAGTGGTGGATATAGCTTAAACCTGTCTGACAAAATTGATATAAAACCAACTATTTCATACAGATCTTTTAGAGTGGGACCTGATCTTTTAAACGGAATTGTTGAGGTTGATTATAATAAAAAGCTGAGCCTAGGTGGAATTTTCACTAATAATAATACGCTAGGTGGATTTTTTAAGATTAAGACAAATAAGGGGCTTCACCTAGGCTATGGATATGAATTTCCATCTGGAAGTGATGACATTTCAATTGACAGCTCTACCCATGAGTTCATGATAAGGATTGATTTGAAAGAAAAGATTATTTCAAATTCCGGTAGTACAAACCAAAAAAACAATAAATGATGAAAATTAGAAATATATTTTATATCGGTTTGTTGTTTTTAATTAGCACACTTGGCTATGCACAACAGATATACAGAGCTGGAAACGGTGTCACAATAATTGCCGCACCAACAGCTGTCACCGGGCAAAGTTATGAATTGGATGGAACGAATTATATGGTTGTTGATAATGCCACGATTGAAGCTCAAGTTGATAATCCTACTAATAATTATAATATTGTAACTACCCGGGTAACCAACATGACTGCTCTATTTGAATTTAATATTTTTTTCAACTCAGATATATCTCATTGGGATACATCAAATGTTACTAATATGGCAAGGATGTTTAGTAATGCAAGAGATTTTAACCAACCATTAAATGATTGGGATGTATCTAATGTTACAGACATGGAATTAATGTTTCATGCAAGAAATGGTTACTATAGTAATTTTAATCAGCCATTGAATAATTGGGATGTGTCTAAAGTTAGAAACATGAGAGGCATGTTTGGTACATATAGTGGAGATGGTAGAAATAGTAGACGTGATTTCAATCAAGATATAGGGGATTGGGATGTTAGTAATGTCATAAACATGGAAGGGATGTTTAAAGCTGCAGAAAAATTTAATCAAGATCTATCCAACTGGGATGTTTCAAAAGTAACTGATATGGCCCTTATGTTTGATAGGGCCGACGTTTTTAATAATGGAGGAGTATCTTTAAAATGTTGGGACGTGTCCAACGTAACTAATTTTTATTATATGTTTCACATGTCTGATTTTAATCATGATATTTCTAATTGGTGTGTTGAGAATTTTACAAACAATACTGTTTTTAATAGCCCTGAATTAAATGCTAATCCAGCATTCGTGCCATTGTGGGGTCAAGCATGTGTAGATGGTTCTGTAGTAATTTCTTTTGACAATGAAACTAGAACTTTTGAAGATCCAATTTCTCCGGTAACAGCTACATCTAATCAGGCAATTCCAATAACCTACTCAATTGCTGATAATTCAATTGCTACAATAAACCCATCAACTGGTGAGATTTCAATCGTAAAACCTGGAATTACTACAGTAACCGCAAGTCAAAACGACGGTGAGTGTATTTTTGGTAGTGGAAATATGACATTAACAATCAATAAAAAAGACATTAATATTGATGCAGATCATATTGAATTAACTTTTGAAGATGACCTTGAACACACCCTTAGCGCATCATATAGCAATACTACTTCCAATTTTACTTACACAATTGCAGATGGAACCAAAGCCAGTATAACTGGTAATATTTTAAATGTACTAAAAGCAGGTAGCACAAGTATTACCGTTTCTCATATTCCTGATGACTATTATAATCCTATTTCAAAGGTTATAAATCTGACCATTAATAAAGGAACCCCGACAATAGATTTTACAGAAATAACAAAAAATTATGGAGATGAGGAATTTACTCCAATTGTTAACTCCAACAGTGATGGGACGAAAACATTCACTATCTCTGACACAAATATTGCCTCTACCTCAGATGGTACAAATTTAAAAATAGAGGGTGTTGGCGAAACTACAGTCTCAGTGAGTATAGCACCCTCGGAAAATTATAACGGAATTACCGCTCAGACTACATTAAAGATTAATAAGGGGACTCCTCAAATTGTATTTGAGAATGTAACCAGAAGTTTTGGTGACCAAGATTTCACCCTTTCCGCTCAATCTTATGATGGAGCTGTATTTTCCTATTCCATTGTTGATACCTCCATAGCAAATCTCAGCAATGATAATGTTTCGATAATTAAGGGAGGTAGTTCAATCATAACAGCTAGTCTTCCAGAGACAAACCTGTACCTTGCCGGTAGCGCATCAGCTACACTAACCATCAATAAAGGATCACTTGATGTTTCTTGGTATAATTCTATTCTCACCAAGGTAATTACCATCGGGCAGTTTGAATTAATAGTGCCTACATATAATTCAGACTTCGATGGAGTAATCAAATATAGATCTTCAAACAGGAGTGTTGCAAGTGTTGACGGAAGAATAGTTGATTTAAATCACCATGGAAGGATTGCCCTTTATGCTGATTTTGAAGAATCAGATAAATATGAGTTTAAAAGAGTTTCAGTTTATTTGACTGTTCGCAAATCTAGTCAGGTAATAATACCATCAGATTTACCGATTGAAAAGCCCTTAAAGGATTTTACCTCAATTCCAATATCTGCAACCTCGACATCAGGTGCTCCTGTATACATTGAGGTAGCTGAAGGCTCTGCAGCAACAATTTCAGGAAGTCTAGGAAATTATAGCTTAGTTACAAATAGTCAAACAGGGATTGTATCAATCACTTATTTTACAGTTGCAAATGATCATCCTAATTATGAAGTTGCAACTCACAATTCCTATATTGATGTAATTAAATTAAACCAAAATATAAGTTTTAGTCCTGAGCCTCCATTAGAGGTTCGGTATAGTGATAATTTAGAATTAACCATCAATGCCTCCTCAGATTCAAATCTTACTGTAAATATTTCTAAAAATGATAGCGGCTCGAGTAATTTAACTGACAATAAGCTTTCAATAACTGATTTAGGTGAGGTGATAATAGGTGCTTCACAAAGTGGAAATGAATTTTATAATCCTACCTCTGCAAATAGGATAGTTAATGTGATTCAGGGAACTACTGAGCTCTCTAATTTCAATGTACCTGAAAAATTTGAATATGACAATGACTTTGAAATTACTCCCCCTACAACATCAAGACCTGGAAATATAACTTATGTTAGTGATAACCCTAAAGTGGCTATTGTATCAGGTACAACAATAATCATAGTTGGAGTTGGTTCATGTAATATAACTGCAATGATTGAAGGCACAACTTTTTATGAGTCTGCATCAATATCTTCACCATTCATTGTAAAAGCCCGAGATACCGATAATGACGGCATTCCAGATATTGATGATAACTGTCCAAATGTTGCAAATCCTGACCAAGCTGACGATGATTACGATGGGGTGGGGAATTATTGCGATCCTGACTTCCCAATGTGTATTGGGTGTCCACTTCCAGAGGATCAGGTTAAAGTTTCCTCTTTAATAACTCCATCGGTTTATGGTCCTGAGTCTAAATGGGAAATAATTAATATCGAAAAATATCCAAACTCCCGAGTATATGTGTATAATCGAAATGGACAAATTGTTTTCGAGAAAACTGGTTATCAAAATGACTGGGCAGGAACTTTCATGGGGACATCTGATTACTTAGCTGCAGGTTCATATTATTATATAGTAGAAATTGCCCAGATAAACTTTGTTGAGAGAGGTTGGCTCTATATTAACTATTAGATTTATTATCTCTTTTTTTAAAAAACCCGTTTAGTATCAAACCTAGAATGATCATTGCCATACCTAACAGGCTAAAGAAAGTGTAAACATCCATAAATATCAAAACTCCAAAAGCTAGAGAGAATATTACCTCAACAAACTTAAAGGGTGCAATTCTGTATGCAGGTCCAATCTGAAAGGCTATTGTCATCAATATCTGAGCGATAAAACCAGTAATTCCCAGTAAAATGAAAAAAACCCATTCAATACCCTGCGGGGTTTTCCATTGAAATAAACTACCCAAAGCACCAATTAATGTGGCGGTGAGCATAAAGTAATTGATTATTACCATATAGTGATCCCTAGAGCCTATCTTTGAAATCAATGTATAAGTTATGGCTGAGGTTAATGAAGAAAGTAGAATAATTCCTAATCCGAAAAAATCAACAGTTGCATCAAATCCTTTTACCATGACAACTCCGGAAAATGAGATACCAAAACATATCCATTGAATAAATTTTATTTCTTCTTTTAAAAACAACACTGCCAAGAGAGCAACAAATAAAGGTGCAGTATAACGCAATGTTACTGCAGAGCCCAATGTCATAAAATGTAGTGCCATAAAGAATAATATCATTGAGCTGGCCCCTGTAAATCCCCTGAGTAGAAGAAGTTTTTTTTGGTTCCCCCAAAAGGGTATTTTTCGATAAACGAGAAAACTCGTGCTAAAAACAAGAGTGCCTAGTGATCGAAAAAAAACCAATTGAAAAGCACCAAAATCAGAGAGATATTTTACCATTGTACTCATAATGGCAAAAAAAAAGGTACTTAACACCATAAAAAAAATTGCCTTCTGGCTTTTCAAATTAAATTTTTAGCAAAGATGAGAATCTTAACTCAATATTAAAATTGTTTTAATATTGAGTTTGTAACCTGCGCTGCTAAAGCCTTACTTCCTTTTTCATGAAAATGGACATTGTTTGGTCTTTGAAGCTCCTCCATTCTAGGCAAAACAAAATTGTATAAATCATTTATCTCAATACCATTCTTATTTATAACTTTAAGTGCAACTTCATTATAAATTTTTGGCATCCCTGGAGAACGCATCTGTTTTCCCAATTTGTCAGGATATGGCGTTGTAGTTGCAAAAATAAGTTTTGCACCAGTTTGTTTTAATTTTTTTACTATTTCAATAAGATTTATTTCATATTGTTCAGGTGAAGCTTGACGTGGATGGTTTAAATTTTTACTATTTTTTCCTGTATTGGGATCAATGTGTTTAATGTCATGTAATCCAAAATTAAAATGAATAATATCCCATTTTTTATCTTTAAGGTAAATATCAATTTCTTCGACTCCTTGAGTGGTTCCTCCACAACAAGATTTTATGTTTCCTTTATCATCATGTATAATAGGCTGAAACAGCTCAGCTTTACCAGCAAGATTTTCTTTAACATATGGGAAATACCCACCTGAGATGGAATCTCCAATAATTAATATTTTGGGCAGTGCCTTATTGGAGTTTGAGCAGCCATAAATAAAAAATATTGATACGATTAGATAAGCAATTATTTTTCTCATTTTCCTAAGGTAAAAAAAATGTAGATATTATTACTTTCATTAGTTTTGTTTTCAAAGTAAAAAAATTCATCTTCATGAAATATTTTTTTCCTGTATTGACAGTTTTATTTTTTCTTTACTCCTGCTCAAGCTCTGAAAGTGAGGAATCCGATATCTTATCAAATAGTTTTGCTTCACAAGATTCACCAAATAATGAAAATTTGTCAAATAATAACCAATCAGATCCCTCTGATTCGGGAACTAATCAATCCCAAGGGAACCAGTCAGACAATTCAGGTAATAATCAATCACAAGATAATCAATCCGAAAGTGCAGAGCCTCAGCAAGAATTAAGTAAAGGAGGTTCCTCTTCTCCCTCTAAGTGCAGCAAGTTTATAGGAAATGGTCCTGATTTAGAGTGGATAAAATCTGTTGAAGGATCTCAGGAGGAGGCTCACGCTCATTTCGTGTTCACAACAAGTGATAATGGATTCATTCAAGTTGGTGAAACAGGTTTTTTAGACAATAATACAGCAAAAATATTAGTGGCAAAAACAAATTCCCAAGGAGATTTGATTTGGAAAAAAGAATTTGGAGATCCAGGGCATAATCTTGGAAACTCTGTAATTGAGGTCAGTGATGGATATATAGTTACTGGTTCAATAAATAAAAATTCTACAGTTATTAAACTTGATAAATCAAATGGTGATCAAAAATGGTTAAAGACTTACGATAATGGTGGAAATGATGCAATTGAGCATATTGTTGAGACCCCTGATGGATTCGTAGCGGTTGGATATATTAATGCAGTTGATGAAAATAACACCTTCTATACTGAGGGCACTGGATATTTAACTATTATTGATTCTATGGGAAATAAAACTTCTGGAAAAAACCTTGATTCAAAAATGTCTCATGGCTACAGAGTCTATCGAATAAATGACAATTTAATTATTTCAGGACTAACCCCTGGAGCTGAGGATTATGCTTTGATGAAAACAGATTTAAGTGGAGATCAAGTTTGGCTTAAAACATACGGCGGAGATAACATGGACCATTGTTTTGCCATGGATATAAGTAATGATCATTCAATTTATCTATCTGGACACACTCTTTCGGGAGTTCAAAATTGGGATTCATATACTATGAAAATTGATATTGATGGAAATAAATTATGGGAGAAAAAAAGAGGAAATCCCAGAGGATTTAATCCATTATATATTCATGATGAGGTGTGGGATCTTAAAGCTACTCCTGATGGAGGATGTATTATTGTTGCTGGTACAGGTGATGAATATGAATATTCAGAAAATTGCGAAGATTTTGATAAATCAGACCAATGGCATGTTTATCTTATTAAATTTTCAGCCGATGGCGAAATCCAATGGGATAAAACTTATTACCCTGAGGCTGGTGACTGGGCAGGTGAGGCTATTGACTTAACTTCTGATGGAGGAGCAATTGTTGCAGTTGATAACAGCGTATTTGGATTTTTAAAAATAGCTCCCTTTTAAAATTATTAAAAAAAATCTTTCCAATAAAATCTGCCATTTTTTCTTGCAATATGAGAATCAATAAAATTGCTTTAGTAAAATTTAATTTTGGGGATGATTATTATCTAATTTAATTTTAAAATAGATAGTTGTTCGTCCCTAGGTTTGAGCATGAAATCATCAAATTCTTTATAAAAATCATCTAAAGGCATACCAAAATATTTCTCAAAGGCGAACTTATAACCCTCACCCACGTGATCTCTTTCCAATTCAGCTAAATTTTTATAATAATTGATCATTACATTATCTAATGATGTTTTATCTTTTTCAATTAAGTAAATGTGGGCCAATCCTCCAGCTGAATAAGCATATGCAAATTGTCTTGGAGTTCCTATAGGGTTTTGAGTTGATTCTACTCTCTCAATAGTATAACGAGTTTCGTAATCCTTCAATGATACAATATCTCCTCTAGTTGCAGCATCAGAAATAACACCTCTAGCCTCATCTAGATAATCAATCCAATATTGTTTATAGTTTACCCATCCTTTTAAAGATGAGTACCAAACACCTGCGTATTCTGCTCCTCCCTCCTCAAGCCACACTGGCCCAACTAGATTTACTCCTTCATTACGATCTACATTTCTAAATTGAGTCATGTTAATTCCAAAATTTTTAGTTTCTTCAAAATAAAATTTGTGTGAATTCTGATGTATATGAAAATATTCATGATAAGCAACTTTATAACCTGCCCCATTTTTGTCCTCATCACCCCAAAAACCCTCAGATAGTTTAAACTCTCCTCCATTATGCAACACATATTGGGTTACTGTGGCAGCAGCTGTTGGTCGTAAATCAAAACAACTTGAGTCATCAGTAAATGGGGAATAATCTGAACATAAGGTTTCTTTATTTGATAATTGAGTGTGAAATATCCAAGTATTTACTGGAAGAATTTGACCTAATTTTTCTTTAGCATCAGATAGTACAGATTCGACTAAGCTTACCCCTTCAGAGGTAACTCCTTGATATGAGTTAACACAAGAGTTCTGGTCTGTCCCATCTGACTGCCATCCATATGTGTAATATGAGTAATCTCCGTTTATGAAATCTGGCTCTGGTTTACTAGTGTAAGAAACCTCTTTACATTTTGTGCCCTGATAGACCGGTCCTTTGGGGTTTGTATTATTTTCATTTGATGAATCTGGTGTTGATATTTTGTCAGTATCATTTATTTCTGGAGATTCATTTGTTGAAATACTCCCATTATTGTTAGAACTAGATTCCTCTTCCTTGGAGCAATTCAAAATATTAAATAATACTATTAATAAGATTATTCTTTTTTTTAATAAGGTTTTCATAAGCTAAAAATATTAATTCCATGAGGCTTTTTCCCATTCCTCAGCTGATTTAATTATTGCAATCTGACTATCTCTATCTTTTCTCATAAATGCATCAAATTCTAAATAAAAATTTTCCAATGTAATTCCAAAAGTTTCTTCAAAAGCATCCTTCCACCCGCTTTGAGGGTTTAATTTGTATTTCTCAGCGAAGATGCTATAATAGTCAACAATGAGTTTCTTGAAATTGTTTTCATTTAGATGCCATAAGTAAATGTGTGCCATTGTACCTCCACCATAAGCATAATATTCGTCATTAACTCGAATATTTTCATTTTCAAAATTTCTGAGTGAAAAAGATGGGCTTGAACCCTGCAAAGCTGCTCTTGCTTGATCTAATTTACTTAGAGCTTGTTTATAAGGGTCAAAATTTAAATTTTGCTTTGCCATCATCGTTATACTTGCAAAATCAGCTCCTCCCTCACCTATCCAAATAGGTAAAAAAGGTAAAGGGATGTTATCAGATTCGTCTTTAATTCTTATACCAAATTGTTTTTTTTCCTCAAAATAATACATGTGACCTGTTTGGAATGTATGGAAATATTCGTGGTTTAAATAATACATTCCCTCATCTACTCCACCAGAGTGTTTAAAAGCATCATCATAAATCATTAAATCTGCTCCTTTATGAAGATATGAGGCATAGACTCCTGCACCATGTGATCTCTCGCCCCAGGAATCTTTACTTTCAGCTATACACTCACCGATATCATCCGGGTTTCTGACTAAAGTGCAAAAATCTGTATCGTGTTGTAGCTTTGATTGGTCACCTGCATTTTCTTGATCAATGTAAAAAACATTTACTGGTATCATATTAGGCATGTTTAACTTTGCCCAGTCAAAAAAGTCACCTACTTTATTGACTCTGTTACCAAGTAATGATTCCTCATATATATTTAAACAAATCGCTGGGTCAGATTGCCAAACATATTCATAATACCTATGAGTATTATCTTCATTAGTAGGTTCCGGTCTTGAAGAATAATAGAACCCATTACCACATTTAAAATCTTCATTGATGGGATTTGTAGGGCCTGTATCACCGTTTGATTCTGAACTATTATTGGAAGCAGGTGAAGTTGTATTTTGATTAGATCCTGAATTGGTGGTGGATTTGATATTACCTGGGCTAGCATCTTCTTCTTTAGAACAACTTAAAAAAATTGAAATAGAAATAAGTATAAAAGTGTTTTTAAAAATAAAATTTATCAATAATATATTTTTACTTTATGAAATTATGAATTACTTCTTAATCTACAACTTTATTTTATCATAGCTAACCAGTCTACTTAAAATTTTGAAAATTTTTTTGGTAGGGTATTTATTTTCTAATGCGGTTTATAAATAAGAATTGATTAGTTAATATTTGTTTGTTTTGGGGCCCCTCACCGTTCATCTATGTTCTGGTGTGGTGGGGGGTTTTTTTTAAATATCTGAATGATTTCACTTTAGCTTCAAGTTTTTTTAAGCTTGAATCAACTGATAATTTAAGTATTCCAACCTTTCTAGGTCTTAACTTATTCTTTGAATTGTGTGTATGTAAAACATACTTTAGAGTTTTATCTTTCAAATCTAAAAAAACATCACCATGTCCAGGTCCATTTTCACCAATTGATTCACGATCAATCAGTGGATTTTGTTTTGATTTGATCCATGGTCCTAGTGGGCTTGAACTTATTGCTAAACCTACCGCATAATTTGGGCTTCTAAAATTATTTGCAGAGTAAAATAGATAATAAATCCCATCATATTTAACAACACTTGAGCCTTGGACGCTTCTTGGATTCATACCATCATTATCCTCCCAAAGTTCATCAGCTGATACGCATTTTGTTAAAGTCTGTTCATTAAATTTATTTAAATTATCACTTAGCTCAACTACATATATTTCATTTCCGTCATTAAGTCTTCTGGTGTGATATAGATACCACTTATTGTTATCATTAAAAATGAATGGGTCAATAAGTTTTACTTCTGAAGATAATTTTTTTTTTAATTTATTTTTAAATGGGCCCAAAGGACTTTTAGAGGTTGCCAAACCAATATTTTCATTTGCAACATATACCATATAAAACAGACCATCTTTTTTAAAAACTTGTGGTGCCCAGAACCCACTTTCTCCATATGAATCCCCTTTTTTCAAAGCATATCCTTTTGGTTCCCAATTTTTAAGATTTGAGGATTCATATACTAAAAAACCATTAGCAGTACTGTCGATTCCACCAGCTGAGGATCCATATAAATAATACTTATTACTTTCAATTAAAATAGTAGGATCTCCTAAAAAAATTTCTTTACTTATTTTATGTGGTTTAGTTTTAGATTTACTTGAAACAAATAATTCATTAGATAAAACAGTTAACTGATTAATGAAAAAAAAATAAAGATAGAAGTAGCTCAATTGATTATTTTTTTTTAAAAATACAATTAAAGTTTAAACCTCTCCTTCAAATTTTTTAAACAATAAAGATCAGTGAAAATTTCAATCGATTATGTATTTTTAATTAAATTGAAATAAATAGAATAATAGATATGAAAACCAAAAATTATCAAAGAAGACAATTTATCAATCAGATACTAGGTGGAAGTATGACCCTAGCTTTTACTCCAAATTTATTTGCACAGAATTTTAACTTTTCTGAAGATGACGTAGATTGGTACGATGTTAAGGAGTTTGGTGTTGAGGGTAAAGGGTGGAGTAAAACTAAAAAATTTTTTGATCGTCTTCCCGCTAAAGCTGAGGGTTTTGTTCGTGATCAGGTATGGAATCTATCGAGAGACTCAGCTGGTATGTGTTTTCGCTTTGTTTCAGATTCCCCAAATATTTATGTACGTTACGAGTTATCTCAAGAAAGTCTCTCTATGACTCATATGGCTGCAACAGGCCACAGTGGAGTTGATTTATATGCACAGGATGGTATGGGCATTGACCGTTGGGTTGCAGTAGTTAGACCTGGAAAACAAAAAATGGACACAACATTAGCTAAAGATTTGGCTCC
>TARA_B100000963_G_scaffold109660_1_pt1 | contig 13749 bp, 11 predicted proteins | sample TARA_B100000963 | Tara Oceans TARA_B100000963 (sample SAMEA2622097) | marine metagenome | biome: marine biome (ENVO:00000447); feature: surface water layer (ENVO:00002042); material: "saline water (ENVO:00002010), including plankton (ENVO:xxxxxxxx)" | depth 5 m | reverse complement strand
TCGTGAGTAATATTGTTTCCAAATATATTTATTCTTTCAACATAAAATTTTTCACTTTCAGTAACTTTAAAAGTGATATCTAGTTTGTTATCTTTAATTTTTGTTTCAGTAAAACTGGCATTAATAAAATCATATTCTCTTGATAAAGAGATCTTATCTATTTCATCAACAACTCTTGAAATTTTATTTATTGAATAAAATTTATTTTCAATTTTACTAAGCTGTTTCTTAACTTCTTTAAAATTTTCTTCATTATAATCTATTGGTAAAACAAGTTTTGTTTTATTTACTGTATAAATATTTCCAGCATCTATTTTATATGTAAGTTTAAATGATTTATCATCTAAAAATTTCACGGTCCCTGATTGAATATTTACATCATAATAACCTTTATTTAGATAATAGTTTTTTAAAAGTCTTTTATCTCTTTCAATAATACTTTTATTTATATATTTATTATTAGAAATAATTTTCCAGAATTTTGCTTCTTCAGAAATAATTATACTTCTTAAAATTCTGTCTTTAATCTTTTTATCCCCAACGAATTCAATTTTTCTAATTTTTGATTTATCTCCCATGCTTACAGCAAAAATTAAATCAACTGTATTGTTATCATTTTCTATTATTTTAGTTGTGACATCTGACAAATAGTATCCCAATTGGCCTAAAGATGTTTTCATTCTATTTTCATCAATTTTAACTTTTTCAATTAAAAAAGGAGATTTATCCTTAGAAAATAGATTTTCTAAAATTGCATCCTTAATTCTATTTGACTCAACTCCCTCAACTTTGACACTTTGAATAATTTTATTTTCTTCAACTTTTAAAATCAGAGTTTGGCCATCAACTTTTAGATTAATATTTTTAAAGAAATTTGTTTCATACAATTCTTTTATAATTTTATTTAATTCTTTTTGATCATAGTCCTTATTTAACTGAATACTGCCATATGTAATTATTGTTTCTTTTGTAATTCTCTTATTATTTTCAATCTTTACATCTTTAATAATGACCGCATATGACGAGGTAATAAAAAATAATAATGTAAATAATGTGGTAAATATAAATTTCATAAAAAATTAAACCTTGGATTGTACACTTAAAGATAGTGTTTTCAATCTTACATTATCTGATAATTTATTGATTTGATTAAGATTTTGAGGCATTAATTTCTTATATCTTTTGTATTCTTTAAGACTTAAAACTCTATCTAAAATTTTATAGATATCATAAAACTTTATTTTTTTGGTTAAAAATAAATCAACCAAAACATCATTTGCTGTAACAAAAATTGTCTCAAATAAACTATCAAAATTAGTAAAATGTTTTAGTAATTTTAAAATTGGAAACTTTTTTTTATCTATTTTTTGAAAATTAAGATTATTCATTTTACTAATATCAAAATTTTCTCTTAATTCAAAAATTTTTTCATTAAACAAAAGTGAATTGTAAATTGGTATTTTCATTGATGTAGGATGGGATAAGATTTTAGAGAAACCATTATTAAATTCAACAATTCCATGTATATATGAGGTTGGCTGAATAATTATTTCAAATTTATCATAACTTAAATTAAAAATCTTTTTAGCTTCTATTAATTCAAAAATTTTATTTATCAACGTTGATGAATCAATAGAAATTTTTTTTCCCATTTTCCATGTTGGATGTTTAACTGCATTTTTTGGATTAAATTTGTTTAATTTAGTAATTTTTGTATTTAAAAAGGGTCCCCCTGATGCTGTAATATAAATTTTTTTAATATTATTAGGTTTTTCATTTTTAATTAATTCGAATATTGAAAAATGCTCAGAATCAATAGGAATAAATTTTGTATTATTTTTTTTTAGTTCTTTAATTATTAAATTCCAACCACAAATAATTGACTCTTTATTTGCTATTGCTATTCTTTTAGTACATCCAATAATATCCATAGTTGGTTTTAAGCCATTTAAACCAACGATTGAACTCATCACATAATCAAATTTTTTTTTATTCATCTTTTTATAATCACTAATATTTTGATAAAGATTTATTTTTTTTTTTTTAAAAAATTCTCTATTTTCAATATATTTTAGTCTGTCATGAATTATCACATTTTTAACTTTAAAAAATTTAATTTGCTTTTTTAAAATTTTTATATTTTTGTTCGTAGATAATAAGTTTACTTCAAAAAGTTTCTTATTTTCGGAAATGATCTTCAATGTTGTTAAACCTATAGAGCCTGTGGATCCGAGTATTGCGATTTTTTTTTTCATTTTCTAAATTAGTTTAAAAAGATAAATTATAGGTAAAACAAATATTAAGCCATCAATTCTATCTAACAAACCTCCGTGACCAGGCAAAATTTTTCCTGTATCTTTTAATTTCGCTTTTCTTTTAAAATATGAAATTATTAAATCTCCTACTTGACTAATTAGAGAGACAAACAAAATTAGAAAAAGCAAACTAAACGTATTTAGCTTAACATCAAAACTATTACCGAAATATTTTATATAAATAATTGCAGAAATAAGAGAAAATAGAAAGCTTCCAATAACACCTGAATATGTTTTATTTGGACTGATGCTTGTTAATTTAGGACCTTTAAAAGTTTTACCAAATATATAACCACCTATATCAGTAAAAATACATATTATGATAATGAAAAGAAAAAAGTATAAACCAGAATTTTCTCTTAAATAAAAAGCTGTATATAATGAAAAAAATAGAAATATTATACCAATTATCCTTACTCCATCTTTTCTTTTGTTCATTTTAATCCATTCAAAACAAATTATAAAAAAAATAATACTTAAAAAGAATATAAAAAATTTAGAACCCTTTATAATAAAAAAAAATGCAATTGGTATTAAGATTAGTGAACTTAATAATCTTTTCTCAAATTCTTTTAGCATCAGATATTTCCATAATTTCTTTTTATATTTCTAAATTTTTTAATTACCTTATTATAATCTTTTTCGTTAAATTCTGGCCAGAGTTTCTTCTCAAAAAAAATCTCAGAATATGCTAATTGCCATAACAAAAAGTTACTTAATCTGTTTGTATTACCTGTTCTGATTAAAATATCTGGATCAGGGATATTTTTTGTTTGCAAATACTTGTTTATATTTTTTTCCGTGATTTTATCTTTGTTTTTTTTTAAATTTTTAAAAGCTCTTATTAACTCAAATTTAGATCCATAATTTAAAGCTAAATTTATTTGTAACTTAGAATTTTTTGATGTTCTTTTTTCAGAGACATTGAGAAGTTTGTTAAGTTTAGAGGAGAAATTTTTTACACCAATTATTTTTAGTTTTATATTTTGTTTATTAAGATCATCAATTCTGTTTATTAAAAAATTTTCAAGTAAATCAAATAAAAAATTTATTTCTTTTTTAGGTCTTTTCCAATTTTCTGTGGAAAAGGCATACAAAGTCAGATATTTAATCTTATTTTTGATAGTTTCTCTTATAATTTTTTCAACTGTTGTTAATCCAGCTTTATGACCAGCGTTCCTTGACTTTTTATATTTTAAGCCCCATCTTCCGTTACCATCCATAATAATGGCCACATGTTTAAGGGGATTCATATTGTCATTATTTCTTTTTCTTTAGAAGACACTTTTTCATCAACAAGTTTAATATGATTGTCTGTGATTAATTGAACATTTTTTTCAAAGGATTTTTCATCATCTTCACCAATTTCTTTTGATTTTAAAAGTTTTTTTAATTCTTCGTTTGCATCTCTACGAATATTTCTTATCGCAATTTTACATTTTTCACCCATAGATTTAATTAATTTTTTTAATTCAGTTCTTCGTTCCTCATTAAGTTCAGGAATAGGTAATCTAATTAATTGACCATCTATTTGAGGATTAAGACCAAGTTCTGATTTTTTAATTGATGCATCAATTAATCCTACATTGTTTTGATCCCAAACTTGAATATTAATCATTCTAGGTTCAGGTGTTGTAATACTACCCAATTGATTAATAGGCATCTGTTGACCATAAACATCTACTTTTACTAAATCTAACATTGCTGCATTTGCTCTTCCGGTTCTTAGAGATGACAATTCTTTAGAAAAGACATCGATGGCTTTATCCATCTTAAGGCTATGTGATTTTTCATCAAACATTTATTCGCCTATTTTAATTCTGCTAAACTCCTTAATTTTTAAATCATTTATAGCAAGTTCTTTTAGAACATCTTTAACTTTTTTTTTGGGTTCCATTACCCAGGCTTGAGTTAAAAGTGCATTTTCTTCCTTGAATTTATTCATTTTACCCAAACTTATCTTTTTAGCAATTTCATCAGGTTTACCAGAATTTTTTAGTTCCTCTGTAACTAGTTCTTGTTCTTTATCGATAATAGCTTTATCAATTAAACTTGACTCGAGTGCTAAAGGATTTGAAGCTGCAATATGCATAGATAGTTGTTTACCAAATGTTTTAACTATATCTGAATCATTGTCAGTTTCCAAAGAAACAACAACTGCAAGTTTTGCTAGGTTATCTTTAACTACGGTGTGTAAATATTGATAATTTTTAGATGAAGAATTTGAGATAGTTTTTGTTTTTCCAATTGTAATTTTTTCTCCAATCTTAGCAATTAGAGCTACTAGATTATTTTCTACTGAATTACCATTCTTCATTTTAGAATTTTTTAATTCATTAATATTAGAATTAGTTTTGTTATTAAGATCACTTAGCTCTTTTACAAAATTAATAAAATCATCATTCTTAGCTACAAAGTCAGTCTCACAGTTAACTTCAATTATTGATGTTTTTTGTTCATCACCACTTATCGCAACAACTCCTTCTTTAGCGTCTCTTGACATTTTTTTTGAAGCTTTAGAAATTCCTTTTACTCTCAAAATTTCAACTGCTTTATCTAGATTACCATTTGACTCTTTTATAGCTAAATTACAGTCCTTAAAACCTGCACCTGTGGCCTCTCTTAGTTTTTTTACCTTTTCAATATCGCTCATTCTAATTCAATTTATTTTCTTTTTTATTTTTTGAAAATTTTTTTTCTAATTTTTCTCTATCTTTTTCAGCAAGTGTCTTTATCTTTTTTTCTGACTCAATTTTATTATCATTAGTTTTTTTCACATCCTCAGTTGGTGAAGCATTTTTTGCAGAAATTATAGTTTCTTTTATCAAGTTACAATAAAGATCAATTGATCGTCTCGCATCATCATTTCCAGGAATTGGATAATCAATTCCATCGGGATTTGAATTACTGTCTAATATTGCTACTATTGGAATACCTAACTTAACAGACTCTTGTATGGCAAGAGACTCGTAATTAGTGTCGATTATGAAAACTAAATCTGGAATCTTTTTCATCTCTGCAATTCCGCCAAGTGATCTCTGAAGCTTATCTTTTTTTACACTCATTTTTAATAACTCTTTTTTAGTAAACCCTCTATTTTCTGCAACTAAGTCTGTTTCAAGTTTTTTTAATTTTTTAATAGAATTTGATATTGTTCCCCAGTTTGTGAGCATACCACCAAGCCATCTATAATTTACAAAATATTGATCTGTGTCTTTTGCAACTTCAGCAATTGCTTCTGATGCTTGTTTTTTTGTTGATACAAATAAAATTTTTCCATTGTTAGAAACTACTTCAAAAACTTTTTGTAGTGCAGATTTTGTTAGTTCTAGTGTTTGTGTAAGATCAATTATGTGAATCGAGTCTCTTTTTCCAAAAATATACTTCTTCATTTTAGGATTCCATCTTAGAGTTTTATGACCCAAATGGACTCCTGCTTCTAAAAGTTGTTGAATTGTTATGTTAGGTATCTTCATATTTTTTCCCGGTTAATCCACCACAGTAATTTCCAAAAGGACCGGAGGTATAAAACCAAATACTGTGTGCGTATTTATTAATTTTGGGATTTTTTACTATATTTCATTATTTTCACAAGAAAAATTAGCTAATATTAGATAAAATTTTCTCATTTTTTAGCAAATTTAAAGATTTACGGTCTACTTCTCTTGGATTTTGAAGTTTTAGGAAAATCGTATTTTCTTTATTTTGATATTCAATAGAAACTTTAGTTTCACCAGTTTTATTGAGTATTTTTGATAATTTATCAATTTGATCTTTAGATTTTACTTTAAAGATTACCTCAGAAATCGGTTTATCAAATAAACTATTTAGAGAAACTATCTTTTGTACATTAATTCTTGTAAATCTATTTTCATCATTAGTGGTTGATTTTAATAGAGTTAAAAATAGTGAACTACCCTCTTTTAAGATTTCTCTATTAGCCTCAAGTATATCTGAAAAAATAAATAATTCAAAAACACTATTTAAATCTGTTAATTTCAAAACAGCATAAGCATTACCTTTGGCTGTTTTACGTTCTTGAACTTTTAATAATGTTCCCGCTATATTGCCCTCCTTTGTCCCAATATTATTATTAAATTCAAGAAAATTAATAATCTTATAATCATCAAAAAACTCTTTAAATTGGTTTAACGGATGATCAGAGATAAAAAATCCTAAAGCCTCAAACTCTTTAGATAACCTCTCTTCAAATGGCCAATCATCAATGTTTGAAGTTATTTCAATATCTTGATTTTCATTTTCATCAAATAAGTTAATTTGATTATTGGTCTTATTTTCAAAAATATTTTTAGATTTTGTTATAAAATTTGGTATAGAATTAAACAAAGATTTTCTATTTGAATTCAATTTATCAAAAGCTCCAGCTTTGACTAACCCTTCTAATTGTAATTTATTTATATCTTTTGGATTTACCCTTTTTAAAAAATCTGAAATTGACTTAAACTTTCCATTGCTAAGTCTTTCTTTCACGATATTCGAAATGGCCTCATATCCTACTGCTTTAATTGCGCCTAATGCGTAAAAAAAATTATCCTCTTCACTTTTAAAGTCTGCAAAGCATTCGTTTATATCAGGTCTTAAAATTTTGATTTCCAATCTCTTGAGCTCTTCATAAAATTCGTTCAATTTATTTTGATTTGAAATATCCATTGTCATTGATGCTGCAATAAATTCTTTTGGATAATAAGTTTTTAGAAATGCAGTCTGATAAGAAATAATAGCATATGCTGCAGCATGACTCTTATTAAAACCATATTCTGCAAAAGGTTCAATTTTTAAAAAAATACCTGCCGCAACTTCTTTACTAATACCATTTTTAACTGCACCAGATATAAAATTTTGCTTTTGTTTTTCTAATTCAGCTCTCTTTTTTTTCCCCATTGCTCTTCTTAAGATATCTGCTTGAGCTGCTGTGAAACCTGATAATTTTTGAGCAATTTGCATTACTTGTTCTTGATAGATAATTACTCCATAAGTAGGCTTTAAAATGTCTTCTAACAGCGGGTGTAAATAATCTGGTGTTTGTATTCCATTTTTACAATCATTATAAGTGGGTATGTTGCTCATGGGACCAGGTCTGTATAAAGCTACTAACGCAATAATATCCTCGATATGATTTGGCTTCATTTGTATTAAAGCCTCTCTCATTCCAGCACTCTCAATTTGAAATAAACCAACAGTTTTTCCAGAAGATAATAATTCAAATACTTTTTGATCATCAAAATTTATTTCTTCAATATTAAAATCTTTAATTTTTTTTCTTACAAGTTTTTGTGTATTATTAATGACAGTAAGTGTTTTAAGACCTAAAAAATCAAACTTAATTAACCCAGCATTTTCAGCAGAATACATGTCAAATTGAGTAGATGGTAAAAGTAAATTTGTTGATGAATCTTTGTATAAAGGAACAACATCTGTCAATTTTCTATCAGCTATAACTACTCCTGCAGCATGTGTTGCTACATTTCGATTTAAACCCTCTAGTTTTAAAGATAAATTTGTAAGTTTTTTCACTCTTTCATCTTGATTGATTAATTTTTGTAACCTTGGCTCCCCAGCAATACATTCAGTTAAGTTTTGTGGTCTTGAAGGATCGAACGGTATCATTTTCGATATACTGTCTACAAAACCATAAGATAAGCCTAAAACTCTTCCAACATCTCTAATAACCATTCTGGCTTTCAATTTTCCAAATGTGATTATATGTGCAACACTATCCTGATATTTTTTTGTTAAATATTCAAAAACTTGATCTCTTTTATCCTCACAAAAATCAATGTCGAAATCAGGCATTGATATACGATCAGGATTGAGAAATCTTTCAAAAATAAGGTTAAACTTAATTGGGTCTACATCTGTAATTGACAAACACCAAGCGACTAACGATCCAGCGCCAGAACCCCTACCAGGACCAACTGGTATATCGTTATCTTTTGCCCATTTAATATAATCTGAGACTATTAAAAAATAGCTTGAATATTTCATCTCTATAATAATATCTAATTCATGATTTAACCTATCTAAGTAGATTAAATAATCTTTGTTTGTTAATAAGTTATTATTTTTTAATTTAAAAAATTTCTCAAATTTTTCTGCTAAACCACTTAAAGATTCTTTTTTTAAAATTTCGTCTGCATTACCATCTTTTTTGGAGCTAATATTAGGTAAGATTGGCTTTGAGAACAATGGTCTAAAACTGCATCTTAATGGAAAATTATAATTATTCTCTAATGCTTCAGGTAGATCAGCAAACAGTTCTTTCATTTCAGAATCATTTTTGAAATAATGCTGATCACTAAATTTTAATCTTTTTGTTTCATTGACATAAGTTTTATTTTTTATACATATCAACGCATCATGAGCTTCGTGCATATCCTTATTTAAATAAAAAACTTCATTTGTAGCAATTATTGGTATTTCTATTTCTAATGATTTAGCTAAATTAAATTTTTCAAATCCTTTTTCATTTAGATCATCGTGTCTTTGGATTTCTATATAAAAATTATCATTATACTCTTTTTTTAATTTAGAATATAATTCAGATATTTCGGAAAATTTTCCTTTATCATATAATTCCCCAAATAAACCATTAACCGTACCAGAAAAAACAACAACACCCTCATTTTTTTTTAATAATTCATTAAAATCTAAATGTGGATCTGATAGTTCATTATTTTCTAAATAGGATAGAGAAGATAGTTCTATAATTCTTTTGTAACCAATTTCATTGAGGGCGTATAAAGGCAAAAGACCTATAGTACCGTTATATTTAAAATTGATTTGTGTGCCAATAATAGGTTGTGTACCAACTTTAGATATTTTTTCTGCAAATTCTAATGCTCCACATAAATTTGATGTATCGCATAAAGCTAAAGATTTAATCTTTTTTTCCTTAGAAAAATCTTTCAAATCGTCAATTTTAATTGCTCCTTCACAAATTGAATATTGTGAATGTATTTTTAAATGATTAAAATTATTATTTAAAGACTCAGCCATTAATGGCTTTTATATTACCATCAATCATTTCCAATAAGCAATCTGCCTTATCAGCAAAAAATCTATTATGAGTTGCAAAAATTATTATTCTTTTTGAGTTTATTTGTTTTTCCAAAATTTCGAATACTCCTTTAGCAGTAATAAAATCAAGACTTCCAGTCGGCTCATCAGCTAAAATAATTTCAGGATCATTAATTAAAGCTCTAGCAATCGAAACTCTTTGTTTTTCACCACCGGACAATTCTGATGGATAGTGATGTAATCTATTTGAAAGTCCTACTTTTTTAATCAATTTTTCAGCTTTTTGTTTTGACAACTTTTTATCATTTCCAGCTGCAAGACTGGCTAAATAAACATTTTCCAAAGCAGTAAAATCAGGCAAAAGATTATCCTGTTGATAAATTATGCCAATTTTATTAGCTCTCAAGATATCATTATATTCAGAAGCATTAAAATTGATGAGTTTATTTTCAATCTTTATAGATCCAGAGCTAGGTTTATCTATCAATGAAAGTAAATTCAACAAAGTTGACTTACCAGATCCCGAAGGACCCATTAATGAATATATTTTTCCTCTTTTGAATCTATAAGAAAGTTTTTTTAAAACTTTAATTTTTTTTTGATTTTCAAAAGATTTATTTACATTTACAATTTCGATAAAATTATTCATATTTCAACGCTTTTATTAAATCTAATTTAGCTGCTTTTAATGCTGGAAAAATTGAAACTAAAATTGTGATAAAAATTGAACATAAAGAAATAACTAAAATGGATATTAAATCTATTTCTGAAGGCATTTTACTTAAAAAATAAATTTCTTCTGGAAATAAACTAATATTAAATATTGTACTTAAAAATTGACGCAAATTTTCTACATACATTGAAAAAGTTACACCCAAAATTATACCAAAAATTGTGGCAGATGTTCCAATTATAACACCTATTAAAAAAAATATTTTAATTATAGATGTATTTAAAACTCCAATTGATTTCAAAATTGCAATATCTCTAGTTTTGTTTTTTACTAAAATTGTTAAACCAGAAATTATATTAAATGCAGCAACTATTATGATTAATGACAAAATTATAAACATCACATTTCTTTCAACTTTTAATGCTGAAAATAATGAGCTATTCATGTCAGACCAGCTAAATACAAATTCATCAGGAAAATTATTTTGAACAATAGATTTTTGGTGCTCAATATTTTTAGGATCATTTAAATAAATTTCTAATTTTCTTTCGTTGTCAGTCAAATTAAAAAATTCCTCTAGGGTCTTTAGATTAATAAAGGCTACGTTATTATCAAATTCAGCCATGCCACTCTCGAAAATAGATGTTATTAAAAAAGTTTTTTGTTTTGGTAAATTGCCTACTATAGTTTCAATACCAGAAGAAGACATTAATGTAACATTGTCTCCAATTTTAAGACCTAAAGTGAAACTTAATTCTTTACCAATTGAAATGTTATTTTTGGATAAAAATTTATTTTTTAGTAATTTTTGTTTATTGTCAAAAATATCGAGTTTGGAAAAATCTTTGCTGTTATAACCTCTTAATAAAATACCTTTTGAAGTGTTATTTCTTAATATTATTGCCTCTCCTGAGTTACTCAGTATTAAGTTTTTTGAAATATTTTTAACATTTTGATTTATTTCATTTTCATTTATTTTTTTCTCATAAGGATCTATCGTGATGTGTGCATTAAATCCTACAATTTTATTTATTAATTCTGTGCGAAAACCGTTCATAACAGACATCACAATGATCAATACAGCTACACCTAAACTAATTCCTATGAATGAAAAAATTGATATTACATTTAAAAAACCATCTTTTTTTCTGGCTTTTAAAAATCTAAATGTAATTTCTTTTTCTAAAGATGAAATCAATTTTTTCTTTTTTGTGATTTAATAATCTGAATAATTTCAGTTAAATTAATTTTTTTTGTTTCTTGTCCAACCTCTTTAAACTCCAAGAGGTCTCCATCTGTTTGTTTTCCAATTATGATTTGAAAAGGTGCACCTATCAAATTCATTTTTTTTATTTTAGAAGATAAATTTTCATCAGTGTCATCAATAATTGCCTCTATAGAATTTTTTTTAAATTCTTCGTTGATACTATTTGCTTTTTCTAGTGATGAATTATCGTTTTTACTAATCATAGGAATTATAGAAATATCATATGGTGCAACAGAAATTGGCCATTTCATGACTTCATTTTTTTCATCATATTTTGCCTCGATTATGGCACCTACTAATCTTGAAACTCCAATGCCATAAGACCCCATTTTAACAAAATCTTTTTTTCCACCCGGCAAATCAACTGATGCTCCCATAGCTTTTGAATATTTGTCACCAAAATAAAAAATATGGCCCACTTCAATACCTTTGGTTTTGAGTTGGTTGATTTCTGCTACCTTTTTTTCAAATTCCTCTTTATTAAATTTTTCATCTGTTACAGAATAAAACTTCTCATAATTCTTTCTTAAACTTTCCAATGATTTTTTTTCTAATTTTGTTCCTTCACTAGATAAGTCAAAAATTCTTTTGTCAGTAAAAATTTTACTCTCACCAGTTTCTGCTAAAATTATAAATTCATGTGAAAGATTTCCACCTATTGGTCCTGTGTCCGCTGCCATTGGTATCGCTGTCAGATCTAGTCTTTTAAAAGTTTTAAGATAAGATAGGAAAAATTTATTATAGGAAAATAATGCCTCTTCATCATTAATATCGAATGAGTAAGCATCCTTCATATAAAATTCTCTGCATCTCATAATTCCAAATCTTGGTCTTATTTCATCTCTAAATTTCCATTGAATATGATAAAGTAGTTGTGGGAGACTTTTATAAGATTTTACTGATGATCTAAATATATCTGTTACAAGTTCCTCATTAGTGGGTCCATATAACATTTCTCGACCTTGTCGATCTTTTATTCTTAACATTTCTTCACCATAATCTTCATAACGTCCACTTTCTTTCCATATTTCATTAGATTGAATTGTTGGCATTAAAATTTCTTGTGCTCCGATTTTATCTTGTTCTTCTCTAACTATTTGTTCAATTTTTTTCATTACTTTGAAACCAAGTGGTAACCATGAATAAATACCTGCAGAGGATTGTTTTATCATTCCGACTCTTAACATAAGTTGATGAGATTTGATTTTAGCCTCAGAGGGATTGTTTTTAAGGATAGGAATAAATAATTTAGAAATAAACATACTAAGTGATTATATTTCTTAAATTTAAATATTCAAATTTCATTAAAAAGTAGATAATTATAAACAAAAATGTTGTTAAACCAGTGCAATAAATGAATTTTTTTAACATTTTCGGATTTTCAGGAGATCCTGGATCTTCTCCATCTATTTTAATAGTTTTCTTTCTTACAACATCTATAGGCAAAATAGCAAAAAATATTATCCACCATATAATGATATATATAATTGCTAATCCAGTATTACTCATTAAATTTTGACTAAATTAATATTTGTAAAAGGTTTTTTTCCTGTTTTTTCTTTAGTAAATTTTCTACAGGAAATTTTTAGTGCTTCGATTAAGCTGTGTTCTTGTTTCTTATTTGTTAGATTAAAAGATTTTGTTGTCTTTTCTATTTCATCTTCTAATCCATATATAAATTCCTCTTTTTCATAAACAGGTAAACCTCTAAAAGTTATTATTGGGCTATTATGAATATTTCCCTTTGGAGTAATTAAAATTGTTACCTCTAAGTACCCATTAGTTCCAAGATTTCTTCTATCTTTTATTGACTGTGAGTTTTCCTCAACACTTACATTGCCATCTAAATATAATTTTCCACTTGGAGCTTTATCATATACCTCAGGTTCATTACCAGGATAAAGCTTTACAATATCACCATTCTCTACTTGAACAGGATAAGGTACCTGCATCTCTTTTGCAAAATTAATATGTTCAATCATGTGTCTATGTTCACCATGAACTGGGATAACGCATTTTGGTTTTACCCATTCATACATATCTTTAAGATCTTCTCGATTAGGATGTCCGGATACGTGAATAAATTCAGTTTCTTCTGATATAACTTCTATTCCATCTTTTACGAGTTGATTGTGTAACTTATAAAGTTTTTTTTCATTTCCAGGTATAATTTTTGAGGAAAATATTACTGCGTCATCTTTTTCAATAAATACATCTGGATGAGTATAATTAGAAATCCTCATCATAGCTCCCATTGGTTCTCCCTGACTTCCAGTACACAAATAAACAATTTTATCTCTTGAAAAATTTTTAGCTTCTCTAGGATCTATTGGCTCTATAGTCTTTTTTAAATATCCACATTGTCTTGCCGCCTTATATATTCTATGCATTGATCTACCCACTAGTGCAATTTGTCTACCAGTTTTTTCTGCACAATAAAAAGCTGTTTCCATTCT
>TARA_B100000963_G_scaffold110943_1_pt1 | contig 13752 bp, 9 predicted proteins | sample TARA_B100000963 | Tara Oceans TARA_B100000963 (sample SAMEA2622097) | marine metagenome | biome: marine biome (ENVO:00000447); feature: surface water layer (ENVO:00002042); material: "saline water (ENVO:00002010), including plankton (ENVO:xxxxxxxx)" | depth 5 m | reverse complement strand
CCCCATGCTGTCGACTGTAGTTATTGAATTTGTCTAACCCTCTACTTTGTCATATTCTTTGCTCTTGCACCAGTCCAACAAATCTATAGCAACTTCGCATGACTCGGATATTTCTGGTAATGGATGATTAACATATTGCTCTAGTACAGGCCTAATGGTATAATCACCAATTGCGCCCAATGCTTCTGCTGCTTCGTGCCTCACCATAACGTGCTCATTTTCGTCGCCTAATACCTCGACAAGTTTAGGTATTGCTGCTTCGTTTTGCATTTGTCCCAAAACGTAAGCAACTTCATGCCTCAACAAGGCACTATCGGATTCAAACCCTGTGCAAAGTGCAAGACATGCCTCATTAGTTCCTTTGTTTCTCAACGAAAATACATTACGCATTCTTTGAAACATAGGTGTTTCGTTATCCGTCAATGTAAACTCCCAATCTTTTATTTCGCCGTCAACACGCGGCGGCGCAGGATCGACAGAACCGAACTGACTTAATTTTGGCTTATTGCTCATTCAACCGCCCCAATGAACTTCATTGACATTGGGTCAAACGCTGAATCTATTAGTCCTATTGCTTGCCCCTCAGCAAGAAACTGTCTTATTGATTCCCTACCGTCTGCTCGATAATCAATGGTTCTTTCATTGACATACATTGTGACAAATTTTCTGTTAGTAGCATCATCTATACCTCTACCCCACTTCTTAGCAAATTCTAATGCCTCGTCAGGATTTTTTATGGCATATTCTATACTTTTTTTAGTATACATTGTAATATCATTCATCATTTTTTCGCCTAAGTCTTTGCGAACAACATTTCCGCCCAGTGGCATAGGAAAATTATTGGTTCGCTCATTCCACCATTTGCCGAGGTTTATTAAAACCTCCAAGTCATAATCCACATAAGTCAATTGCCCTTCGTGTATGATTAACCCTGATAGATAAGTGTCATCCAAAATCCGAGGTATAATTTCATCAAACGGAACGACCTCAACTGTTACATTTCCCCATGCTAGCCGTAAACCAAGGTATGCACTAGTCTTGAGTCCGGGGACTGCAATTACTGATTTCTGAGCTTGTTCCAAACTAACCCCTGTTTTGGCAACTATCATTGGACCATAACCTTCACCCATTGATGCACCACAATTCATCAAACTATAGTTTTCAGCAATATCTGGATAAGCATGAATCGAGACAGCAGAAACCTCAAGCTCTTGGTTCATTGCACGATGGTTAAGGGTCTCGATATCTTGCAACTCGTGAACAAATTTGTATCCCGGGGTCGGGAATTTGTTATTTGTCATTGCGTGGAACATGAAAGCGTCATCAGGGTCTGGTGAATGGCCTATTCTGATGATGTAATCGCCATGAGGGTCTTGTTCTAGTGTATTGCCCATGTACATGGGAATTAAATGACCTTCAAGAACCATCCGTTTGATGTTGCCTACACAAGTAAATATCGGTAGTTTTTCTTTGCCATTCGGGTATATGTTCAAGTAGTTCAAAATTTACCAATAAGCGAATTCATATGGTGAGCAGAACTTATTTCGCTCTTGGCGCGGTGATTATCACTTTGCTACTTACACCATTGTCCAGTGCCGGATCATCAGGCATGAATTACCTAGATTCAACAACGACAGAGAACTCCGACGCTTACACTAGTTCGGTATCAGTAAACCACAATAACACGATTATCGCAAGCAGTCATGGAAGGTTTGTTGAATTTCACGATGGAGCCAGTCTCAACTTAATCAAACGCTTTGACCTCGGACGAGAGGTATATGATATACAATTTTCACCCGATGGAGGCAGGCTTGCAATAAGTATTGCAGCGTTAGAATCAGTCCCCGATTCTCTACGAATAATTAATGCGATTTCTTTGGAGTTCGAATCAGGGCAAGCGCGCGGAAATAATCGCCCTGGTAACATTGATTGGTCCCCTGATGGGCAACGAATAGTCGCGCCCAACCTCAATAATGGTGCACTGGTATACAACGCCTCGAGTATGGCAGAGATATTGGCGTTGAATGGCCGCCACACTTCTGACGTCACGTGTGTTAGTTTCTCAAAAACAGGAAACTACATCGCCACCGGTGATGAGAGTGGCAAAATTCAATTGTGGGACTCGTCAGGTAATGCTCTAGAAGCCGATATCAATGTTGGTGAGGAGGTAGTTGGGTGCGATTTCAGCCTCCAAGATGCTAAAATAGCAATATCAACAATATCAGGTAATGTATTTTCTTTTGTCCCCTCAGGCTCCTCACTGCAATCAATTGACCTTGGCAATAATTATGGAATTCAGTGGTCAGAAAATTCTGATTTATTGTATGTTTTAGATTCAGACAATTCCCCGGAATTGATTGCCCTAGACGGTTCTACTTTTACTGTAATACACTCGACAAAACTCATGCATAAATCATTAGACTTTGCAGTTATCGAGGATTCAACATTGTTATCTAACTTTTATGTTGCTACAGATTCAAATCACATTGCGATATACGGTAATCCAAGTTATCCTGAGGGTTATGGTGACATGGGTTCTGACCTTGATGGGGATAACATACCTGATGTAATAGATCTTGATGATGATGGCGATTCTTACCTCGACGACTGGGATTTTAATTGTCAAAACGCAACAGTATGCAGTCGGGAACCTGACCTGCAAACCATTCGATCAATGAGAGTGGGAATAGAGGGTAACTCCCTCATCATAGAGGATATATACACTATGTCGCAATCAGATACCTACATTTTTAGAAATCTAACTAGAAGGGCAATAATATCTGACCAACGGATTAGTTACGAAGAAACTAACATGATTGAGAGCGCTTTTTGCCACAACATGGACCAAAATGATTACATTCAAAAATTAAGAAATAGTATTTCATTATCAGTCGGTCAGGTGAATAATGGAACGACAAATTGTGAAATTTTAGACGGCTTATCATTTACCAAGACTTTCGATAAAGAACAATTAACATTTAGCTTCAAAACAGAGTTTGATGTTGCACCTAACATATCCCTCCCCCTGACAATTTATTTTGATTCACAAATTTCCGTAATCGAGTCATCAATTACCCACAAAGTAGAGAACTATCCTATATTGATTGAACACATTACCCTAGATGATGAATCTCTGTATACGCTGTGGTGGAAATCCGACACTGAAAAACCACAATTGAATTACACGAGCCTCGTTGAGCGAGATTCACAAATCAATACCGCACTGGAGAGTATTAAACATAATATTTGGGTAATCTTGGCAGTCGCTGCGTCATCACTCTTAGTCGCATGGGTTCTGATACGGAGACGTAATCTTAATTCTGTGATTCTCGATGACTCAGAATTCGAGAAAGAATTGGCCGAAGATAGTGATATTGGCTATGATGATAATTTTATTGCTGATGATGACATTAGTAAACCAACACCAATCAGTGAATTAGAACAACCAATTACCGATAATAACGATGATGTTATTGTGAGCGAAGCAATCCCAAGTGAGGAAAGACCCACCGACAGGAGGGCTTTTATTTTAGATGAAGATACTGAGTTGAGCGAAAGCCGTAATACCAAGCGCAGAAGCGGAAGAATTCAGAGAAATGCACAAGGTCCGATTATGACAACGAAGCGGAAGCGGCTTGATGGAAAACTAGACGTGCCCGGTGAGAAAATTATATCCAAAAAATCTCCTTTGGGAACGAGGGAAAAAAATGTCCCCAAGGTAAGGAAAGTTAGAAGAGTGAAAGCGACTAAAGAAGAGGAAGATTATTAGAATCGCAAAAATTCTGCACCATTCTCTAATCCACATGCTTCTATTAAAAATTGATTTAGTCCGTCGATATGTTCTAAATCAAGTCGATTAAATACTTCGCTGAAGTATTTATCCAATCTAGCGCTTGATAGACCTGAATTTGTTGCCGAGAGTTCGACAATAACATCACGCCTAGATTGATTAGTCTCGAACTCAATTAGTTCATTCATTAAAGAGTGATATGCCCGTTTGACGTTGGATTTGGGGGTGTCCCTCCGTGCAGCAAAGACTCCGAAAACCATCGGCTTTCCAGTTATATCAGTCCACTCTAGACCCAAATCAAGAATCACTTTCTCGGGATATTTTCTCGCCGCATCCAAAGCCCTATCACCAATTATCAGAGCGCCATCTGTAATTGATAACATCCTGTCTATGTCGGGCCCCATTACAGTTAATTCTGGCGACAAATTCCGCTTTTTCAAAATAAATTTTAGCAACGCAACAGAAGATGAGGAATCTGAGGGCAGTGAAATCGATTCCATTTCTGTGAGTGGTTTGGAACCAAACAAAATGACACTGCCAACTTCACCCTTTGAGCAGATCCCTAAATCTGGAATTAGCATTAAGTCTTCTTGATTTTTAGCATAATCGGCTGCAGGAATTGGGGCAATTATACAGTCGCGCCTCAATAGGTGGCCGGTTAACCAAGAAGGGGGTGCAGATAAGATATTCCAATCACTACTCAATTTTAGAAATAGTGGATCGCAGTTCATGAAAGCAACTCGACCAATGGTGTTTTTCCAGGACGCAAATCTGGCTCGGTCTAAATTGGGGACATTAACAACCATCTTTTTCCCTCACGCTATAACGTTCAATCTTCTAGCTCTCTTAGGTGGCTTGGCATCCACCTCGGAAAAGTTTGTGTATGTTGTATTCCGCTTAATAGGAACAAATCCTGCATCCTTGACTAGTTTAGCCATTTGATAGATATCATAATTTAGGCTTGAATCAGCACCTGCAAGATGCATAATTGACTCTTGACGCACAGTGCCATCAATATCATCGGCGCCAAAATTGAGTGCTAGTTCTGCTACTTCATCACCGATATTCATCCTATAAGCCTTGATATGAGGAATAGAATCTAGCATCAAACGTGAAACTGCTATGGTTCGCAGAATCTCATTTGATGTTGCGAGTTGAGCTTCTGGAAGCCTTGTAGAGTCTGGTAAGAAAGGGTAAGGGACAAAACATTGGAATAGACCATATTCGTCTGCCAAGTTACGGAGTTTGTCCATGTGAATTAATCGGTCATGGATGGTTTCTATGGTTCCAAATAACATAGTACAGTTGGAAGGTATACCAATTGAATGTGCCTGGCGATGGATTTCCAAATACTCATCAGAACTTTCTTTTCCATAGCAAATTACTGCCCTTACATCATCGTTTAGTATCTCGGCACCCCCACCAGGTAAACTGTCTAGTCCGGCTGCTTTTAATCGACGTAAGGTTTGACTGTAACTGATATCGCTCTGTTTAGACAAATGCTTGATTTCAACAGCAGTAAGTGCTTTTATGGCAATGTTTGGATATCTATCCTTGGCGGCTGTAATTAATTGTTCATAGTGTTCAATTCGCCAATCGGGGTGTAGACCACCAACAGAGTGAATTTCGTCAACAAGGTTGGCGTATTTATCCATCTCAAGCAGGTAATTATCCAGTGATAACTCATAAGCATCTGATTGACGTTTACTTCGTCTGAATGCACAGAATTTGCACGCTAATACGCAAATATTTGTTTGGTTGATGTGAACATTTGAATTGAAGAAAACTTTGGTGTCGTAACGCGCAAGTTTCACCAAATTTGCCAACTGCCCGATCTCGTTTAAATTTGGATGGGAGTAAAGGACATGCCCATCGTCTATTGACAGGCGCTCCCCCAGTGACAACTTGCTTACAATAGGGAGAAGACTGGGGCTCCAATCTTTTTCTGCTAGAGAATTCCTTAAATTTTCAGACCAATTTTCGTCACAGCCCGCGGTGATGAGGGTGGACTTCCAATCGGTCATGTAGTATGCTCGGTGCCAACCTTCAAATATATATGTAGTATTTTCAACGAACATTGCTTATTGCAAACACCTTAGAATTGACTATAAATTTCCTGAATTCCTCAATTAGGACAACCAACACAGCGACTGCCATAATAATCATCCAATCATTAAGAGACAACACCCTTGTTGATAACAGACTACCAATTTTTAAATCAATCAAAGGAATTGTGACGTTAGCTAATTGAACGAAGAACATTAACAAAGCCAATGATGCCAAAAAAGCGACATTAATCGCTCTGTTCGAAAATACACCTAAAGAGAAAATACTCTCCTCTTGCGACCGACAGTTCATCACATTGAAAAGTTGGAACATAATAAATACCGACAATGTCATAGTCTGTGCATGGATAAACCGCTCATCTGCATAATCCTCCCATGCAGATATTTCTGATGCTACTCCAGCCTCACACTCCGCTGGGTCGAACGGGAGATTTGATCCATCCGACAATGGCAATCCAGCACAGGTTTCCAACCCTCCACCAGCAAGGAAGAACACCAGTAAGGTTCCAGCTACCATCACAGCGCCAAGGTAGAATATGAGCCATATGTCGTTTTTATTGGGAAGACCCTCGTCTACCGGACGAGGCGGTCTGTTCATGACATTACCGTGCTTTTTCTCGACACCAAGAGCAACGGCAGGTGGCCCATCCATCAAGATATTAATTACCAAGATTTGAGTCGCAGTGAGTGGTAAGTTCCAACCAAATATTAAGGTCGATATAACAATAAGAGAAACTGCGGCAACATTTGTGGAAACTTGATAACGCACGAAATTGCGTATGTTTTGGTATATTTTCCTGCCCTCCTCCACAGCGTTAACAATATTTGCAAAATTGTCATCCTGCAACACCATATCAGCAGCATCTTTGGCGACATCAGTACCCGAAATTCCCATTGCTATACCTATATTGGCTCTCGATAATGCCGGTGCGTCATTTACACCGTCGCCCGTCATTGCAACGATTTCACCTTGATTTTGAAGCGAACTAACTATGCGCATTTTTTGGTCAGGTGTCACTCTTGAGAATATTGTTGAATTAGTCGCAGCTTCATCCATTTCAGCGTCAGAAAATTTGGATATTGCGCCTCCGTTAACTGCTGGTATACCGCCGTCCGTTATGCCTAATTCTTTACCTATTGCAGAAGCAGTGAACTGTTGATCACCAGTAATCATTTTAACTTTAATACCTGCATTTTGACATATTTCAATTGCATCCTTGACCTCAGGCCTTGGTGGGTCCATTATACCTATCAAACCAAGGAATATTAATCCTGATTCTATTTTTTCCATGTCATATAAATCTTCGTCATCGTCTAACTGTCGGGCACACAATGCTAATACACGCATTGCTTTACCTGCCATATCTTTGTTAGCTGCTTCAGCTTTGTCAAAATCTTCCGGCTCAATTGGAACGATTTCGTCCCCTGAGACTTTCCACTCAACCAAATCGATGTACCCGCCTGCCCCACCTTTGGAAAACACCCACCTATCTCCCTCATACTCATGAACGACAGACATTCTTTTCCGTTTTGTATCAAAGAAGAATTCGTGGAGACGACTATGACGTTGAGCGAATTTTTGTACGTCACCATTAATCTTCCAACCTGCGACCGCACAGGCTGAATCTGTTGGGTCGCCAAGTGCCTCCCACTTACCGTCAATCTTACTAATTTGAGAATTGTGACACAAACTCAAGCACGCTGCGGCAAGTCTAAAACCCAGATCATTTTGATGTCTCGACAAATCGTCATCACCCAAATGTTGACCCTCAAATAATATCTCTCCTTTTGGTTTGAAACCCTCACCGGTTATCTGGAACGTTCCCTCGGTTGTTGAAATCTGACGGGCAGTCATCTGATTTTTAGTGAGTGTTCCGGTTTTGTCTGAACAAATCACTGTTGTTGAGCCAAGGGTTTCAACAGCCTTCATCCTTCGAATTATCGCCTTATGTCGAGCCATATTTCGCATACCCAACGCTAGAGTTATTACTAATATTATCGGTAGACCTTCTGGAACAATAGCGACAAATATTGCGATTGCTATAATAAACTGGTCGACTGCAGCCTCCCAGATATCAATGTCTGGATTTCCATAAGCAATAATCATTTCAATGGAAACTAAGAGCACAGCAACAATCAGTGCAATGAACCCAAGAAATTTACCCAATGATTCTAATTTCAATTCTAGGGGCGTTTTCGGAGTATCAGAACTAGCAATATCACTGGCAATTTTTCCGAGTTGCGTGCGCATACCTGTCGACACAACAACACCAACTGCCCTCCCGGAAGCGACACAAGTACCCATAAATGCCATATTTTTTCTGTCAGCAAGTAGTGTGTCCTGGGGCAAGGATTGAGAGGTTTTCTCTATTGTTAACGATTCACCAGTTAGTGCAGATTCGTCAATCCTACATTGATAGGATTCGAGGACTCTTATGTCTGCAGGTACGTTCAAACCTTCATACAAATTGACAATGTCTCCCGGGACTAGCTTAGAGGTTGCAATTTCAACATCAATGTCATTGCGCACAACAACGCATTGAGAGACTGACATCTGCTTCAGAGATTCCATTGCTTGTTCGGCTTGACCCTCCTGCCAATATCCAAAATATGCGTTTGCGGTCAACACCATGAAGATAAATATTGCATCACCAGGCTCATCTGGATGAATTAATAGAGCCACGATTGCAGCACCAATCAGCAAATAATTTAACGGATCATTATACTGTGATAGGAACCTTTTCCATCCAGGCACGCGCTCTGGCTCAGCAAGTTTATTTTCGCCGTATTTTTCCCGCCTGCTGACTACCTCATGATCAGATAATCCAGAGTCATTGACATCTAAATCTACCATAACATCTACAGAACTTAATTGATGCCAATTATCATCCATGTGGAACGACCGGTAGACTAACGATGCCTAATCGATTTATGATTGTGGTGGTGGTATTCCCAAAAGAATTTTTGCGATGTTTTCAACAATTAGAATTGATTGGATGAACTATGGCAGAGCATGGCGAGCCGTATATTCCAGCCAGCGAATCACCGCTCGAACTGACCGTCAGGGTAATTGTTGTTGGAATACTATTGGGCATATTGATGACTGCCGCAAATGCATACCTGGGGCTTTACGCAGGTATGACCGTATCAGCAAGCATTCCTGCTGCGGTTATGTCGATGATTATCTTGCGGTCACTATTTAAAAATGTCACAATTCTTGAGAACAATGCTGTCCAAACCATGGCGAGTGCTGGCGAGTCCCTAGCGGCTGGAGTTATTTTCACCGTTCCAGCATTGTTGGTTATTCCTAACTTGTGGGATGATATTAAGTTACTTGAAACCACGATTATCGCACTGCTTGGTGGGCTCATGGGTACGATGTTTACTATTGCACTACGTAGATTATTCATTGTCGAAGAGGCTTTACCATACCCTGAGGGAGTGGCGTGTCGTGAGGTATTGGTGGCTGGAGAAGAAGGTGGAGAGGGTTCTCAAGCGATTGTATACGCTTTGGGTATTGGCGCCATTTACGGCCTAATGGTAAAAGGGTTTCAAGCAACGCATCACAAGGTTGAGGGAGCAGCAAATTTCCTAGGCACCAAAATTTACGCCGGCATGGATCTATCAGTAGCATTGTTGTCAGTTGGGTTCATAGTAGGAATTCGGATTGCATCTTTTATTTTCTTGGGAGGCATGTTTGGATTTATGATTCTAGTTCCAATATATGGTCTGATAAATGGATGGGGTCCCGGTGAATCCAATGTTGAACAGTTCACCTACATCTGGAAAAACCAAATCAGATTTGTCGGTGTTGGCGCCATAGTTGTTGGTGGCCTCTACACGCTTTGGTCCATGAGAAAAAGCATAATTACGGGTATTTCTAAAGCGCTGAAAACCAATTCGCTTGATGACGAGAATTTATTGCGGACTGAAATTGACCTGCCAATGAAATTTGTCTTTGTATTCTGTACGGTTATTGTTGCTATAACATTCTTATTTTATTGGTGGAAAACTGGATCCCTAATTTTATCACTAGCAGGTGCAGCGTTTCTTGCAGTGACTGCATTTTTCTTTGCTGCAGTAGCAGGCTACATAGCTGGAGTAGTTGGTTCCTCAAACTCTCCAGTTTCTGGAATGACTATCGCAACCTTGTTGTTTACAGTTGCATTAGTTTGGATAATTGGCGACCTAATGTTGGGTCTATCTACTCCAACTTTGATGCTGGCTACCATGCTAATCGCATCAATTGTAGCGTCCTCGGCTGCAATCGCTGGGGACGTGATGCAAGACCTCAAAACTGGACATATGGTTGGTGCAACACCAAGAATTCAACAAACGGCTGAGATAATTGGTGTGATTACCGGGGCCTTAGTAATAGGACCAACATTGAAGTTACTTCACAATGCGTTTGGGATAACTGAGGAGGCGTGTGAACGTCAAATAGAACAGGCCATCTTAGCGGGAAGTGAGAACATTAGGAGTTGTGATAATGCTTTGTTAGCTCCGCAAGCCGAGTTAATCGGTGATATTGTCCGGGGTGCATTTGTCGGCGATGTCAATGTGCAAATGATTATTTTAGGAATTGTTATTGCTGTCGTGCTAATATGGTTGAAAATGCCGGTTATGAGTGTAGCTATTGGAATATATTTGCCACTCGGACTTTCTGTTCCAATCATGCTTGGCGGCATAATGTCTTATTTCGCGTTTAGAAGTGCTCATCTAAGGGTTGACGGGGAGTTGCGGGATAAGCCGTCAAAAGATGCAGTTAAAGCAGCAGAGGATGTCGAAAATAGAGGCGTTTTGATCGGGGCAGGTTTCATTGCTGGGGAATCAATCCTTGGGGTCTTAGTTGCGTTGCTTATCGTTCTGAATATTGATTTGACTGAGATTTTCAAAACTGGAGTTTTGAATAATTTCCTATCGTTGCTCTTCTTTGGTTGGTTTGTGCTTGTATTTTTATGGTTGGCAACCCGCACATTACCAAAAAATAGTAATTTAATCAGCGACTTTATTGCAGTGCTAATTGACATATTGAAAAAGGTCCTAATAATGTTTAGAACGGCACGATAAAGACTGTTATCTAAACAAAACCATCAAAGGTTGCCTTCATTGACATACATCCGGTCGTATTATGTCAATGGCTATTTCAGAACTTGAGGAATTGGCAAGAAATTGTCGTATTGAAATTATCAAAATGGTTTACCGAGCACAAGCAGGCCATCCAGGTGGTTCACTGTCTGAAATAGATTTGATGAGTGCTCTTTATGCAAACTATCTGCGAGTAGACCCTAAAAATCCAGACTGGCATGACCGTGACAGATTTATTTTATCCAAAGGCCATGCATCACCAGGGATGTATGCTATTTTAGCAGAAATGGGGTTCATTTCTCACGATGACTTAGAATCTTACCGGGTACTAGGGGGGGTATGCCAAGGACATGTAGACATGAAGTGGTGCCCAGGAGTCGACTTTTCTGCAGGGTCGCTGGGAATGGGATTATCATTTGGTGTGGGGTGCGCAGTGGCAGCCCGTCTGTCAAACAGCAAACGCAGTGTGTTTGTTATGCTTGGCGATGGTGAGATACAAGAAGGCAGTGTTTGGGAGGCGGCAATGGCTGCAAAACATCATGAGTTAGGAAACCTGAAAGTTATTCTCGATCGCAATCGAATACAAAATGATGATTTTTGTGTGGAACAAATGCGTATGTTCGACATTCCGGCTAAATGGAAATCGTTTGGTTGGGATGTGAAAGAAATAAATGGACATGACATGAATGAAATTGTTGAAGGGCTGGATTATCTGGTAAGTAATAACGACAACCCCACAATTTTAATCGCGCACACTGTAAAAGGTAAAGGTGTTTCATACATGGAAGATAACCCATCATTCCACGGTGCAGCACCGAATCAAGAACAGTTTGACATCGCAATGCGTGAGTTGGGCGAGGTGATTGTATGAGTAGAATGGCAGCAACTAGGGATGGCTATGGACAGGCATTGCTGGACATGGCAAACAATGAGCGCGTGGTTGTCCTTGAAGCCGATCTGGGCAAATCGACAAAATCACTTCATTTCAGAAAAGAGTACCCCCATCGGACTATTTCCTGCGGAATTGGTGAGCAAAACATGCTGCTGACCGCTGCTGGACTTGCTGCATCAGGATATATACCGTTTGCAAGCACATTTGCGATATTTACTGAGCGAGCATTTGAACAAATGCGCAATGGAGTTGCCAGACCCAATCTTGCAGTTCACCTGTGCGGCAGTCACGGAGGAACACACACTGGAACGGACGGTTCCTCAGCGCAGTCAATCGAAGATTTAGCGATATTTAGAACACTACCAAATGTTGTAGTTTTACATCCATGTGATGATGTAAGCACGAGAGTATTGACAAACCAATTAATAAAAATAAATTCCCCTTCGTATACTCGTACTGCACGTAACAAAACACCAGTCTTTTACGACGGTAGAGAAGAAATGATTCAAATCGGCAAAGGAGTAAAGTTGATTGAAGGTAATGACATTGCCATAATTGCGTGTGGAGTGATGGTCTCAGAAGCCATGAAGGCCGCTGAGCAACTCAAAGCAGAGGGTATCAATGCCAGTGTGGTTGACATGCATACCATAAAACCGCTTGATACCACACTTATCGATGAACTGGTAGCAACTTGTGGGGCTTTAGTTACCGCTGAGGATCACAGCGTAATCGGTGGGCTAGGCGGCGCAACTGCTGAATATCTATCATCGAATAACCCAACGCCACTAGAGATAGTCGGAGTGCAAGATAAATTTGGTGAATCTGGGCAAGCAGATGAAATGCTGGAGATTATGCAGATTTCTGCACCTTACATAGCAGATGCTGCCAAACGGGCAATAAATCGTAAAAAATGAATAACAGTAACTAATCGGCCATATTATGAAGATGAAAATTCTAGTAATCATCTTCATTATAATGTCCACGTCTTGCAATGTAGAATCTAGGTTGCATGACGAATCCGTAGTTGGTCAATCGCCAAATAACAGCTGTCATGCCGACCGAAACGAGACATGGACAGTTGGGCTAATCTACTGCGATGAAGGAATGCAGAAAGGTTACACATTATTCTCACCAATGGCGTCAACTAAATCATATTTGATTGATGAATTTGGGAGGGAAGTACACAACTGGACCTCTCCGGGTAATCATCGACCAGGTTTATCTGCCTACCTGCTTGATGATGGTTCCCTACTTAGAACGGCAAACTTGGGTCCAAATCAACCCGGTGAATTTAATGGTGGTGGTAGCGCAGGAAAAATTGAGAGAATATCTTGGGAAGGTGATTTAGAGTGGTCCTGGACCTACTCTAGCGAGTTGTATCGAAGCCATCACGACATAGAGCCATTACCTAACGGCAACATCTTAATGATTGCGTGGGAATATCGAAGTGAAACAGAGGCTGTGGAAGCCGGAAAGTTCCCCCAAGATGATACAAATCGTGCCTTAGGGGCTACATCCGTTTGGCCGGACCGCATAATCGAAGTAAAACCAGTCGGCAACGCAGACGCTGAAATAGTCTGGCAATGGTCATTTTGGGATCATTTAATTCAGGATTATGACGAAACCAAAGATAATTATGGAGTAGTTGGCGAGCATCCCGAGTTATTGGATGTCAATTTTATCGATGCTGTGGGCAGTGCATCTGGAGGGAGAGATTGGTTGCACTGTAACGGAATAGACTATAATCAAGCACTGGACCAAATTGCCATATCTTGCAAAAATACCAATGAAATTTACATTATAGATCACAGCACTACGACGGCGGAAGCTGCCGGACATAGTGGCGGTAATAGTGGTATGGGTGGAGACATACTGTATCGTTATGGTAATCCGGAGAGTTATCGGCGGGGAAATTC
>TARA_B100000963_G_scaffold305993_1_pt1 | contig 13758 bp, 13 predicted proteins | sample TARA_B100000963 | Tara Oceans TARA_B100000963 (sample SAMEA2622097) | marine metagenome | biome: marine biome (ENVO:00000447); feature: surface water layer (ENVO:00002042); material: "saline water (ENVO:00002010), including plankton (ENVO:xxxxxxxx)" | depth 5 m | reverse complement strand
CTATTGTTAACTCAGTTGGTCAATAAATGTTCGTGATCTTGCCCTGAGGTTCTGCAACACGATAATGGCGATATTAAAGCGCTCAGACTGGCCAGTGGCGAGCTGATTGAAGGTGACTTCTTTATCGATTGCACCGGCTTTAAAGGGCTGCTGATTGAGGAAACCCTGCACACCGGTTACGAAGACTGGTCGCACTGGTTACTCTGTGACAGTGCCTGTGCCGTACAAACCACCAGCACGGAGCCTGCCGCACCCTTTACCCGCTCTGCCGCGCATCCTGCCGGTTGGCAGTGGGAAATTCCGCTGCAGCATCGAACCGGCAATGGCAACGTTTACAGCAGCGCGTTTATGGATGACAACGCAGCCAGCGAACAACTTATGCAAAACGTTAAGGGCGAAGCGATTACCACGCCCAGAACCCTGCGTTTTAAAACCGGCCGACGTAACAAAACCTGGCATCGCAACTGCCTGGCTCTGGGGCTGGCCAGTGGCTTTGTGGAGCCGCTGGAGTCCACCAGCATTCATTTAGTGATAATGGGGATCACGCGGTTTATGCAGTTGTTTCCTCACGGCGGTAATGATCAGGCGCTGGCAGATGAATACAACCAGCAAACCCAACTGGAGCTGGAACGCATTCGCGACTTTATTATTCTGCATTATCACGTCACCCAGCGCGACGACAGCCCGTTTTGGGAGCACTGTAAAAACATGACTGTCCCAGACTCTCTGCAAACGCGCATTACCTTATTTAAAGAGCAGGCGCATGCCTTCCAGAAGCAGAACGAACTGTTCCGGGTAGACTCCTGGGCGCAGGTAATGCTGGGCCAGGGCGTAACGCCGGATTCTCATCACCCTGCTGCCGCTATGCTGTCTGATGCACAACTTCATCAGTCTATGCAGCAGCAACGCCAGCGGGTGCTACAAGCCGTCGCTCAGTTGCCAGCTCATGGAGAGTTTATACGCCGCTACTGCGCCACGCCACAAAAGGCCGAGGTCCTTTCGTGAGTGATACCGTATAAACCACACATTTACCGAAGTACCAAAAGGAGATTCAATGTCAGTTAAATCCATCCCATCACGTGTGCTTGGCGCATCCGGGCTTGCAGTCAGTGAAGTCGGCTTAGGCTGCTGGCAGCTGGGTGGCGACTTCGGCCCCATTGACGAGCCCACGGTAAAAGCCATACTCGAACAAGCCGTTGCCGACGGCATTACGTTTTTTGATACCGCCGATGTCTATGGCGCCGGGCAGAGTGAAAGCTATGTGGGCAAAGTACTGGCAGCGATTGCACCTAGTGCGGTAATCGCCACCAAATACGGTCGCGGCGAAGGCACCTACCCGGATGGCTATTCCCTACAGGACCTGCGCGACTCAGTAAAACGCGCCCAGGACCGATTACAGCGGGACAGCCTGGATTTACTGCAACTGCACTGTATCCCGGAGCAGGTACTCAGCGAAGGCGCTATTTTTGACTGGCTCCGTGAAGTTCAGCAGGAAGGCCATATACAGCATTTCGGCGCCAGTGTGGAAACCCTGCGCGAAGCACACATTTGTTTGCAGCATGCCGACCTGACCTCACTGCAAATCATTTTTAACCTGATGCGCCAGCGCCCGGTCACCGAGTTGCTGGATCAGGCCGCAGCCCAACAGGTGGGCATTATCGTACGCCTGCCGCTGGCCAGTGGCATGTTAACCGGTAAGTTTGATCAGCACACCCGGTTTGCCGACAGCGATCACCGCAACTTTAATAAAGACGGCGATGCCTTCAGCGTGGGCGAAACCTTCAGCGGTATCGAGTTCAATAAAGGTCTGGCACTGGTTAAGCAGTTGGAAGACTTTAAACCGGCGTCACTCAACATGGCGCAATTTGCCATGCGCTGGATCCTCGATCATCCGGCCGTGTCGGCCATTATTCCCGGCGCCAGCTCTGCCAGACAGGTATCGCAAAATGCTGCCATCGCGGGATTACCGCCGCTCGATGAAGAGCTGCATAACGCCCTGTATGCGTTCTACATAAAAAACATAGAGCCGCTCATTCGCTGCGAGGTTTAACTCCCTTTTTGCAGTCAGTGGCATGCTCTCCCATTGCTGTCACTGACTCGCATTTTCTTCCCCTCTCAAATGATGAAATCACAATAGCAATAACCGATACCGTAATTTTAATTGCCCGCCAGATTGATAACCTTTTGTTTACAATTAAAAACGGAGAGACTGCGTGCTAAAACCACTTCTTGCTGTCGCCATTGCCGGCGCCTTTGCCACTGCATCAACAATCACCCTGGCGGCTACCCCTAAGCTTAATGATAAGCAGTATTTCAGCCAGCCGAGTCTGGATGTGGTTGTGTTCAGCAACTGGTACAACGGATTATTTGGTGATTCCAAAATTAGTGGTGTTGAGCTGATTCATTTTGGCGAGCGCACCGCAACCAATGGCGATGTGCGACTCAGTGCCACGCCCGAACAGTGGGACCCAATTCCCACCTTTGTGGAGCGCAAAGTCGATCAGGCATCGGGTACCATCAGCGCCACTCTCGCGTATCCGGAGTATGATTTTACCTACACCATTACCGCCAGGCCCATCAACAACGGCGTTGAGATTACCCTTTCGTCGCCCAACCCGCTGCCGCCCGCTCTGGAAGGTAAAGCCGGCTTCAATATGGAGTTTTTACCAGCCACTTATATGGAAACCAGCTTTCTGGCCGACGGCAAACCCGGCAGTTTCCCGCTCTACCCCACTGGCGTAAAAGAAATCATCGGCGAGCATGAGCCACAACCGTTGGCCACCGGCCAACACCTGGTACTCGCTCCGGAAAGCCCGCAGAAACGGGTGTCCATTAAGTCAGAATCATTGCCTCTGGCGCTTTATGACGGGCGTGCAAAGGCCCAGAATGGCTGGTATGTGGTGCGAGGTCTGCTGCCTGCCGGTAAAAGCGGTACGCTGGCTAAATGGCAGCTAACGGCCAGTACTGATGACAACTGGTTACGTGCTCCGGTTATTGGCCATTCACAGGTAGGTTATCTGCCGCAACAAACCAAGCGGGCAGTCATCGAACTGGACGCCAGAGCCAAATTGTCCGGCGATGCCGAGTTATTACGGGTTAATCCCGACGGCACCACGACCACCGTTAAAAAGCGCCAGCCTGAAAAGCACGACAACTACACCCGCTATCAGTATGCGGTGTTTGATTTCAGCGATGTCACCACCAGCGGTGTGTACCAGCTGCGCTATGGCGAAACCACCACCGCGCCATTTTCGATTGATGCCTCGGTGCTGGATAATGCCTGGCACCCTACCCTCGACCACTATTTCCCGGTACAGATGGATCACATGCTGATCAACGAGGCCTACCGGGTGTGGCATGGCGCTTCTCATCTGGATGATGCTTTGCAGGCACCGGTAAATCACACCCACTTTGATTTATATGCTCAGGGGCCCACTACCGATACACCCTACGAACCGGGCGAGCATATTCCAGGGCTTAACGTAGGCGGCTGGTATGATGCCGGCGATTACGATATTCGCACGCAAACGCAGTATCACACCATTACCTCACTGGTGCAGACCTGGGAAGAATTTGGCCTGACCCGTGATACCACGCTGGTGGATTACGAACGCAAATATGTGGATATTCATGTGCCGGACGGCAAGCCCGATCTGTTACAGCAAATAGAGCACGGCAGTCTGGCATTGCTGGCGCAGTATAAAGCAGTAGGCCACGCTATTCCTGGCATTATCGTGCCGGATTTAAGCCAGTATACTCACCTCGGCGACGGCCTTACCATGACCGACAATCTGATCTACGATGCGGACATGAGTGATACCGAATCGGATGGCACTCGCAGCGGCGTATTTGACGACCGCTGGGCGTTTACCAGCAAATCCACCCCGCTCAACTACGGCTCTATGGCCGCACTGGCCGCAGCGAGTCGCGCCATGGCCGACTACAATCCGGCCCTGGCTGCGGAATGCCGAGATACCGCTATTGCCGCGTGGCAGGAGGAAGCAAGCCATGCACCGGATATGTTTAAGGTGGGTAATACCACCGGCGGTGGTCTGGAAGAGGAAAAACTCAAGGCTGCAGTAGAGCTGCTGATTACCACCGGCGACAAAAAATACCAGCGCGCAGTAAAAGACTTACTGCCCTATATCGAAGGGGAATTCAGCCGTGCGGCGGTGATTGCCATTCGCGCTCTACCGCACATGGACAAGGCTTATGCACAGCGCATTCGCCGGGCGGCACAAAAATATAAACCAGCGCTTGAAGCCGCCACCAGCAAAAACCCGTTCGGTGTCACCATTACCGAATACGGCTGGGCGGGCAATGGCACTGTTTTGCAGATGGCAATTACCCAGTACTACCTGCACACAGCCTTTCCTGATTTATTCGATGCTGAGTTAATTTACCGCTCTCTCGACTACCTGTACGGCACCCACCCGGACTCCGACATTTCCTTTGTTTCTAATGTCGGTACGGTGTCGAAAAAAGTGGCTTATGGTATGAACCGGGCTGACTACTCGTTTATCAGTGGTGCCATCGTACCGGGGGTATTAATTCTGAAGCCGGACTTGCCGGAGAATAAAGAAAACTGGCCGTTCCTGTGGGGCGAAAATGAGTATGTGATCAACGTGGGCGGGCTTTATCTGTTTACTGTGAATGCTGCCCTTGCGCTGGCAGAGCGCTAGCCAGGGAAAAAGTCAGTTCACCCGGGATGGGTGAACTGATTGTGCTTACTCGTCGGCAAAATCCTCGGTATCAATGTCGGCCTGAGCGCCGGCCGGATAACGAGCCCCTTTTACCGTCTGGCGATTGATCAGCTCATCGGCCTTCACCAGCAATTCCGGTGGCAGTTGCAGACCGCTTGCCTGTAAGTCTTCCAAAAGATGTGCTTCGCTGCTGGTGCCCGGCAGTGCGTGAATGTGCTCTCCTTGTGCCAGTACCCAGGCCATGGCTAACTGTGCCGGGGTAATGTCTGCAGAGGCCGCCAGTGATGCAAAGTCGGCATACAACTGCTGATTAGCAGCCCAGTTATCGCCCTGGAAGCGGGGCATTCCTTTACGAATATCACCGTCGCCCATGCTGGCCGGATCAACGCCACCAGCAAGATAACCACGAGCCAGCGGACTGAATGCCACAAAGTCTACACCTAAGTCTTTACAGGCATCGAGCACCGCGATTTCGGCATTGCGGGTCCACAGGGAATACTCGGTTTGCAGCGCCGCAATGGGATATTCGCCATGGGCTTTGCGCAGCGTTTCAGCCGAGACTTCCGATAATCCCACAGCGCCTATTTTGCCGGCTTTAACCATATCACCTAAGGTACCCACGCTTTCCTCTACCGGTACATCCGGATCAATGCGGTGCAGGTAATAAAGGTCGATATGGTCTGTTTGCAGGCTGGTTAACGCGGTATCCAGGGTAGCCTTTAAAGTGGCCGGATGGCCATCAATAGTGCGCTTACCGTTAACGCCGGTCATGCCGCATTTACTGGCCAGAAAGATATCCTTGCGAAACGGTTTAATCGCTTCGCCAACCATCTTTTCGTTACTGCCAAAACCATACAATGCAGCTGTATCAAAATGGGTGACACCCGCCTCAAAAGCTTTGGTCAGCAGGCTGGTCGCCGTGGCCTGATCGACCTTTTTGGCATAGGCATGGTTGAGGTTCATACACCCCAGGCCAATTTCTGATACCAGGCGGCCAGCCAGTTTGCGTTGTAACATAGCGCTAATCCCTTCGGTTTACTGAGTACAGATATAAATTACTGAGCGTTTAGCTGCTGCTCAAGCTCATACAGTACACGATAACAGTCAAAGACCTTAGCAACACTGCTATTCGGCTCGCGCCCTTCGTTGATGGCCGCGACAAACTCTCGGTCCTGCAGCTCAATACCGTTCATCGACACATCTACCTGCGACACATCAATGGCATTTTCCCGACCGTCAACCAGGTCATCATAACGGGCAATATAGGTGCCGTTGTCACAGATATAACGGAAGAACGTGCCCAGCGGGCCGTCGTTATTAAATGATAAAGACAGCGTACACACCGCGCCATTTTCAGCCAGCAGTTGAATAGACATATCCATGGCGATACCCAGCTCCGGGTGAATTGGCCCCTGGATAGCATTCGCCTTAATCACTTTGCTGCCTGCCTGATAGGCAAACAAATCTACCGTGTGAGCGGCATGGTGCCACAGCAGGTGATCGGTCCATGAACGCGGCTCGCCTTTGGCATTAATATTCTTGCGGCGGAAGAAGTAAGTCTGCACATCCATTTGCTGAATGTTGAGCTCACCGGCGGTAATTTTGTTATGCACATACTGGTGCGACGGGTTAAAGCGACGGGTATGACCCACCATGCACACCTTACCGGTTTCTTCCTGTACTTTGAGCACTTCCTGGGCGTCTTCCCAACTGTCAGCCAGCGGAATTTCAACCTGCACATGCTTGCCCGCTCTCATACAGGCAATCGCCTGGGCGGCATGCATCTGCGTTGGGGTGCACAGGATCACTGCATCGGCGTCACTCTCCAGCGCCTCTTCCAGCGAGGTATAAACATTGGGGATGGCATATTCGTCTGCCACCGCCTGGGTTTTCGCTGCGTCACGACCTACCAGGCCTACTACCTCAGCGCTATCAATATTTTTCAGACCATCTAAATGCTTGATGCCAAACGCACCCGGTCCTACGACAACAATCTTCATAAAAACTCCCGTTTCGTTAAAACCGGCGGTGATATCTGCCGGCACGGTGTCTAATCCGCCCAGTACAGGCGCATAGGGTTATCAATCAGTAATTTTTTCTGCAGTGCCTCAGTTGGCGCAATTTTGGGGATCATATCCACCAGATGGCCATCGTCAGGCATGTGCGACTTCATATTGGGATGCGGCCAGTCGGTACCCCACAAAACACGGTCCGGGAAACGTTCCACCACGGTTCTGGCAAAGGGCACCACATCTTCGTAGCTGCCAGTCGGGCCAACCTTTGAGATGCGCTCCGGGCAGCTGACCTTGCTCCAGAAGTTTTCGTTCTCTGCCAGCAGCTTTAAAAACAGCGCAAACTCAGGGCCATCCAAGGGCTTACTCACATCCGGTCGACCCATATGATCCACCACCACGGTGGTTGGCAGCGCAGTAAAGAAATCGTATAGCTCGGGCAGCTCCTGAGCTTCGAAGTAAATCACAATATGCCAGCCCAACGGCTTAATTTTGTCGGCAATCACCTTCAGCGCATCAAACGGCAATGCATCCACCAGACGCTTAACAAAGTTAAAGCGAACCCCGCGTACGCCCGCTTCATGCAAACTTTGCAGCGCTTCATCGGTAATAGACTCGGTAACCGTAGCCACCCCGCGAGCCAGGCCATTTGAGTGATTCAATGCATCCACCAGCGCCCGGTTATCAGCACCATGGCAGGTGGCCTGAACAATCACGTTACGGCTGAAGCCAAGGTGATCACGCAATGCCCACAACTGATCTTTAGACGCATCGCAAGGGGTGTACTTACGCTGTGGCGCAAAGGGAAACTGGTCACCGGGGCCAAACACATGACAGTGCGCATCCACCGCGCCTTCCGGTACCTTAAAGTCTGGTACCGATGGTGACTGATGCCAGTGCAACCAGTCAGCATCTACAACAAATTGGCTCATGACCCGCTCCTGAGTATTGGTTGCCCGCTTATGCCTGTTGGGTAACAACCTGTTGATTCGCCGGACTTTCAGCGCTTTGCAAAAACAACCATAACGAAAAAGTACAATCAAAAGATGAAAATATACAATGTCGTTGGCGATACTAAAGCGCAGGCCCGTACAGTATTTACGCTATAGTATGCGCCACCTGTTATGCGCTTGCAGTTTAGAAAACTGCTAAACGCCATTAGTTTTTCCTATATCGAAATTTTAAAACCGCACTAAATAAAACCAGAAAAAACCTATAAAACCCATTTATTACATAACGTTAAATAATCAACCCGAGTATAAACAAGCATTATTTAGTAATTAATCTTTTCATCATTTACGTTTCTGCTGGCGAAACTCACCGGCGGTTGTGCCTTCCATTTGTTTGAAGAAGCGACAGAAATAACCGGTGTCTTTAAATCCCAGGGTAAGCGCTATCTCATCCAGGGTTTGCTGGGTGTAAACTAATCGACGCCGGGCTTCACTGATCAGTCGCTGATGCACCAGCCGTTTAGGCGTTTGCGAAAGCTGCTGACGACAGATACGGCTTAGAGTTGATACCGACACAAACAGTTTTTCAGCATACTCATCAATGGTCATATGATCCTGATAATGCTTGTCGATAAGTTCCCGAAAGCCCAGCAGAATACGGTTTTCCCTACCAGAAGGGCCGCTCTGAACCGAGTCGAGCTGGCGTTGCCGGGCAATAGTGATAAACAGCAGTTTTAACAGCAGCCGGATAGTGGTAGAGGCGCCGGGATCGCTGATGTGCATTTCGTCGGCAAGCATCATCAGATAGCTGAAATAGCGCTCCGCCTGGCGGGCACTGCGAAACTCAATGGTTTGCGGTAACCACACCAGCTGGTTAAACGCACTGACATCCTCGCCCATTTCCATATTGGCAATCACATCGGCATTAATGGATAACACAAAGCCTTTGGTGTTAGGCGCAAAGTGAAAACCATGCACTACCCCCGGCGGTAAGGTAACCACCCAGTTGCCAGACAGGTTATGCACCTCGTCATCGAGCTGCACCTGCCACTGGCTGTCGAAGGCACAGATGATCTGAGCCAGATTAGCGTGCCGGTGCGGTTTAATTTCCCAGCCTAAGTCGGCACTGCGCGACTGAATATCCTCCAGATGCACAAAGTCCGGCTGCATGCGCATAAAGGATTCACCGTAGAGGTCGTAAAACGGGATCTGCTTTTGCGTTGTCGTCAAAACGGTTCTCCTGGCGGGCTTATAACAGCCACGGGCAGTGACAAAAAATTAACATGTGATTAAAAAGTACAACACTTTAAAGGATAAGTGAATAACAATTGTGGCCGCTGTCTTCCATTATTCAATCATCAGAATTGATTTGTTCACCGGGAGTCATTGCTATGAAGACAAAAACGCAGGTCGCTATTATCGGCTCTGGACCATCAGGATTATTACTGGGGCAACTGCTGAATAAAGCGGGTATCGACAACATTATTGTCGAGCGGGTTAGCCCGGATTACATACTCGGCCGTATTCGCGCCGGTATTCTTGAGCAGGGCTTTGTCGACCTGGTTAGGGAAGCCGGCGTCAATCAGCGCATGGATGAAGAAGGCCATGTGCACGATGGCTTTGACATCGCTTATTACGGCAAACGTTACCGCATTGATCTTAACAAGCTTACCGAAGGCAGCACGGTAATGTGCTACGGCCAGACCGAAATCACCCGCGACTTAATGGCGGCTCGTGACGCAGCCGGCCTCACCAGCTTTTATGAAAGCCAGGATGTCCAGCTGCACAATGTGGATAGCGACTCGCCGCAGGTCACGCTGGTTAAAGACGGTGAAACCATCACCATCAATTGTGACTACATCGCCGGCTGTGATGGCTTTCATGGAATTTCACGGCAGACCATTCCCGCAGAAAAGCGCACTGAGCATGAGCGGGTTTATCCCTTCGGCTGGCTGGGTTTACTGGCCGATGTACCGCCGGTGAGTGATGAACTGATCTATTGTAAAACCGAGCGCGGCTTTGCACTGGCGAGCATGCGATCCTCCACCCGCTCCCGCTATTATCTGCAGGTACCACTCACCGATAAAGTGGAAAACTGGTCAGATGAAGCATTTTGGGATGAACTCAAAAAGCGCCTGCCTGAAGACAGCGCCAACAACCTGATCACCGGGCCCAGTATTGAAAAGTCGATTGCGCCACTGCGTAGCTTTGTGTGTGAGCCTATGCAATGGGGCAACCTGTTTCTGGTTGGCGATGCCGCGCATATCGTGCCGCCCACCGGCGCCAAAGGGCTCAACCTGGCCGCCTCAGATGTTTCCACCCTGTATAAGCTGCTGCAAAAGCGCTACGCCCATGGCGATTTAACCGCTCCGCAACGCTATTCTGAAATCGCGCTTCGCCGGGTATGGCACGGCGAGCGTTTTTCCTGGTGGATGAGCAACATGCTGCACGACTTTGATCAGGGCGAAGTGAACGGTATGGATAAGGCCACTTTCGATCGCTTTATGCAGTCTGAACTGGACTTTTACCTGACCCATGAAGAAGGCCAGAAAGTGATTGCCCGCCAGTATGTGGGCATGCCTTATGAAGAAGTAAACTGATAACGCTGTTCCTGCATAACGTAGCGTCTGCGCTTTAGCCAGACGCTACAATTTTCCAAGGCTGAATTCGCTCGTGCCGCTGTTGATAACCAGATGCTCCTCACCATTTTTGTTAACCTGTCGGGCAATATCAACCCACTGATAAAACACATTACGATGGACTAATGCCTTGAGCCCCCGGTGCAGCGTAACGTAAGGGCGGGGCTGGTCGGGATTGCTGTGATCGACTTCCAACGGGTGGCTCTCAGATAACACAGCCGCATGACCTAAGTTTGAAATCACCTCAATAGCCGGGCCTTCTTCGGTGTTGTGCGTTTGCCACTGAGTGATCACGAATGGCGCATCTTCAACCTGAATGCGCACTTTTTCGGCCGGCGTTTTAAGGAAATACTCGTCGCCCTCCTTAAGCAGTACACTGGCAAATAACTTCACCAGCCGTTCCCGCCCAATGGGACTACCCATGTACCACCAGCTGCCATCGGCCTTAATAACCATATCGATGTCACCACAAAAAGGCGGATGCCATTTATCGAAGGGCGGCGCCGCGTCGAGGTTTTCTATCTGTTTAGTAAGCGTTTGCAGATCCATGCCGTCATCACCTGGATTTGTTAGTTAATCATTGAAGAGAGACTCGCTACAAGGCAGAGATCACCACGTCAGAGTAAAGTGTATCACTCTACATTGTTATCAATAAAAAAGACCAACCTATATCTAAACGCTCCCGGCAATCAGAAAGCCCTAATAACCGAGTCGCCAACGCACTATATTTGGTTTTAGGGATTAGCTGCCAGTCTCCTTGCTTTTAAGAAAGAACAAGATTGCAGCATCAGGTGGATTTAACTGACAGACTACCCTTTACCAATCGCTACAGAGCCATGCTCTGAATTGCCCGCCGGTTTATAGTGCTGAATCAGTATTAATGCAGTAAAAGCCATAAGCGTTGCAACCATATCTTTCCAGTCGAAATACATTTCTGGAATGAAAGCCTGATGAATCTCCCACAACAACGCCCCGCAGGTAATACTTATAATGCAGTTGCTAAGTTTTCTGTTAGTCACAGAATGAGCAAAAGTAACGTAACCAGACACCAGAATCACTATATATAAATAGCTCATCACCGAACCCAGCAGTACATCCAGCCCACCATGAATACCGGTGTAGTCTTCACGATTTAATTTAATTGCCAGCGACAATAGCGCCGACAGGGTGAACATGATTAAATAAATTGCTCTGTTATCCATTACAATCTCCTAACCAGAAATTAGTAGTGTTAACCATAAATGATAGGCGGCGCCTGGAAAGCTGTACTCAGGGTTAGAAAATACAAAATCAGTAGTAGAAAGTGCAAAGATTGGTTTTCCTACAGGGTTAAGCTATGGCTGCCTCAGATACGCACTTACCATGCATATGCACCACATACCCTAACACCCCGCCGAAAATATCCATTAAAGCGTGAAGAGCTATCACCACCCACAGCGATTCGGTAAACACATAGATAATACCTAACACCAAACCAATAACGCCGGTTCGCAGCACATTGGCCCAGCCCTGATAGAGATGACACAAACCAAATAAAAAGCTACCCAGCACCAGACTCACCCACACGCCCAAAGGCTCAGCAAACACCGCCAGGAAGAAGCCCCGGAATAACAGCTCCTCGCAAATACCGGCCGACATCGACACCCCACACGTAAACCAATACAGCTCACGCTTATTGGCTGGCATCAGCCAGTTGTGGGTTTGCATAGCATCAAATAACTGTTGGTACTGCGGAGTACCGGGCCGAATACTGCGAATATGCCAGCACACATAAGCCAGCCCTACCATTACCAGCAATGCGCCAGACCAGTTGGCCCAGCTGTTTTGCCAGGTAAGCCCCAGACTCTCTGCCGACACAATGTTGAACGGCAGCAGCATGAGTAAAACACTGGTTGGCAGCCACAAAAAACCAATAGTTTCTTTGTACATGGCGAGTTTGGTTTTACGCCCTGCGATAACCGCCAGTTTACTCTTATCCGCTTCCCACAAGCTGTACAACACCATGCCTGCCATCATTGCCAATACCAGCCACTCGCCTGAATGTAATGTCATTTTATTTACCCTCTCTGCACTAAAATTTGACTGATTCCAGCTTAAAGAGTGGCAATTGATAAATAAATATATTAAAAACTGTAGTTACTTATACTTTTAGTTTACACAATGATTAATCCTAAAGATCTCGCCATATTCTGTAAGGTGGCCGAAACGGGCAATATGTCTCGCGTGGCCGAGTCAGAGGCCAAAACCGTAATGGCCATCAGCAAGCAAATTGCTAAGCTGGAAACGCAGCTTGGCCAGGCATTATTTATTCGCTCCCGACGACAGTTGCTATTAACCGAGTTTGGCAAAGCGTTTAAACACAAAAGCGAGGCTTTACTGGAACAGCACCAGGCGCTCATGCAATGGAGCCACACCAAAGCCACAGTAGTCAGCGGTGAGCTGAGAATGCTGTGCCAGAGCAATGAGGTAATTACTGAAACACTGGTGCCCTGGATGGCCGAATTTACTGCGCAATATCCCGAGCTCACCTTATCGCTGGATGTAAAAGAATCACTCATCAATATTCGCGATGACGACTATGACGTGTTCTGGTCGGTGGGAGATTACCTGGGTGACAGATACCCGGGGTTAAAACGCCGCTCCATCTGGAAAACCCGATACGGGGTATTTGCCTCGCCGGCTTACCTTAAAGCTCATGGTACGCCCAACCACCCGGACCAACTGGCAGAGCATAAGGTAATCGGTTATCTGTATAACCAACCAAGCAACGTATTGGTGCTGCAAGACAGTAACGGTGAGCACATTTACGCCACACCTCACTGCCAGATAAAAACCGTTGCAGGCATTGTAGAACTGGCCGAAGCAGGCCTGGGGCTCATAAACGCACCGGTGGAATCTGGCCACATTCAGCGGCTGTTACAACAGGACAAACTCGCCTCGGTACTGCAGGACTATTGGTGGCAGGATGCCGAAGTGTACGCCTATTACCACCCATCAACACCCACACAGGCAAAGGTACGGGTATTTCTGGATTTCTTTTTGGCTAAACGCGAAGAGTGGCAGTTTTAAGTAGGCCATACTCAAACGGCATTAGGGAATAATTAACGCATTTGCCTTAAGAGTCGGTGATCTATTGAGTAATATAAATTTACGAGTTTAACTCCTGTTGGATTCTTATATACAGAGCCTGAATATATGAACTTTATTCAATATTTTGTATATCCTAATTTTATACGTATTTCCGTATAAATCAATTTGTACAACAGAGCGCGAAAAAGATGATTGTGAAGGTTAACACCGCGAAAGATTTAAGTGCCGTCATCAGAGACAGCAGAAAGTCCAGAGGCTGGACGCAAGCTAACTTAGCTAAACGTATCGGCGTCTATCAAAGGGATATTTCTAACTATGTGCGTATTCTGATGTTCTCGATCGCTGATTCTGGCTAGCCCGATCA
>TARA_B100000963_G_scaffold250166_1_pt1 | contig 13763 bp, 8 predicted proteins | sample TARA_B100000963 | Tara Oceans TARA_B100000963 (sample SAMEA2622097) | marine metagenome | biome: marine biome (ENVO:00000447); feature: surface water layer (ENVO:00002042); material: "saline water (ENVO:00002010), including plankton (ENVO:xxxxxxxx)" | depth 5 m | reverse complement strand
ATTTGGCGCACGCAAAAAGTTTGAAAAAAGATTAACCTCAAAGGAAAATAAAAATATGGCAGATTTAAATAAAATTGTTGACGAATTATCGACACTCTCAGTTGTCGAAGCAGCAGAACTATCAAAATTATTAGAAGATAAATGGGGAGTAACAGCGGCAGCTCCGGTTGCAGCAGCAGCTCCAGCAGCTGGAGGCGGAGAAGCAGTTGAAGAAAAAGATGAATTTTCAGTAGTTCTTGCAGCATCAGGCGATAACAAAATTGGTGTTATTAAAGAAGTTAGAGCTTTTACTGGTTTAGGATTAAAAGAAGCGAAAGATTTAGTTGAAGGTGCTCCAAAGGAATTGAAAACTGGTGTAAGCAAAAAAGATGCTGAAGAAGTTAAAAAGAAATTTGAAGCTGCAGGCGCTAAAGTAGAACTTAAATAACTAACAAAGAATTTACAGCCTGGTTAATTAAATTTAATCAGGTCAATATTATTATATGGAATTATCATTTACTGATAAAAAAAAAATAAGAAAAAGTTTTGGGAAACTAGAAAATATAGTTAATATTCCAGATCTAATCGAGGTTCAGAAAAAATCTTATGATAGTTTTCTTCAATTAAATGAAAATAAAAAATCAGGTTTAGAAAAAGTCTTCAAAGAAGTTTTTCCAATTGAGGATTTTGCCGGGTTGGCAACAATTGAATACGTAAGTTATAGATTTGAAAAAGAAAAGTATGATGTTGAAGAGTGTAAACAAAGAGGACTTACATATTCAGCACCGTTGAAAGCAACTCTTCGACTTGTTGCTTATGACGTTAATGAAGAAGAACAGACTAAACAAATTCTATCAGCAAAAGAACAAGAGGTTTATATGGGTGACTTGCCACTTATGACACCAAGAGGGACTTTTATAGTAAATGGAATCGAAAGAGTAGTTGTAAATCAAATGCACAGAAGTCCTGGTATTTTTTTAGATCATGACAAGGGAAAAGGACATTCAAGTGGTAAGCTTTTATTTAATTGTCGAGTAATCCCATACAGAGGTTCGTGGTTGGATTTCGAGTATGATATTAAGGATATTTTATATTTTAGAATTGACAGAAAAAAGAAAATTCCCTCAACAACGTTACTTATGGCTCTAGGATATTCAAGAGATGAGATTTTAAATTTGTTTCATGATAAAATCAAATACGACTTTGTAGAAAAGAATAAATTTAAAACTAAATTTATTCCACAAAGATACAAGAATTATAAATTAAAAAACGATCTCATAAATGCTGATAATAATAAGAAAGTTTTAAAAGAGGGTACAAAAGTAAATATCCCTATTGCTATGAAACTCCAAAAGGAGGGTTTAAAAAACATTTTCATGTTACCTGAAGAAATTAATGGAAGATTTTTTGCTGATGATATTTTTAATGAGAAAACTGGGGAGGTATATTTCGAGTCCGGAGATGAAATAACAAAGGAAGCGCTAGATAAGTTAAGCGCATTAAATATTAAGACTTTTTATATCTCAGACATTGATGGTTTAAATATTGGTTCATATTTAAGAAACACTTTAGTTGTAGACAAAAATAATACTACTAATGAGGCCATTATGGACATTTACAGATTACTTAGACCCGGTGAACCACCGACTTTAGAAACATCAAGAAATTTATTCAATAATCTTTTTTTTAATAAAACAAGATATGACCTTTCAGATGTAGGTAGAGTTAAATTAAACTCAAGATTAGAAATAGAATGTGATCCAAATATTACAGTCTTAAGAAAACAGGATGTGCTTAAAATTGTTGAGACAATGCTTAAGCTTAAGGATGGAAAAGAAGAAGTTGATGACATCGATCATTTAGGAAATAGAAGAGTAAGATCAGTTGGTGAGTTAGTTGAAAATCAATTTAGAATTGGTTTAGTAAGAATGGAGAGGGCCATCAAAGAAAAAATGTCCTCTGTTGAGATTGATACAGTAATGCCTCAAGATCTTATAAACTCAAAACCAATAGCTGCATCTTTAAAAGAGTTTTATGGTACTTCTCAGCTTTCTCAATTTATGGATCAAACAAACCCTCTATCTGAAATAACACATAAAAGAAGAGTATCTGCATTAGGACCCGGTGGTTTAACTAGAGAGAGAGCGGGATTTGAGGTAAGAGACGTTCATCCAACTCATTATGGCCGTATCTGTCCGATAGAAACTCCTGAAGGTCCAAATATTGGATTAATCAACAGTTTAGCAACGTATTCCAGAGTAAATAAATATGGTTTTATTGAAAGCCCATACAGGTCTGTGAAAAATGGTAAAGTTACAAAAGAGATACATTATTTGTCTGCAATGGAAGAAGGCAGGTATACGATTGCACAAGCTAATTCAGTTCTTAATAATGATGGGACTTTTAAAGATGAGCTAGTTTCATGTAGGAGAAACTTGGGATTTGAGTTATCGAAGCCTGAAAATATTGATTTCATGGATGTTTCACCAAAACAAGTCGTTTCGGTTGCATCGGCTTTAATACCATTCTTAGAAAATGATGACGCTAATAGAGCATTAATGGGATCTAATATGATGCGGCAGGCAGTTCCTTTAATTAAAAACGAGTCTCCTTTGGTTGGCACAGGAATTGAAAAAGATGTTGCTTTAGACTCTGGAGCAACGATAGTTGCAAAAAGAGAAGGGGTAGTAGAAAAAATTGATGGCAAAAGGATAGTTGTTAAAGCAACTTCAGAGAAAGATTTAACCAAATCAGGTGTGGACATCTATAATTTATTAAAATTCCAAAGGTCAAATCAAAACACATGTATAAACCAAAGACCTTTAGTGAAAGTTGGTGATGTGATAAAAAAAGGTGATGTAATTGCTGATGGTCCCTCCACTCAGTTAGGTGAGTTGGCTTTAGGTAAAAATGTAACGGTGGCATTCATGCCTTGGCTGGGTTACAATTTTGAAGATTCAATATTAATATCAGAAAGATGTGTGTCCGATGATGTTTTTACTTCTATTCATATTGAGGAATACGAAGTAATGGCGAGGGATACAAAGTTAGGACCAGAAGAAATTACTAGAGATATTCCTAACACAAGTGAAGAAGCTTTAAGAAATTTAGATGAATCTGGAATAGTATACGTTGGTGCAGAGGTAAAACCAGGAGATATTTTAGTCGGCAAATTAACTCCAAAAGGAGACACAAAAGTTTCCTCGGAAGAAAAATTATTAAGATCTATCTTTGGAGAGAAAGCTACAGATGTAAGAGATACATCTCTTAAGATGCCATCTGGTACTGGAGGAACAGTGGTAGAAGTGCGAGTATTTAATAGACATGGTATAGAAAAAGATGAAAGAGCATTATCTATTGAAAAGTCTGAAATTGAGTCAGTTATGTCTGATAAACAAGCTGAGGAAAGTATTTTAGAATTAAATATTAAAATTATAGCTCAGCAAATTCTGTCTAAAACAGGATTGTCTGAAGATTATAAAATTTATACAAAAGGTAGTAAACTTGATACCGAAGCTATCAAAAATCTTACTTTAAACGATATTTTCAAACTAAAACTAAATGATAAAAAATCTACAGATGACTTAACTTCATTAAAAGAGCAGTATAATAAAGCTAAAAAAGATATTCAATCTAGGTTTGAGGACAAAGTAGACAAGATAGAAAGAGGCGATGAGTTATTACCAGGTGTAATGAAGATGGTAAAAGTATTCGTTGCCATGAAAAGAAAATTACAACCAGGTGATAAAATGGCCGGAAGACATGGTAATAAAGGAGTTATTAGTAGAATTGTACCTGTTGAAGATATGCCTTACATGGAAAATGGTAAGCCCGTAGATGTTTGTTTAAATCCTCTTGGGGTTCCAAGTAGGATGAACGTGGGTCAAATTTTAGAAACACATTTAGGTTGGGCATGTTCAGAGCTGGGTGAAAAAGTTAACAAATTGTGTAATGAATATTTATCCCAACAAAAAAATTTAGAACAAGTTAAAAGTGCTTTAGGCAAAATATATGACAAAGATGAAATTGAAAAGGAAATTAAACATCTTAAAGAAGATGAAACGAGAGATTTACTTCAAAATTTATCTAAAGGTGTGCCAATAGCTACACCAGTCTTTGATGGTGCGAGTGTAGAAGATGTAACAAATATGCTAAAATTTGCGGACCTTCCAGAGAGTGGTCAGACCAAGCTATATGATGGAAGAACAGGTGAAAAATTTGATAGAGATATTACAGTTGGGATAATTTATATGCTCAAATTATACCATATGGTTGATGATAAAATTCATGCAAGATCAACAGGACCCTATAGTCTGGTTACACAACAACCGCTGGGTGGAAAAGCTCAATTTGGAGGACAAAGGTTTGGAGAAATGGAAGTTTGGGCACTTGAAGCATACGGTGCCGCTTATACATTACAAGAGATTTTAACGGTAAAATCTGATGATGTAGCAGGACGTACAAAGGTTTATGAGACGATAGTGAAAGGTGATGATGATTTTGAGTCTGGCATTCCTGAATCTTTCAACGTTTTAGTCAAAGAGATAAGATCATTAGGTCTTAATTTGGAGTTAAATTAATGAGTAAAGAATTAACAAATTTATTCTCAAAAAAAGTAAACAAGCAAGATTTTTCTAAAATTAAAATTTCAGTAGCAAGTCCTGAGAAGATAAAATCTTGGTCATTCGGCGAGATAAAAAAACCTGAAACAATTAACTATAGAACATTTAAACCTGAAAAAGATGGGCTATTTTGTGCAAGAATTTTTGGTCCAGTTAAAGATTATGAGTGCTTATGTGGAAAATATAAAGGAATGAAATTCAGGGGAATAATTTGTGAAAAATGTGGTACAGAAATTACCAAATCAAACGTTAGAAGAGAGCGAATGGGTCATATTGAGCTTTCAACGCCAGTTTCTCATATTTGGTTTTTAAAATCTTTACCTAGTAGAATTGCACTATCATTAGATTTAAAACTAAAAGATTTAGAAAAGGTTTTATATTACGAAAATTTTATTGTAATAGAGCCAGGTTTAACAAAATTAGAAAAAAATCAAATAATAACTGAAGATGAGTTTCTAAAAGCACAAGACGAATATGGCGAGGATCAGTTTTCTGCAGGTATAGGCGCAGCAGCTATTAGAGAATGTTTAACAAATATAGACGTAGAAGTAGAGAGAGATAAACTCCGAGAAGATATTAAGACAATTAATTCTAAAGTTGTTTTAGAAAAAACTATAAAGAGATTAAAACTGTTAGAGTCCTTTGCATCCTCTGGAAATAAACCAGAATGGATGGTTTTAACAACACTTCCAGTAATACCTCCTGAGCTGAGACCTCTAGTTCCTCTCGATGGAGGAAGATTTGCAACATCAGACTTAAATGACTTGTATAGAAGAGTAATAAATAGAAATAATCGATTAGGAAGATTAATGGACCTTAGAGCACCTGATATCATAGTGAGAAATGAGAAAAGAATGCTTCAGGAGTCAGTAGACGCTTTATTTGACAATGGCCGAAGAGGGAGAGTTATAACTGGTACTGGAAAGAGACCTTTAAAGTCTCTCGCGGAGATGCTGAAAGGAAAGCAAGGAAGATTTAGACAAAATTTATTAGGTAAGCGTGTCGATTATTCTGGTAGATCAGTCATAGTTGCAGGACCAGAATTAAAGTTGCATCAGTGTGGATTGCCAAAAAAAATGGCCTTAGAATTATTTAAACCATTTGTATATGCTCGTTTGGATAAATTAGGCTTCGCGACAACAATAAAACAGGCAAAAAAAATTGTAGAGAAAGAAAAACAAGAAGTTTGGGATATCTTAGATCATGTAATAAGACAACATCCAGTTTTGTTAAATAGGGCTCCTACACTTCACAGGTTAGGAGTTCAAGCATTTGAACCAATATTAACTGAGGGAAAAGCAATACAACTTCATCCACTAGTTTGTGCAGCTTTCAATGCGGATTTTGACGGTGATCAGATGGCTGTTCATGTTCCACTAAGTATTGAGGCTCAATTAGAGGCTAGAGTTTTGATGATGTCTACGAATAATATATTGCACCCAGCAAACGGTAAACCAATAATAGTTCCATCGCAAGATATGGTTTTAGGTATATATTATCTCTCTCAGGAGCCTATTGAAACAAAAGAAGATAAACCAAAAGGATATTTTTTAAATAACGATCAAATCACATTAGCTCTTGAAAATAACAATATAAATATCCATACTAAAATAGTTTCAAGGTTTGAAACCAAAGATGAAAAAGGTAATCAAATCTTTCTTAAATATATAAGTACTGCTGGAAGATTTTTGCTAGCTAATATTCTTCCTAAAAATAAAAATATTAAATTTGATTTGGTAAATAGGGTTTTGGCAAAAAAACAAATTTCTGAAGTAATAGATGTGGTGTTTAGATTTTGTGGACAAAAAGAAACGGTAATTTTCTGTGATAAAATCATGGCTTTAGGTTTTAAAAACGCTTTTAAAGCGGGGATTTCATTTGGAAAAGATGACTTAATAATTCCAAAAAGCAAAGAAAAAATTATTGGTGATGCAAAAAAAATGGTTGAGGAATACGAAAATCAATATGCTGAAGGATTAATTACCAGGGGTGAAAAATATAATAAAGTAATAGATCAATGGTCTAAATGTACTGACAAAATTGCATCTGAAATGATGGAGATTATTTCAAGCCCACAAAAAGATAAAGAAGGAAGGGTAAAATCTAATTCAGTATTTATGATGGCTGACTCAGGCGCAAGAGGTTCCCCAGCTCAAATGAAACAGTTAGCTGGAATGAGAGGATTAATGGCAAAACCGTCAGGAGAAATAATAGAAACTCCAATCATTTCAAATTTTAAAGAAGGTTTAACTATTTTAGAATATTTTACTTCTACTCACGGTGCAAGGAAAGGTCTTGCCGATACTGCTTTAAAAACAGCTAATTCTGGTTACTTGACCAGAAGATTGTGTGATGTTTCTCAAGATGTAATCATTACTCAAAAAGATTGCGGTTCAAAAAAATCAATAACAATTTCAGAAATTATAGAGGGGGGAAATGTTGTTGTAAGTTTATCAGAAAGAGCTCTTGGAAGAAATGCTGCTGAAGATATTAAAAATGCGTTAACAGGCGAAGTTATTGTTAAAAAAAATGAAATGATTGATGAATTTAAATGTGAAAATATCGAAGCAGCAGGTGTTAAAACTTGCAATGTCTACTCAGTCATGACCTGTGAAAGTAATCAGGGTGTTTGTTCTAAATGTTATGGTAGAGATTTAGCCAGAGGTATTCCTGTATCGATTGGTGAATGTGTAGGAATGATTGCCGCCCAATCAATTGGGGAACCTGGAACGCAACTAACAATGAGAACTTTTCACGTTGGAGGAACCGCTCAAATTAAAGATGACTCATCTATTACTGCACCAGAGTCAGGCACATTAAAGATTTCAAATAAAAATCTTGTCGAAGACTCTAGTAAAAATCTTATTATAATGGGAAGAAACATTGAGCTTACACTTGAAAAAGATGGTGTAGTTATTGCCTCGTTTAAAGTACCATACGGATCTAAATTGTACGCACAACCTGAAGATCAGATTAAAAAGGGTCAAAAAATTTGTGACTGGGATCCTTATACTGTACCAGTCATTGCTGAAACTTCTGGTATTGCAAATTATGTTGATTTAGTTGATGGAGTATCTGTTGCTGATAAAACTGATGAGGCAACTGGAATTTCTTCAAAGATAGTATTAGATTGGAGATCTCAATCCAAAAATTTAGATTTAAAACCAAGGGTAACTTTAAGAGATAGTAAAGATAAAGTAGTTTTAAAAGCAGACGGAAATGAAGCTAGGTATTACTTATCACCAGAAACAATCTTATCGGTGGCAGATGGAGATAAAGTAAATGCAGGTGACGTATTGGCTAGATTACCAAAAGCAACATCTAAAACAAAAGACATAACTGGTGGTCTACCAAGAGTTGCTGAATTATTTGAGGCAAGAAAACCAAAAGATGGAGCAATAATTGCTGAAAATGATGGTGAAATAATTTTTGGAAAAGAAATTAGAGGTAAACAAAAAATTATAATTAAAGGTAAAGACGGAATTGAGTCCAATTACTTAATTCCAAAAGGAAAACAAATTAATTATAACCCAGGAGAAAAAATCACAAAAGGTGAATATTTGCTAGACGGTAGCCCAGCACCACATGATATTTTAAGGATATTAGGCATAGAGTCATTAACTGATTATTTTGTTAACGAAGTTCAAGATGTTTATCGCCTACAAGGTGTTGTGATAAATGATAAGCATATTGAAGTTATTTTAAGACAAATGTTGAGAAAATTAGAAGTTAAGAATCCAGGAGATAGCGATATGCTAAATGGAGAAGTGGTGGACAAAATTGATGCTAAAATAATTAATGAAAAGTTAAAATCTGAAGGAAAAAAAGAAATTGAGTTCGACCCTGTTATGCTTGGAATAACAAAAGCTTCTTTACAAACTAAGTCATTTATATCAGCTGCTTCTTTTCAGGAAACAACCAGGGTTCTTACTGACGCGTCATTAAAGGGGAAAGCAGATGATTTAATGGGTCTAAAAGAAAACGTAATTGTTGGGCGATTAATACCGGCTGGAAGCGGAAAAAGTAGACAAAAATATAATAAAATTGCAAAAGACAAAGATTTAGAACTTCAAAATAAGTTAGCATCAGAAGCAATAAGCTCTGAGACAGAAGAACAGCCAGCTAAAGCCTAATAACTGCTAAAAACTTAGTATTTTCCTATAGAAATTGCCTAAGGAGATGTTGACGTACTAGAAATAATCAGTATTAATAGCGCACTTTTTAAGGTAGCACGTAAGGCTAATGTTGGCTTTAAACTACTACCAACAGCTTACCAAATTGTTCCCTTAAAAAGATTATTACTATGCCAACAATTAACCAATTGTTAAAAAGAAAACGTGTAAAGCAAATAGTTAGGAACAAAGTTCCTGCCTTACAGGCTTGTGCTCTGAAAAGAGGTGTGTGTACAAGAGTGTATACAACAACACCAAAGAAGCCAAATTCAGCCCTAAGAAAAGTTGCTCGAGTGAGATTATCAAACGGGTTTGAAGTCACAGCTTATATTCCTGGAGAAGGACATAATCTACAAGAACACTCAGTTGTTATGATTAGGGGCGGTAGAGTCAAAGATTTACCTGGAGTGAGATATCATGTTGTGAGAGGTTTACTTGACACGCAAGGTGTAGCTAATCGAAAACAACAAAGATCCAAATATGGAGCAAAGAGGCCTAAGTAATGTCTAGAAGACGAAGACAAGCAAAAAGACAAATAAATGACGATCCTATTTATGGTTTAAAATCGGTATCTAAATTTATTAATGCATTAATGATTGGTGGAAAAAAAACTACAGCTGAAAAAATATTTTATAATTCTTTCAGTTTAATTAAAGATAAAGCAAAGGAAGATCCCGTAAAAGTTTTTAATGAAGCAATAAAAAATGTAAAACCTAATTTAGAAGTTAAATCTCGAAGAGTTGGAGGAGCAACTTACCAAGTTCCAGTTGAAGTCAAGGCTGATAGAGGACAAGCTCTAGCAATTAGATGGTTGTTAGATGCAGCAAAAAAAAGAGGTGACAAAACAATGCAGGAAAGATTAATGAAAGAATTTATTGATGCTTCAACAAACAAAGGTTCAGCAATCAAGAAAAGAGAGGATACTCATAAAATGGCAGAGTCCAACAAGGCGTTTGCTCATTTTAGATGGTAAGAAATTATGAGTAAGATTTATACAAAAGATAAATACAGAAATATTGGCATCATGGCACACATAGATGCTGGAAAAACAACTACAACTGAAAGAGTTTTGTATTACACTGGCAAGTCTCATAAGATTGGAGAAGTTCACGATGGTGCAGCAACCATGGATTGGATGGAGCAAGAGCAAGAAAGAGGAATAACAATTACTTCAGCTGCAACAACTTGTTTTTGGAAAGATCATAGGATTAATATTATTGATACTCCTGGTCACGTAGATTTCACGATTGAGGTTGAAAGATCCCTTAAGGTATTAGATGGAGCAGTAGCAGTATTTGATGGCGTTGCTGGTGTTGAACCACAATCAGAAACTGTCTGGAGACAAGCGGATAAATATAAAGTACCAAGAATGTGTTTTGTTAACAAATTAGACAGAACAGGTGCTGACTTTTATCGTTGCGTTGAAATGATAAAAGAGAGACTTGGAGCAACCCCACTAGTGCTTCAAATACCAATTGGAGCAGAAGCTGATCTTCAAGGAGTAGTAGACTTAGTAAAAATGAAGGGACTCGTTTGGGAGGCTGAAGACCTAGGAGCAAAATTTAATGAGGTAGAGATACCTGCAGATTTAAAAGAAAAAGCAGATAAATATAGACAAGAGCTCGTCGAAACAGCAGTTGAACAAGATGAAAAATTAATGGAAGCTTATTTAGATGGTAAAGAAATAAGCGAGGATGATCTTAAGAAATGTATCAGAAAAGGTACTTTAAATTTTAGTTTTGTGCCTGTTCTTACTGGGTCAGCTTTTAAAAACAAAGGTGTTCAACCCTTATTAGATGCAGTAGTGGATTTTCTTCCTAGTCCATTAGATTTAAATGAAATAAAGGGTACTAAGCCGGGTACAGATGAAGAAGTAATAAGAAAATTTGATGATAGCGAACCTTTTTCTGCATTAGCATTTAAAGTTGCAAATGATCCTTTCGTTGGAACAATAACTTTTATAAGAATTTATTCTGGCAAACTAGTTTCAGGAACAGGTGTTTTAAATTCAACAAACGATAAAGAAGAAAGAATTGGAAGAATGCTTTTGATGCATGCAAATGATAGAGAGGATATTAAAGAAGCTAGCACAGGAGATATCGTAGCATTAGCAGGATTAAAGTATACAATTACTGGTCACACTTTATGTGTCAAAAACAATCCTGTTGTTCTCGAGCCAATGGAATTTCCTGATCCAGTTATTGAAATTGCTGTCGAACCTAAAACAAAAGGTGACCAAGAAAAAATGGGTGAAGCTTTACAAAGGCTAGCAAAGGAAGATCCCTCATTTAGAGTTACATCTGATACAGAGTCAGGCCAAACAATTATTAAAGGGATGGGTGAATTACATTTAGATATTATTGTAGACCGAATGAAAAGAGAATTTAAAGTTGATGCAAATATTGGAGCACCACAAGTAGCTTATAGAGAGACAATTGAAAGATCTGCAGAAGTTGATTACACACATAAAAAACAATCTGGCGGCTCAGGCCAATTTGCAAGAGTTAAAATAACAGTTGAGCCTCAAGAACCAGGCAAAGGAAGAGAAATTGAAAGTTTGATAAAAGGTGGTGCAATTCCAAAAGAATTCATTCCCGGTGTTGAAAAAGGTATCGAGGGAGTTGCGGACTCTGGAATTTTAGCTGGCTTTCCTGTTATCGATTATAAAGTTCAAATCATTGACGGTTTACACCACGACGTAGACTCAAGCGTTTTGGCATTTGAGATTGCTGCGAGAGCGTGCTTTAAAGAAGCTTGCCAAAAAGGAGGTTTAAAACTTCTTGAGCCAATTATGAAAGTTGAAGTAGTTACACCTGAGGATTATATGGGCGATGTTATTGGTGATTTAAACAGTAGAAGAGGACAGGTTGGATCCACTGACAAAAGAGGAAACGCAACAGTAATAAATGCAAACGTGCCGTTAGCAAATATGTTTGGTTATGTAAATAACTTAAGGTCTATGTCACAAGGTAGGGCGCAGTATACAATGCAATTTTCACATTATGAAAAAGTACCACAAAACGTTCAAGATGAAGTTACAAAAAAGTTAGCAGGATAATACAATGGATCAACAACATATAAGAATTAGATTACAAGCCTATGATCATAAAATATTAGATCAGTCAACTGAAGAGATTGTAAATACTGCAAAAAGAACTGGAGCGCAGATAAAAGGACCAATACCCCTTCCTACAAAAAAAGAGATTTATACAGTTTTACGATCACCGCATATTGATAAAAAAAGTAGAGAACAATTTGAAACAAGAACGCACAAAAGACTAATTGACATTATGGAACCAACACCAGCAACTATTGAAGCATTAATGAAATTAGATCTGGCAGCAGGAGTCGATGTGGAGATAAAAATATAATTATGAGTATTGGGTTAATTGGAAAAAAATTGGGAATGACACAAAGATTTTTTGAAAACGGAGAGTCTTTACCAGTAACAATTTTAAAAATTGAAAAGGCTAAAGTAGTTGATGTAATCAACAAGGATAAGCGAGGATATTCTGCTATATTAGTTGGATATGGTCATATAAAAAATTCAAAAATCACTAAACAAATGAAAGGATTTTTCTCCAAAAAATCCCAAGAACCAAAAAAAATATTAAAAGAGTTTAAAACAACAAAGGTTGAAGAGTATAAACCTGGTTCTGAAATTAATTTAGAAGTTTTAAAAGACAAAAAATATGTAGATGTAAGAGCGAAAACTATTGGAAAAGGTTTCGCTGGATCAATGAAAAGACATAATTTTAGTGGAATGAGAGCATCACATGGTGTTTCAATTTCTCACAGAGCTCATGGTTCAACAGGTCAATGTCAAGATCCAGGAAAAGTATTTAAAGGTAAAAAGATGGCGGGTCATATGGGTGCAAAATATAGAACAACTCTAGGTTTGGAAGTAGTTGAAGCGGATTTAGAAAATAATTTACTTTATTTAAAGGGTGCAGTTCCTGGAAGTAAAAATACTTATGTGGAAATTAAAGAGGCGATTAAAAGTAAAAACAAATCTACAATTAGTGAAAGAATTGAAAAATATAAAGCATCATTAGCTGAAATGAAGTCAGTAAAAAAAGAAAAGAAGAAAAAAACTAAAGAAGAGGAAGCACCGAAAACTGAAAAAGCATCTTCAGAAACGGAAAAAAAATAATGAAAATTGAAGAAATAAGCATTGACGGAAAAAGTATCGGTACAATTGAAGCTTCTGATAAGGTTTTTAAAGTTAAGCCAAGAAAAGATATTATACAGCAGGTTGTTGACTGGCAACAAAATAGAAATTTTAAAAAAACTGGGCATACAAAAAGTAGAGGCGAGGTAAAGGGTTCTAGAAAAAAAATTGTGCAGCAAAAAGGCTCAGGTGGAGCGAGACATGGTAATATAACAGCACCTATATTTGTAGGAGGAGGAATTGCTCATGGCCCAAGACATAGAGGAAAAACTGCAATCAAAAAACTAAATAAAAAAGTAAGAAAACTTGGCCTTGTGCATGCCTTATCAGCAAAAGCAAGCCAAAAAAAACTAGTAGTTTTCACACAGCCAAAAACAACTTCTTTAAAGACAAAACATTTTAAGAATTTTTTAAAAAATATAAAATCAAAAAGTGCACTTTTTATCCACCATAAAAGTGCTGCAAAAGAGTTTATTAGAAGTATTAAAAATATTCCAAATTCAAAAAAAATAGAAGATGTAGGCACAAATGTTTATGATCTGCTTAAATATGAAAAAATACTTTTTACAAAAGAATCATTTAAAGCAATAGAAGAAAGGTTGATTAAATAATGAAAAATAACAATTTTGCTTTTGATATTATTTTGTCTCCAATTGTAACAGAAAAGTCAACTAATTTAAATGCCTTGAACAAGTTAACTTTTAAAGTTGCAAAAAATGCAACTAAATTTTCCATAAAAAAAAGTATTGAAAAACTTTACAAGGTTGAAGTTATTAAAATCAATACAATATTATCAAAACCTAAAATTAAAGTTGTAAG
>TARA_B100000963_G_scaffold195925_1_pt1 | contig 13785 bp, 12 predicted proteins | sample TARA_B100000963 | Tara Oceans TARA_B100000963 (sample SAMEA2622097) | marine metagenome | biome: marine biome (ENVO:00000447); feature: surface water layer (ENVO:00002042); material: "saline water (ENVO:00002010), including plankton (ENVO:xxxxxxxx)" | depth 5 m | reverse complement strand
GTTCCCGTAGTAAGAGTTGTAGCACTGGTGGTGGTGTTGGTCCCGGTTGTGGTGGAGGTATCGGTTACCGTGGTGTTGGTATCTGTAGTAATGGTCGTAGCACTAATGGTGGTGGTGGTCGCGGTGCTGGCAGTCGGGCTATTTGTCGGCGCCGGAGTCACCCCGCCCGGTTCTATTGTGGGCTCCATGGTCGGAAGGCCGAGCAGGGTGAACGATGTCGTCGTGGTCGTTGTCGCCCCGGCAATCGTTGGCTCCGGCGTCGGGGGGAACGTCGGGAACGTGGGGAATGGGGTCGGGGCTGCCACCGTCGTTGTGGTCGTCGTGGTATTGACCGACGAACAACCACATGTTCCGGTGCCGCTGTCCCACGAACACGCGCTGCACTCGTCGTACTCGCACGTTAGACCCGAAAAGCACCCGGAACATACGGTCACGTTGCACGTTGCACCTGCACCGGCGCTTAGCAGTAGAACCAAAAACGGGACTTTCATCCCTACGCCCACACCAGTCGATGCGGTATATATTGCTTCACCAAAACATGGCACTACACTAGCGTACAGACCAAACGCGACAGCCGCTCGCGGTACGGCTCGGCTAGCAGCGCAAGCGCCTCCTCTCGCGCAGCACGATACCGCGCAACGGTCACTAGGGGGTTGATCGGTGGCGAAGACCCGAACAGCTCCAGAATCGACAAGAGTACGGTGATGCTCATGCACACCTTGGCGGAGCTGTAGTGCCCTTCAACCCAAAACGAGCGGGGCGTCCATTTGTCCGACGCGGGGCTCAGGGACCCCCAGTCCAGAAAGCGCACCTCGCCCGTGGCGGAGAACCACTTGATCGTGTCCAGCCTGCAATTGGTGTTGTACCACCCTTCGCTGGCCAGGCGGCTGTTCGAGTCAATTATCGCCGCGCTGATTATATGAGGGTCGAGCTGCGTAAACGCAACGTGCAGCGGGCAGACCCCGCCCTGCGGCTCCGACATCACAATAGCGCGCTCGGGCGATTCAATCCCAAACGGCACGGCGCGTCGCAGCGCTTTTATCATATCGGGCCCAGTCTCGATAACCGAAGCTGGCACAAACCCAAACCTGGTGGCTTTTGGCAACGCCTCGATTGTCGCAACCTCGGCCTCAAAGAGTGCCGTCCCTTGATCGGGCACCTTGACCAAAAAGCCGTTCCACCGAAACGTGCAGGTCTCGCCACGGCTTACAATGACGACTTTTTCCGACCTGTTAAACACGGTGGCCAGCCAGTTCCACGCCGTCGACACGGCGCTGATTGCTCTGTTCAACGGCTTGGCTGCGGTGTCCACCATTCTGGCCCTGACCCTTCCTTGGAAGTCCGAGGCGGCCTGCTCGTCGACCTCGCTCACGCTGGCCTCCGACGGATATGATAAGTTTGTGCCAAAACACAACGAGGCGCTGTACAGAGGCTACGCCGCGTTGTCGCTGCTGCTGTTGCCCGCCGCCAGCTGGCTGCCCCTCACGCGCGCGCTGATACTAACCGTCGGGGCTGGATGGTTTCTACTGAACGAAGCAATAATAGAACTGTCCGCCATCCGCTGCGCTGGCGCCGACCAAGGCACCGTGAAGGCGGGGCTCTTCGCGGCGTACGGCGCCATTGTGTTCACCGTGTGGTCTGTCTATGGTAAGGTGTGATGGTGCGCCAGCAGCGTGGTCGCCAGAAACACAATCTTTTTCTCACGAATCAAGTCGACAACATCCCGGTGCGCGTTCGGGTATTCGGCGAAAGCATCGAAACAGTTAATGCCGCCCCGCTGGCCGTGGATGTGCGACAGCAGCTCCCGGCGGCCGCGAACCCCGTAGCGGCCAAGGGGGAACACCGACCCACACCGCTCGAGCCGCTTCAACTTCAACCGTTCGCTCTGCTGCCGAAACAGCAAGCGCTCGCGTACCGGGATCTCCGACCACGGCACGGCGCGCTGCTTCGACTTTGCACGTGCCACGCGGGCAAGCAGGTCGCGCTCGGCGCGCAGCACGACCTTGAGCGGATCGTCGGGGTGCGGCACAATCTCATCCCCATCGGCCGCGGCAAGCATCGTCGCCGGAAGCGGCCCGCGCTCCAGCAGCTGCCGGATTGCTACGGCCCCTTCCATCTGGCAGTCTGGGCGGCCCGCGCGCCGAGCCAGGCCTAGCAGGGCCGGGCGCCAGCCTAGCAATGCAGCCGGCGCAGTACCTGTTTATCCGGGATTACCACGCCATCGTCCGCAACGCGCGGTGGACCAGCCCAGAAGGGGTTGCGCTGCTTGACATCTTTCCGATCCTGTTGGCGGACGTCCCAATCAGCGCCGACGCCCCCTTTGCACGGTGGCTGTGGACGAGCAAAGCGATCGACTCAATCTACGCAGCCGCCCGCGAGGATTCCGCGCGGTACAAGCACACCATAGACACCTGCGAAGTGGTGCTGGCGCTATTTAGGTGAACGCGCGCTTATCTCCGCACGCCAATCCAAATAAAGAGCCCGATCATCGACGCCACGCAGATGCACCCGACCAACGCCGTTCGGAGTTCGTTGTATGGGTCTGTGTAGGGTAGGGTGGCGTTAGAAGTGTCCATTGTAGACTACGTTTCAGAGCTCACTATATACGCGCGCCGGCGGCACTGCAAATCTCCCATGACGAATGCACGGTACCAACTTCGGGTACACTATACCCGCGCGGCGCTCGCGGCCCACTTTGTGTCGGCCGTGTCGTTGTCGATCATTGCGGGCGGGGCTCACTCGTCGGTGACTAACGGCACGGTGCTCACGCTGCTCATCGCGCAGGAGTGGGTCGCCCTGGTTGGCGCAATGGTGGCAATGGTGCGGTTGTGGTGGAACGAGGACGAAAACTTCTTTAACACGAGCAAATGGGCCGAGTACAGCGTGTCCGCCACGCTCGGCGTCTTCGCGATCTTCACCAGCGGCGAGGGCAGCGCCGAGGCCTGGGTCATCCTGGTGCTCGTCTTCCTCAGCTCGACGCAGCAAATTCTGGGCCGAATCCTCGACGAAGTCACCTACAGCTCCAAAGCCCTCGCGCAGCTCGTGCTGGCGTGGGCGTTCCAGGTGACCGAGTTCTGGGTGGTGGCCGCCAGCGCCCCGTCGCTGCGGGTTCCACCGTACGTAGTGTACGTCCTCATGTGGTCGTCGTTCGGGGTGCTGTGCACCGCCCGCCTATACGTAGCCAAGTGGGGGTGGATCCCGGTGTGGCTGGGAGAGCGCTGGGGGTCGGAGCTCCTGTATACTGTGCTGGGGTGGACCTCAAAGCTGTCCCTCGTGGTCACCACGCTCCCGTACGTCTACGGCGACCACACGCGCGTCTCGGTGGCGATGGCCGTTCTCAGTTTGCTGGGAACGGCCGGGGCAGTGTACTGGACGCAAGTGTCGGCAGCAAAGCTATATGCGCGCAAAATGCGCACCGTTGTAATAAACGAAGAAGAGGACGATGGCGAGGCTGCTGCTGCTCCGCTGCCTAACCCTAGTGATTTTGCCTAACTTCGTGTGGGGCGATGTCCCGCCGCCCCGGTGCCGGACGACCGACAGCACCGACCGACCGTACGAGTGCCTGCTGTGCGGCGCAGCCGACGACGCCGCGCTGCGCGAGGGGGTTACGTACCTGATCAACGGCGACTGCTCGTTCAACGCGCTCGAGTCGCCCGTCGTGTTGCCGAATCCGATCACGGTCACCGACTCGGTGCACATTCAGCCGCTGGACATCAATTCGGCCACCCCGCTCGTGGGGCAGCTCGTTGTCACGGGCACCGACGTGCGCATTCGCGACGTATTTGTCAGCGACACAATCGTGGTCCGCGGCAAGGAGGTGACCGGCCTGCAGTTGACCAACATAACCACGACCGAGTCGACCACGGTGCTCGAGGTGGAACCGACCAGCGTGCACCACGACATCGACATCACCGGACTTACCGCGCTGCAGCTCCAGACCACGGCCACCGTCGAGGCCATCTCTGCGGACTTGCAGCCCGTCGCCACCTTCTTTCACTCGTTCGGGGACATGACCCTGGTTTGCGCCGACCAGCAGACGGTGATTGTGCAGCCCATGATTCCGTCGGGCATCGCGACGCTGGCGGGGTGCGACGTGATCAACTTCACAGCGATTCTGGACGCTTACGGCAACGCCTTTACCTACGACGTGTACGGCACCGCAGAGCCCGAGTGGGTCGAAACCGTCCGCAGCTGGGCAATCACGCTCACCGCCGTGTCCGCTGGACTGATTCTATTGACACGAAAACCCAAGGCCCCCAAGACCGACGCACCACCCACCACACCCACCAACCCACCGCCCGCAACCAAGTGGATCTAGACATCCAACGCGCGCAAAATCGACTTAAGATCGGCCCGGTCGTCCGTAACAATAATGACCATCTTCGCCGGCCGGCCGCCCAACTCCTCCGACGCCGACCGCTTTCGGGGCGAGTCATTTACCGGCACCACCGCCTCGTCGTCAACGCGCGGCAGCTCGGGCAGCTCGTCCGCGGGCGGCTCGACCACGGACTCGACCGCTACGTCGGGAGTGCATTCCGGCAACACCACCGGCGGGTCCTTCGCGTCTACCGCCGCGGACACCGGCGCAACCACCGGCGACTCGGCCGGCGTCAGCAATCCCTCGGCCACCGCAGGCGCAGAGGGCTCCGGAGGCACCGGAGGCTCCGGCGCGGCCGCGGCAGCGTCGTCGAGGTGCTTTTCAATCGTCGGCTGCTTGGTCTTCTTCTTGGACTCACGCCGCTTAGCTTTAGACTCGGTGTCTTGCTGCTTAAACTTCTCAATTAGGGCCCGATACGGCGCCGTGTGCTTTGAAAATGCCAGCGCCCGCTGCGAGAGCCACCGCTGCTGCGTCTTCTTGCCGACGGTCACCGCGACGCCGTACGCGTCCAGCATGTTTCGGTACGACTTGTTCAGCCCGCGTCGCCCGGCGTTGGTGGCCTCCCGCACCAGCAGGGGTTCCAGCGGCTCTTGCTTCTTCTTCGAGGCCGGAATTTGCATTGTCACCAGCGTGCGCATCATCGCCAGCTCGTCCGCGGCGATGATCGGGTACATCCCGGTCGCGTGGCCGCTGCTCACAATGCCCACCGCGCGCGCGATGAATTGGCCACCCTTGAACAGCGCAACGGTGTTCTCGGGCGAGGCAACCTCGCGCACGCTGTCCCATGCGGCCGCATTCTTGATGTACAGGACGTCCTTCGTCTCCCCGATCGTGGCCGTCGTCGGTCCATCGGGCCAGCCCACCACGGTGACGGTCGCGCCCTCGGACACCTCTACGACGTCGCACTCGGCGCCGTCCGACTCGGATGCGCTCTCGTTGGCGTCCACGTCATCGTCGTCGTCGTCGTCGTCGTCGTCGTCCTCTTCCTCCTCGTCGTCCATTAGGTCCTCCACCGATGCTTCGCCGTCGGAGCCGTCGCCCTCCAGCGCGTACTCGCCGGGGTGAAAACTTGGGTCGTCCGCGTCCGACTCGACCGTTGTCGGGGACTCCGGGGCGCCAAGCGGGGACACAGTCTCGAGAACCATGGTTGGGTGAGGTGTGCTGTAGTGAGAGCAGTGCTGTTATGCGCGGAGTGAAGTATCCCAGGTTGTTATATGGCACTCGCGATTATAGGGATAAATAGCGCCGTGCTATATGGCGCCCACGCTGGCAGTTATTTCCAGATTCGCACGGCTATATAAATACATCACCCCACGCCGCAATGGCCGCCACCGCACCCCGCAGCGATTTCCGCAACGAGCACGAGTCTCGGCTCTACCACGAGCGCGTAGCCGCGCGCCCGAAACACTACCTGCGGGTGGTGGACAATAACTTCGAGGACGGCGACGACGCTGGGATACCGCTCCCGCCGGGTACGCGCATTCTCACGTGGGTGATGCCACGGCTGCTGTGGCAGATGGGCGTCGTCTCGTTTTCGCAGGCCATGTGCTCAAAATCGGCGTCGAAGATGGTGAGCTTCCTGCACTGGATGCTCGATGCGGCTCACACGGCCGGCGCCCGCGTGCTGATCGAAACGCTGGTGGACCGCGAATTGTGGGATGCCGCGGTAGACATAGTGGCCGAGTCGGACCGGAGGACGGCGCAGCACACCGCGGTGGAAGGCTACCGGATCTTCATCATTTGCTCGCGGATACAGATGGCCACGTTCTGTAACACGCTGATGACAGCGCTGCAGCGCGAGCTCAGCGTGCAGACGACCACGCTCGTCAAAGGGCGGCGCAAGGAGCGCGACCTGGAGGATCTTGGCCCAGGTGTGTACTGCGTGGATCCTCGTCGCATCGCCAGCATCGAAGAGGCCCGGCTCGCCATCCTGCAGATCAACGGCGTGGTCAAGGACAACTCGATTGACCCGAAGGACCCGGTGACGCTCGAGTTTGACGCCAGCTTGGGCACCACCTCGAACGACGACGCGGCCAACCTGGTGTTTAACGAGACGGCGATCGACGACGCCGAGCCCGACATCGGCGACGCGCCGGGGGCGCCGGCCGAGAGCGAAGTCAAGCCGGAGGACGAGTCGCTGCCGAAGGACCACCTGTTCTACCCGCTGCTGTGGCCGCACTCGATGGAGACGACCGTCGCGCAGATGTGGCGGGAGCAGAACAACATCCCGGAGCTGCAGACGTCCAAAGACAACTACGTGTTTGAAGCCGACGACGGGGCCAAGGTCTTTCGACCGCCGCTCCCGGAACTGATCCGAACGGTGGAAGACCCGCTCAAGACGATCCAGCAGAGCACGTTGCCCGAGTTTTGGCCCGACATCAACCGGCGCGTGCGGTGGCTCGAGCAGCAGTTGGCTGCAATCGGTGTGTATGTTTCACTTCGCGACATGACCGACGCCGAGAAGGAGAAGGTGCTGCGCAAGCGGATCGTCAACCCGGCGGACTGCACTCCGATCGCGGTGGACCCCGCCGACTACAACGTCGGCACAGAGGATCCCCGGATGAAGAAGCACTACCCAGTGCTAGTATCGGCCATGCGCAAGACGCTCATGGTCCGCAAGCTGTACGCGAAAAACATGGACGTGTACCTTAACTCGTACATCCCGAAGGTGCGCCGCATGCTCTACGGAACGCGGATTCCGGGCGTGCCAACGTACCTCTACAAGATCGAAGAGGAGCAACGCGCGCTGCAGACCAGGGTGGGGCCCAATCACCTGGACAAGTCCTCGAGGCTGGTGCACAAGCTTATCACCGGGTACCCGGCGCTGCTGGCCAAGTCGCGCGGCTTTTCGTTCTCGTCGTTCTGGATCCGCGAGATGGTGTACCTTTTGGGCGAGCTGATGGGGCTCACGCACACGCAGATGCTGGTGCTGCTGCTCATTTTCCCGCTGATGTCGCGGGTGGGCATGATCAACTTTAAGTGGCCGGCGCCGTTTGTGGTGGTCACGTCCGAGCCGGGCGTCGGCAAGTCGGAAATGATGCGTGGATACCAGGCGAGCATCCACGCGAGCCGGCTGTACCGCAACGGCGGGCCCAGCACTGGGCAGGGGGCCATCTTCGCGCACATCGAGGGGCAGGTGGCCTGCTACGACGAAGGGCTGTCGAGCGATACGCTGACCGGAAACGCCGGTGCCGCGTTCAAAGAGGCGCTGGAGAGCCGGCAGACCTCGATGACCCGGCAAGTACCCACCGGGAACGGAATCTACACGCAGCGCACCGAGGTGTACCGCAACCAAGGGGGGTACCTGTGGCTGGCCAACAAGCGGGTCACCGGCGCCCTCGGCGACCGCGCGGTGCAGGTGAGCGCCGGCGTACTCTCGGGCTCGGACCAAGAGCGGCAGTCGACGAGCGAGCGCGTCGCCGGACCCAGCCGGCCCAGCGAATACACTGCGGCCACCATGATCTTGCAGATGCTGGACGGGCACGGCAACCGCTTTGACCAGTTGTTCTTGGCAGGGGCTCTTCAAATCGACACCACCATGCACCACGTCATGATCTCCGTCGCGTACACGCTTTTGGGCATGCAGTTCTCAAAGCGCCTGCGGGTGCGTGAGGTGGCTCAGCTCTTGCCGGGCGCGATCGGGCATCGGCGCATGCAGCTTGCGGCGCAATGGTTTGGCTTGACGAGCCAGCGGCTGCCGTCCACCAACGTGCGATCCGAAGACATGGACCGCCTGGAGGAGCAATTCTTATTGTACAACTCGTACCTGACCCACGAGGACGTGTGCAGAACGCTGTGGATGCTCACCGAGATCAACATGACCGAGCAGGTCCGGATGGATGTGGTTGCCGCCCTGCGCGCGATGGTGGTCTACGACGAGAGCTGCTCGCCAAAGCTGGCCTCGCACGACCGGCGGTACTACGAAACAACAATGGCTTCAAACGACAGCACGGCGGTCGTCAGCCTCACCAACGGTCGGCACGGCCCGGCAACAATCATTCAGACGCTGAAGGAGCTGCGCGAGACGCAGTACTGCGGCGCCCCAGTGGTGACGACGGTAAAAAATATCTATCACGTGCAAGCAGCATACGTACACCGACCGCAGGTACAAACCAGGATCACCAAGCTGATTTTCGCGGCACTGCGCGAGGTCTTTAATTCGTCCGTGTACCGCCACGAATGGGCGCTAACGTACGACACCGAGGACCAGGTGGTGTTTTCGGCCAACGTGCTTCGGCTTTTCTGCGACATCAACCAGCGCGTTGGGGCAGGGCACCACGTCGCCATCGACGCGCTGGGCTCTACCGACCGGGACACACTCGAACGCGAGCTCGGGATGATGGCGTTGTCCAAGATGCTTGACTACAAAACAAGCTACACGTCGGTCGGGCAGCTCAAAACCGCCTCGGTCGGCATATTGGACGACGTCGAGCAGGCCCCACCCAACGCACAGCCGCTACTGGAAAATGGGGGGTACTCGCAGCTGGTGTCGGACCCAGACGCATTTCGAAAGACAAAGCGACTCTGGAACCAGGTGCTGATTGTTCCACTGGACAGCTTGCTAAACGCCGACATGGTCAGTGGCGCCAACGTGGCCGACGATATCCAGGACGTTATTGTGCAGACCATGGCAATCTCGGGCTGCATGCGGAAGGGCGACGTCTTCTACGAGGGACTCCACGCAGCGGGCGGCGGCGCGTCGGTGTCCATCACCTTTACCGAGTCGATGCTCGAGGCCGCCAAGGCCGGACTCACACTGAAGCACCTCAATTACGACCGTCGTGCCGGCGTTGCCTCCACCAAAGTCCACCTGGCAGGATGGGAAAAGGCCCAGACCGACCCAACGGAACCGTTTTGGGACGTGGTGTTCCCGCGCTCGAGCTCGCACGTCCGGATGCCGCAGCTGATGTGCGGCAACATTATGTCGGTTGGGCGGGCCATCGAGGAGAACCACGCGCGTCACATGTGCGGGCAGCTCGCCCCGCCCCACTTTCGGTCGTACGCCGCGTACCCGTCCATTGAAATCACGGTGATCCACCCGGACATGACGTTCACCTTCTACTTGTCGGAGCGCTCCCCGGACCCCGTTGCCGATGCGCTGTACTACGTGGACCAAACGCTTGCACCGGACGACTGGTTTTTGCTGGGTCGCTGCGACGGCGCCGAGGTGCACCTGTCGCTCAAGGGACTGTTTGATGGCGTGTACGACTCGAACGAATTTGATCTGGTCTACGCGGAAGACCCGCTTGCGGCCGACACACAGACGTCAAAGCGCGTTTTGTCCGCATTCGAGCAGGACTCACAGCTCGGCTACGCGGATTCGCCCAAGAGACCGCGCGCGTAGTATAAAATTTGTACATTAAAATTGACAGCGCGGTTTGTAACGCGGGCTAAACTCTGCGGTTACCGCGCGTAACTCAGTGCATTGATTTTTTTATTTTTATCTAAAAACAAAGGCGCTAGGCAGACGCAAGCATGCGGACGCGCGAGTATATGGCTAGGTTGGCCTTATGTTCAAACCCAATGTACCTACGCGGGGCCAAGTTGGCACGCAGGGCAAACCTTTTACCGACACGCTGGTGCAACATTTCACAACATGCACGTAAACTCGTGCGGCTGGGAGACTCGCTTTCTGACGGCGTTGCTGCCCCACGTGATCGTGCACCACCCCCCCCGGGCCGGGGGCTACTCGGTTGGGAATATTTTTAATTTAAACAATGTGCCAGCCTTTTGCCAGCCGCTGCGGGCGGTACTGTGCGGCGAAGATGTAGCCTCTTGCGATTCCGTGCGCGACAATCATAAAGGATTAATCGTGTGGGGCGCGCCTCAAATCCCCTTTGCCCTCGTCGTGCTGTACAACCGGGGGTATGAGCGGCGGATGCCGCCGATAAGCCCCCCCACGGTCCAGGGCGTTGCATACGTGCAGGGAAACTGTGTTGCGCACCGCGAGCAGGCCGCGGCAACTTTGAGCCGGGCTGTCAACGTCTTTGCGTACGGCAAGTGTCGCGGCGGCGGCAACGTCAAACTGCGCCGCTTCCGGCGTTCCTTCCCGGCGTTAGTAAGCGATCCACATTCGCCGTACCGCACGCACGCCTTTGCGCTCACCATGGAACATGCAAATCAGCGTGGGTACTGCACCGAAAAAGCCATTATAGCGGCGGCGGCGGGCGCTATCCCCATTTACATGGGAGACAGCACCGCGCTGTGCGAGCTGCTCAATTGCGACCGCGTTGTGCTGTGGAACGACAGCGCTCCGGCCCTGGTGGCATCCCTAATGGCCAACCGGTCCGAGTACATGCGGATGTGGAACTTGCCGCGGCTGCGTGTTGGTGGCGCGCAACGTGCTCTCAAATCCGCGCAATCGCATGCCCGCAATTCATTACCCGCGCTCTATTAAAACAGGATGTACAAATAATTGACACACAGACGTCAAAGCGCGTTTTGTCCGCATTCGAGCAGGACTCACAGCTCGGCTACGCGGATTCGTCCAAGAGACCGCGCGCGTAGTGCATTGAGTTCTAGTATATTTTTATTTTGATCTTAAAACCAATGCGCTAGGCAGACTCAAGCATGCACAGTCGCACGTGGGTGTAGCGCTTCAGCGTGCTGCGCGGCACCTGGTAGTCTCGTTGCTTCAAACGGGTGGCCAGGTCGTGGTACCACTTTCCGTCTGCAAAGCAAACGCACGCGAGCTTGCACAGCGCCGAGAACTGTGTGCGTGACAGACTCTGCTGCGCTCGAATAGCTGCAAGCGCGCGGTCCTGGCTCGCCAAGCTATTTGCAAGCAAATGCATTTTGTGCCGAATCTGGACCACCAATTTTGCGTTGGCCACATCGCTCGCAGTAATGACCTCTTCGGACTTCAGCCGCTTGAGCAGCTTGTTTCTGGCCTGGGAATTGGACCACGAAAGCGCCCGAATCACGGCCGGGTGCATCGGATCGGTCAAAGTGAGGGCACGCTGCACTGCGGCAGTCTTACGCAGCACGGCAACGCCACGTGGCAATATGATCACAAATTGATGCCGCGCAGTACCCCGCGGTTCTCTGTCCCTATAAGGGCAAATTGTGCCACCGCATCAACGGCGCAGAACGGGGTCTCGCACAATCGCACACCATGAGCGGCACGCTAGGGGTCTTCGTCAAGCAGGGGAGCATCGTCACGGGGCTGGGACTCTCCACGCCGTCGGTCCAACCGGTGCTCCAAATGAGCGTGGCCGAGCGAGCCGAGTACATCCAAAGCCAACACGAAGCGGTCCAGGCCGCGCAGCCCGGGCGGCCGTGGTTTGACCCCACCGCCACCGCGCAAGCCGGCTTTGAGGAGGTGCTGTGGCCACCGAACAACGCCGCGCTCTGGCAGCTGCTGCACGACACGACGGCCAACGTCGTGAAAGCCGCGACGGGGTACGGGAACGCCCCGTGGCGGTTCCGCGTCCCGCCCTGCGAGACGGTGCGCGCGATGCTCGGCGCCACCGCCGTGTTCGAGGACACGGTGGACGGCGGCAAGCGGCGGCTGGCGGTGGTGGGGCTGCCGTTTCCCGACATGGACAAAGCCGGCGCCGCTCTGCTCAAAAAGGCCTACCAGACCGGCGGGCTGGTGCAGCTGGCGCCCACCGCGCGCACCGTCGCCGGGATGCCGCCGGGGCACCGCCGGCGAAGCAGCGAGGACAGCGGCGAGCCGAAGCTCTGGATCGGGCCCTCCGGCGTCGCCCGGGTCAAGCGCCCGTACACGGCCGCGTGGATCTCGCCGCAGGGGATTGTGTGGCCGGACGCAGAGGCGTTCTGGGCGATGGCGTGGCCCGCCGCAGTTGCCGCCAAGGTGACCGAGGTCAAGGCAAAGTGGGCCCCGCCGGCGGCCGCGGACGGGATTGCACCGCCCGCGGATCGACGCGCGCTCATCGAGGAGCTCCAGCTGCCGCAGCCAACGCCGCTGGACATCCATGGCCGCGCCATCAGCGCCGACCGAGCGCGCGAGCGGCTCGTCGAGTGGAATCGCTATCTCCGGAGCAACCGGTTCAAAGAGCAATACATGCCCCGCTGCCCGGCGTGGGGCTGGCCCGCCTCGGTCAACGCCGTCGTCCGCTTCTGCCCGCCCAACGAGTGCGACCGGTGCCCACGGCGGCCGCGGGACTCGGTGGCCGATGTGCTCGCGAGCGGACACCGGGCCCCGTGCCTGGTCAAAGCGATCGAACGCGGCGGGAACGAGTCGCGGTACCAGGCCGCCGCAATCATCGCCGTGGCTGCTGCCAGGCGGGCAAAAGGCTTGTCACCGTCACCCGAATCGACGGATGCCGCATGCGCACTTTCCTCGTCATGATCAGGTACGGCATCTGCTACCAGATTACGCTTCCGGAGACGGGCGCGTTTGCAAAAACGTTGCTTCCGTTTCCCGAAAACCCTTGCTTCATTAAAGGCGGGCATCGTCCCATTCAAATAGTGGCCACTGCAATCATGACCCCGCAGCTCGCGCGCGAAATGTTAACTCCGAGCGGCGACGCGGTGAGCCTGGCCAACGTGGCGCACGCCGGGCACAACCCAATGGTCCAGATGCACCGGATTCGAGTAATGGGGCACGATTTCACGCACGCGGTGATGGGGATCCGAAACAAAGACCGGTTTTTCCTGTCGTACACGCTCTTCGGGGTGGACGAGGACACGGGAGGGTTGGCGCAGTTCCGAATTTTTCCTGCGCAGGCCGACCTGCCGCACAACGTGTACGAGATCCTGCCCCCGCCGCAGGGCGCAGTCAACATTCCTAGTTTTTATGCTAATCGGGCCGACTTGTATCTGGATAAGTGCGTGGGGTGCGCCGCCGCGCCGCCGCTGGGGGCCGATTGCCTGTGTGCTCGTTGTTTATTATTAAAGGAATTGTGACTCTAGCGGCGCGGGTTGCGGGGTGGCGCGCACCGTCCATAGCCCGTCCACCACGCAATGGTGCAGCACCACCCACACCGCAGCTGCCCGGGCCGCGGGCGGGCTGTCGAGCGTAAAGGTGTACGCACACAGCAGCACGGATCCGACGGCCGCCGCGAGTACGCCCGCGGTGGCCAGCTTCATGCTCGTACATAGAATGCCCACGGGCCAGAGAACCGCCCCAGCAATAAAGATCACTGTGCCGCTCAACACCAACGACTCCTCGGTCGACCCGTCAGGCTCACCGCCACCAAACACGATCCACCCAAACAGTCCTAGCACCGCGCCCACCGTAATCAGCGTGCCCGCCACCCACGACCACAGGTGCCCGTACAAGTATCCCCACAGCTGCGGCTGCGAAAATTTGCTTTTGCCTCGCCTAATTTGCTCGTACAACAGCAGCGTAAGGACGCCCCCGCCCGCGAACACCCCTCCCACAGCCGCAGCGTAGTTCATTCTCTGTCCGATTGGGCGGCTGTGTCGCTGTATATACAGCT
>TARA_B100000963_G_scaffold95599_2_pt1 | contig 13793 bp, 10 predicted proteins | sample TARA_B100000963 | Tara Oceans TARA_B100000963 (sample SAMEA2622097) | marine metagenome | biome: marine biome (ENVO:00000447); feature: surface water layer (ENVO:00002042); material: "saline water (ENVO:00002010), including plankton (ENVO:xxxxxxxx)" | depth 5 m | reverse complement strand
AAAAGAATGAGCGACAAAATTATCCAGTTATCTGACGATAAATTCGAAGCAGATGTTATCAATGCTGAAGGTCCTGTACTGGTTGACTTCTGGGCTGAATGGTGTGGCCCGTGTAAAATGATCGCACCAATCTTGGAAGAAGTTGCGACCGAGTTTGATGGCAAGTTAACAGTTGGCAAGTTGAATGTCGATGAAAATAACGAAACTCCACCTAAATATGGTATTCGTGGTATTCCTACATTGCTACTTTTCAAAAACGGTAACGTTGCTGCAACTAAAGTAGGCGCGCTATCTAAAGCTCAATTAACAGAGTTTCTTAACGAAAACCTTTAATTGATTTCAAATTGAAAACCGGTGCTAACGAAGCACCGGTTTTTATTTACGCCACAGGGACTAACGTTTCATTCTAGAAGAGCAAGCCACAAATTATTTAACATTTCGGCGGTAAAACGCTGGACGTTGATTAAATATAGTGCTAACTTTTCTTCAGCGCTCATCCGAGCAGCGTTCTGCTTACGCCCACATCAGGGTGATATCAAATCTAAACTAGAACAGAGTGACTTTAAGTCCTGTAAGCGAAGTTCAAGCACAAAGACCCACCAGTATGAATTTAACTGAATTAAAGAACAAACCAATAAGCGAGTTGGTTAACCTGGCCGAGGAGATGGGCCTGGAAAACATGGCGCGCGCCAGAAAACAAGACATCATTTTCTCAATCCTAAAGACACACGCAAAAAGCGGTGAAGACATCTTTGGTGATGGGGTACTAGAAATTTTACAGGACGGTTTCGGCTTCTTACGCTCAGCTGACTCTTCGTATCTTGCAGGACCAGACGATATTTATGTATCGCCAAGCCAAATTCGACGCTTTAACTTGCGTACCGGTGATACGATTGCCGGGAAAATTCGTCCACCGAAAGACAGTGAACGATACTTCGCCCTGCTAAAAATCCGCGAAGTTAACTTCGACAAGCCTGAAAATTCACGTAATAAAATCCTTTTTGAAAACCTTACACCGCTTCACGCAGCAGATCGCTTGCGCATGGAACGTGGTAATGGCTCAACAGAAGACATTACTGCTCGTGTACTAGATTTGGCGTCGCCAATCGGTAAAGGCCAGCGTGGTCTTATCGTAGCGCCACCTAAGGCCGGTAAAACGCTTCTTCTTCAGAATATTGCTCAGTCAATTGCTGCTAACCACCCAGATTGTGAGTTAATGGTATTGCTTATTGATGAGCGTCCGGAAGAAGTAACCGAGATGCATCGTCTTGTTCAAGGTGAAGTCGTTGCTTCAACCTTCGATGAGCCAGCAAGTCGTCACGTACAAGTTGCTGAAATGGTTATCGAGAAAGCCAAGCGTCTTGTTGAACACAAAAAAGACGTGGTTATCCTGCTTGACTCGATTACTCGTCTTGCTCGCGCTTACAACACGGTTATCCCATCATCAGGTAAAGTACTTACCGGTGGTGTGGATGCGAATGCTCTTCACAAGCCTAAGCGCTTCTTTGGTGCTGCCCGTAATGTTGAAGAAGGCGGAAGCTTAACGATTATCGCAACAGCGCTTATCGATACCGGCTCTAAGATGGACGAAGTTATCTACGAAGAGTTTAAAGGTACAGGTAACATGGAATTACACCTTAATCGCAAAATCGCGGAGAAACGTGTATTCCCGGCTATCGACTTCAACCGCTCTGGTACCCGTCGTGAAGAACTGCTTACAGCGCAAGATGAACTACAGAAAATGTGGATCCTTCGCAAAATCGTTCACGAAATGTCAGAAATTGACGCAATGGACTTCCTTATCAGTAAGTTGTCGATGACCAAGACAAACGATGAGTTCTTTGACGCAATGCGTAGACAAAAGAGTTAATAGAAACTTAGTAATAAGTTGATATTTAAAGAAAAGGCGCCACTCGGCGCCTTTTTTATTCCCTGCATCAATAAAGCACTTTTCTTATACTTCCGTCTAATACCCTCAGTCTTGTGAATGGGGTATTTTCGTCTGCTTATTGATTTTTAACAGCAATCGTTAGTTCAGTGGTGTGTTCTTCCTTGAGATGATTTACTCTGTCTAAAAAACACCAAAGGAAATAATAGTTATGTACCAGAAATTGCTGTCACTCGCATTTGCAGGGTTGGCCTCTGTGTCAGCTGCTAATGCCGCTCAGATCAATGTTGATGAATTAGCGAATAAAGTCGAGCCTGATGTAATTAAATGGCGTCATCACTTTCATGAATTTCCTGAATTATCGAATCGCGAGTTTAAAACCGCTGAATATGTTGCTGACTACCTTGAAAGCCTAGGTTTAGAAGTGCAGACCGGTGTGGCAAAAACGGGTGTGGTAGCTATTCTAGACTCGGGCAAACCAGGTCCTGTGGTTGCATTACGTGCAGACATGGACGGTCTTCCTGTAAAAGAGCAAAACGATTTGTCCTACCGCTCAAAGCAGGTGGGCGAATATAACGGAAAAGAAGTGCCGGTTATGCACGCCTGTGGTCACGATACTCACATGGCGATGCTCATGGGCGCGGCAAAAATTCTCACCGAAATTAAAGGCGACCTGAAAGGTAAAGTGAAGTTTATTTTTCAGCCTGCAGAAGAGGGAGCACCCGCTGGAGAAAAAGGCGGTGCGGAAGTTATGGTCGCTGAAGGTGTACTTAAAAACCCTGATGTAGACGCTATTTTTGGCCTGCATATCAATGCTAACACCGATGTGGGTAAAGTGCGTTATAACGCGGGTGGCACCATGGCCGCGGTAGACCCATTTAAAATTGTTATTCACGGTAAGCAAGCCCACGGCGCTTATCCTTGGAAGAGTGTTGATCCAGTGGTTACCGCTGCGCAAATGATCATGTCAATTCAGACCATAGTAAGTCGTGAGTTGAAATTGATTGACGATGCAGCGGTGGTGTCTATTGGCTCTATTCACGGCGGTAACCGTTCAAACATCATTCCAAATGAAGTAGAAATGGTTGGCACAATTCGTACACTCAATGAAGCTGCTCGCGATCACATTTACGAGTCGCTTCCGCGCAAAGTAAAGGCTATTGCTGAAAGTATGGGCGCAGAAGCAGAACTTACGCTACCGCTAGATTACTATTACCCCATTACGTACAACGACCCAGAGCTTACAAAAGCCATGCTGCCTACTATGCAGCGTACCGCAGGCGTTGAAAATACGCTGCTTTCTAAACCGGTCACGGGGGCGGAAGATTTTTCATTTTTCCAAGAACAAATTCCAGGTTTATATGTTTGGGTAGGCGGTAAGCCATTGGACGTGTCTGAAGAAGATAGCCCTGCTCATCACACACCGGAATTTTATGTTGATGATGAAGGCATGAAATTAGGCGTGAAGCTTCTAACGAACTTTACCCTAGATTACATGGCTCAACACTAAATCTATCCGCCGGAGACATGCGTTGAAAATTGGCAGTATTTCATTTTCTTTTTCATGGTCTCTGGCCCTTCAAGCACTGCTTGTATGTGTGTTAGGTGCGGGTCTTAATGCTCTCAACCCACCCTTTGATAGCACAGGGATAGCTACATTTGGCATAGGTGCGGCAGTCTACGCTTCACTTCGGTTTTCTCCTTTTATTTCCATTCCTATTGCACTTGTTGTCAGCCTTCCCTTATGGCTTAACGACGGGAGCATAGTTGGAAAAGAAAGCCTTACTCTACTGCCTATCGTGCTTAGCTTTTTTGGCTATAACAAGTCGCTTAAACAGGTGATAAAAGTAGGCGCAGGCTTTTGGTCTATTGTCTTTCTGCCCATTCTCGTTTTAGAGCATTCTCTTTATGATGGCGATAACGCAAATATGCTGTTTTCGGGTGTGCTGGTCACCTGGGTAAGCGGTGTATTTGGTCTTGTAACCGGACACTTTTCGTATTTGGCAGTCCACGGGCTTAAGCGACAAACATCAAGTAAGTCCGAGCGGGTTACGCTACACTTTCTTTTTGGGTACTTCTTTTCCGGTTGCTTCTTCGTTGCTTCCATGGCAGTAATTTATTTGTCGGTAAGTCTGTTTCAACAACAGCAAGAAAGACAAATTCACAGTTACATGTCGCAGCGGGTGAATGTGCTGGAGTTCCAACTTTCGAATTTTATTCAGCAACACCAAAGTGCCATTATTAGCGCAGCGCAAGTGTTGTCTAGCGAGGTATCAAAAAGCGATTTCGATAATGCAGCGGTGACAAATTTGCGGGTGTTGGCATCGCACAATCCAGAATTTTTGACCTTCCTCATTGCAGATGACAATGGCGATCTTACCCACGCTTACCCGCCTAGCCTGTTGGATAAGGCAAGACAAAGCGGCTTGTCAAATGTGGCTTACAGGCCGTATTTCTTTGAAGTCATGCAGACAGGTAAACCATTCCTTTCAAATGTATTTCAAGGCCGAGGTTTTGGTAACGATCCAATTGTAGCCTTGTCAGCTCCTATTACAGATGCAGATGGCACTCCAAAAGGTATTGTAGAGGGCTCTTTATCGTTAAAGAGCTTTTCTGCTATTGATAACTTAAGCTTAGGTGGTTTTTTGATGCTCATTGAGGATCAAAAAGGCGAAGTTATCTATGCATCTAAAGGCCTGAAGATGAAGCCACTCACTAAAGCACCTTTTTATATTTGTGAACCTGATTGTGCTGTTGAGGTGGAGAACGGGCCTCAGGGGAAAACATGGTTGAGGTTAGCGAAAGATATGCCTTTTGCTAGCTGGAAAGTCAGCTATTACTTCGACAAACGACTGTTAATGGCATCAATGAGTAATTATTTGCTAAAAGACTTACTGCTGCTATTGGCATTATCTGCATTTGGAACATTCACCGGATACGTAGTTGCAAAAATGGTCGGCGCGCCTATTCGTCGCCTTGTTCGCTATATTGCCGAATTCGACCCTACACAAAAAGAAGTTATTAAAGCACCACAAAGGGCACTGCACATTCAAGAGCTCTCGTCGCTAAGCGATGAGTTCGTGAGTTTAGAAGCCCGATTGCTCGATGCATTTGAAGAGCTAAAGGTAGCAAGAGAAGTAGAGCAAAGCCTGAATGTCGAACTAGGGGAGTTGAATCAGTCTCTGGAAAAGCGCATAGAAGAGAAAACCGAGCACCTTGCGTTAGCGCTTAAAGAAGCGGAAGCCGCTAATGTGGCGAAAACGCAGTTTCTCGCCAACATGAGTCACGAGATCAGAACGCCAATGAACGGCATTATTGGCTCATGTGAATTGATGCTCGAGAACGAGTTGCCGGAAAATGTTTCGGCTAGAGCCAAAACAATTTCACGCTCTGCTAGCAATTTACTTATCATCCTAGACAGTATCTTAGATTGGTCGAAGATTGAATCGGGTAAAATGCTTACCGATATTCAAAGCTGTGCCATTCGCGAGTTACTTGAAGCTTCTTGTGACCTCTACCGTCACGCTGCGCAAGTAAAAGGGTACGATATTGCTTTGTATATTAATCAGGGCGTACCTAACGCACTGAACATTGATGCAGGGAAGGTGAGCCAAATCATCAATAACTTACTTAGTAACGCGATTAAGTTCACCAGCGATGGTGTCGTGACGGTTAACGTCAGCTATGCCCACCAAGGACTTAAAATTTCGGTTACCGATACGGGAATAGGCATTGCTCCCAACAAACTACGCCTTATTTTTGATAAGTTTGAGCAAGCCGATCCGTCCACTACTCGAAATTTTGGTGGCACAGGATTAGGTTTGGCCATTTCTAAAGGTTTGGTTGAGCTTCTTGGTGGAGAGCTTTATGTTGAAAGTGAACTGGGTAAAGGAACAAGCTTCACCTTCCACATTCCTGCCTCAGTAAGTGAAGAAAAAGAGCATGCAGAAAATGAGGTGATTCCGTCATTACCTGATGGATTACGGGTTTTATTGGCTGAAGACAACGACATTAATGCTGAAATCGTCATGGACATGCTCAAATCGTCCAACATCAAATGTATTAGAACGAAAAACGGGCAAGATGCTGTTAAGGCCGAGAAGAGGCACGATTTCGACGTAATTTTAATGGATTGCCAAATGCCGATCATGGATGGTCATACAGCATCGAAACTTATTCGAAGTGAAGGCAGGAATAAGGACACGGTCAGGATCATCGCCTTAACCGCCAATGCGTTTATCGAAGACAAAAATGCCTGCTTAGAAGCAGGCATGAATGCGCATTTAAGTAAGCCTATTCGCAAGCAGGTTCTATTTGACTGTATTGCCCGTGAACTTGCTCGCGTTTGAGGCTACATCAGTGTTATCGCTCGGCGCTTCGCTAACGAATCGCAGTACAATATACCCTAAGCACGCCGAGACAAGAGAGCCGGTTAAAATGCCCACACGCTCGTCAAAAATTTGATTGATACCTGTCTGTGCAAAGGCCAGTCCCCCAATGAATAAGCTCATTGTAAAGCCAACACCGCAAAGTAGCGCACAGCCATAGATATGCTTGAAGTTAAGATCCTCTGGTAACTTAGCCAGCTTTAACTTCACCATTAAGTAGCAAAAACCGAATACGCCAATTTGTTTACCCACAACCAAGCCAAGAAAGATCCCAAAGGTAACAGGATGGAAAATACCCTCCGGACTGATGTTACCAAAACTTATGCCGGCGTTAGCGAAGGCGAATAAAGGTAGGATCGCGAAACTCACCGAGCCATTCAAACCGTGCTCTAGTCGCGTTACCGGAGAATAAGATTCGTCTTTCTCATCCCGCATAGGAATAAAGCCAGCAAGTACGACACCTGCCAGTGTGGCGTGAACGCCTGACTTCAACATGGCTACCCACAGAATGATTCCCACAAAAACATAAGGCGGAATATCTACCACATTGCGTTTATTCATTTGCCACAACAGCAATAAACAACCTGCAGCAATATACAGCGCACCCGCGGTAATGTGCTCGGTGTAAAACAGGGCAATAATTACGATAGCACCGATATCGTCAATAATAGCCAGGGTGACTAAGAAAACTTTCAGGCTCGTAGGTACTCGACTACCTAGTAGCGCCAAAATACCTAACGCAAACGCGATGTCAGTAGCGGCGGGAATTGCCCACCCTGCAATGGCTACGGGGTTGTCCCAGTTGATGCCTACATATATCAAGGCGGGTAGTGCCATACCACCTACAGCACCCGCTGCGGGTAAAATAATATCTTTGGGATTGGCCAATTCACCTTCGCAGATTTCCCGCTTCAGTTCCAGACCCACGTGAAAAAAGAACACCGCCATTAACCCGTCGTTAATCCACAGCAATAATGGCTTATCGATAGCCCACGTACCGGCTGATATTTGTACCGGCATACTGATTAAATGATCGTAAAGCGTATCTAGGGGAGAATTAGCAATAATGAGCGCAAGAATCGTTGCACCCATTAACAATATGCCGGGAGCGGCTTCGCGATTTAAGAAGTCAGAGACCACGTCTTGTACTTCTTCTATCACCTCATCAAGTACGTCGGGTTCGTGTTTATCTGTCATCAATAACCTCTAACGCCCGTTCATGGTCAACGTCGCAAAATGTGGAAATAAAAGCGTTCGTTAATCCGTGTAGTCAGGCAACTTTCCTACATAAATTAATTATAGTTAATACGACTGACAGCGAAGAGATAGATCACCCTTATAAGAGAGTAGCCTCAACAACCCTTAAGCGAGTGGCGCTATAATTGACGCCATTTACGGTGGGATTTTGAACGGTTTTACGCTACAATCGCGGCCTTTCCAAGGTTGTCCACTTTACCTACCCCGAGGATCTCTAGATGGCAAAAGTCGCGATTGTAATGGGTTCAACTTCAGACTGGCCTACTATGCAGCAGGCCGCAAAAATGCTGAAGTCGTTTGGTGTTGAATTTGAAGCGAAGGTGGTGTCCGCGCACCGTACACCCAACTTGCTAGTAGAGTTTGCAGAAAGCGCTGCAGATGAAGGTTTTAGCGCAATCATTGCTGGCGCAGGCGGCGCAGCTCACTTACCGGGTATGATTGCTGCACACACGCATTTACCTGTGTTTGGCTGCCCGGTTAAATCAAAGGCGCTCAACGGATTAGACTCACTGCTTTCTATCGTTCAAATGCCGAAAGGTGTTGCGGTAGGTACACTGGCAATAGGTGAGGCTGGTGCAGCAAATGCGGGTCTTCTCGCGGCACAAGTTGTTGCGCTGCAAGACGAAAGCGTACGCAATGCCGTTATCGCTTTTAGAAAATCGCAAACTGATACGGTACTTGCTTCAAGCAATACGTTGGAGCTAGATGAATGAGAGTAGTCGTTTACGGCGCAGGCCAACTTGCTCAAATGATGTACCTGGCGGGAAGCCCGTTAGGTATTGACGTTCAAGCTGTGGACGTAAACAACGATACCGTTGTACATCCAGTTAGCAAAACCCCTCTTGAAATCTCACTTGCTCAAGCACTAGAAGGTGCAGATGCTCTTACCGTAGAGTTTGAGCATGTACCTGAAAGGCTTCTTGAAGACGCGGCGAAAACAAACAAGTTGATGCCGAATATCGACAGCATTCTTGTTGGCGCCGATCGCGTACGTGAGAAAAAGCTGCTTGAAAGCATGCAGGTGGCAAATTGTGAGCACCAAATAGTTACCGACCTTGCCCAGTTAGACGATTGCGTAAAGCAGCTGGGTAGCAAACTTATTCTTAAGGCTAGCCGCGATGGCTATGACGGATATGGTCAATGGCGTTTAAGTGATGAGGCTGATTTACCTGAACTAAAAAATGCTCTTCAGGGATTAGATTTGCAGACCGTGCCTTTAGTGGTTGAAAAAATGGTGGCTTTCGACAGAGAGTTGTCATTAATCGGTGTACGCAATGCTAATGGCGACGTACGCACCTATCCACTTGCTGAAAATTTGCATCATCAAGGTCAACTTCATGTGTCGGTTGCGCCAGCGACTAACGTTGATGATGCACTTCAGACCCAGGCTCACGATATTTTTGTGAAACTTGCTGAGGGTATGAACTACGTCGGTGTGCTGGCTGTGGAACTATTCCAAGTAGGCGACAAGCTACTTGTCAACGAACTTGCTCCTCGTGTACATAACTCTGGGCACTGGAGCCAGTCGGGCGCTGTAACCAGCCAGTTTGAAAATCACTTACGTGCAGTCTGTGGATTGCCTCTTGGTGACACGTCAGCCATTGGCCCAAGCGCTATGGTCAACATTATTGGTTGCAGCAGCTTCTCGCGCGATTTGCTAAGCATCGATGGCAGTCATCTTCACTGGTACGGAAAATCTGTTCGTGAAAAGCGCAAGATGGGACACATCAATGTCACCACGAATAGTTATGAAAGCTTGGGTGAAAAGCTCATGGCATTGAGCAAATATTTACCGCTTGAGTACTTCCCAAAATTAGTTGGTGAAGCAACGCGATTAAAAGGTTGACACCCACGCGTTTATCGCTAGAATACGCATCCGCTGTCTAGGCAGCGGTTTTTAAAGTGTGCCGACTTAGCTCAGTTGGTAGAGCAACTGACTTGTAATCAGTAGGTCGCCAGTTCGATTCCGGCAGTCGGCACCATTTTTCTTTTTTCCTATGCCAATCTTACGTACACTTGCTTATGAGTATTCATTCGGAGCAGACTGTATGTCATTTTTTTCCAAATCACTTAAACCGTTAGTTATCGTAACTGGCTTATTTTCTTTAAGCATGTCTGCGACTATTTACGCGCATGGCAATGACCATGATAACCATCACATGCCAAAAGAGCAGCACAAGCACGCCAGTAAGCAATCAGAAGTAATGGTAATGAATGGTTATGCCAGAGCAACATTTGCTTTGGCAAAAACCGGCGCAGTGTACTTTACTTTGCATAATCATAGTGACAGCGATAAAACACTGACGTCTGTTTCAGTATCAAGCGATGTAGCAAGTGAAGCGCAAATCCACACAACGGTGATGGAGGAAGACGTGATGAAAATGCGTGAGCTAACTGACGGCGTTATAATAAAAGCGGGCGAAATGGTCTCTTTTGAATCAGGCGGCCGTCATATCATGTTGATGGGGCTGACCAAAGGATTGGAAGAGGGCAGCGAAGTAGCACTAACCCTCACATTTAGCGATGGGAGTGAACTACCGGTTTTGCTACCTGTTAAAAAAGAAGCGGGCGAAAGCCACCATCACCACCATTAATAGAGTGGCTGAGGCAGAATGTATAAAGTCATCGATTAATGCGATGAATGCAATCAACTAAACCGTTAATCTAAATCAAAATTTCTGTAGTACTATTAACTTATATTATTTAAACCAAGATTTTTCAGCGCCGATGAATGGACTGAAGGTAAATCTAAAAAGGGTTTTAACGTTAAGGAGTGTGACATGAGCAAGATTGATATTGGTATTTCTGAGAGCGATCGTAACGCAGTAGCAGAAGGCCTTAAGAAGTTATTGGCCGACTCTTACACTTTGTACCTTCAAACGCATAATTTTCATTGGAACGTAGAAGGTCCGCAGTTCCGTGAATTGCACCTAATGTTTGAAGAGCATTACACAGAGCTTGCCGAAGCGGTAGACGAAATTGCAGAGCGTATTCGTACTCTAGGTGTTGCTGCACCGGGCACATATAAGTCGTTCGCTGAGCTTAGTTCAATTGAAGAAGTGGAAGGTGTACCTGAAGCGACGGAAATGGTGAGATTGTTAACTCACGGTCATGAGCAAGTTGTGAAAACCTGCCGTGAATCGTTAAAGCTAGCGCAAGACGCAGACGATGAGTCATCTGCAGCGTTAATTGGCGATCGTATGCGCGTTCATGAAAAAACTGCGTGGATGCTTCGTGCAACATTACCGAAGTAAATCGCTATATAAGTGCGGTGACAGTGATTTAACATAGGCTTAATCGGCCAGTCACCTTTATCGCATAAGCAAGTAAAATTATCACAAAGGGTACAGCAGCGCTGTGCCCTTTTTTGTATACTGCCTTCCACTAAGAATAATAGAAGAAGCCTGTGTGAACGCGCACACGGCTTTTTAAAATGAGGCTCCTAGCGATGAAACCATCAACTATTTTAGCTGTACCATTCAAACCTGTGAGCGCGCTAGCGCAGTCACTTACTTGTGTATTGGCGCTTACGATCAGCCAATCCGCTTTAGCTCACGGAGATCATAAACATGGCGAAGCGCATGAAATCACCGACAGCGATATTACCGTAACCACGCTCGCTGGAGGGCTTGTTCATCCTTGGGGAATGGCATTTTTGCCAAATGGCGATCTGCTAGTTACGGAACGTGAAGGTGGCATTCAGCGTTTATCAAAAGACGGTAAGTTGTCAGGACGTCTAGGTAATGTGCCTAAGGTGGTTGCGCAAAACCAAGGTGGTATGTTGGACATCGCTATCGACCCGGATTTTGCCAGCAACAACACTATCTACTTCTGTTACAGCAAAGTGAGTGAGGTTGAGGGCAAGCCGGGCAGCAGTAGCAGTGTTGCAAAGGCTAAGCTTACCGACTCAGGCCTTGAAAATGTTGACGTTATCTTATAGTGCCGACTCAGTTGTGGATAACGGCTTTCACTTTGGCTGTCGTTTAGCGTTCGATGCTAAAAAGCACTTGTACATCACCATGGGCGACCGCTACAAGTACATGAAAGAAGCGCAGAACACCGATAACCACTTCGGTAAAATTGTACGCATAAACCGTGACGGCAGCGCAGTAGAAGATAACCCATTCACAGACGGCAAAGCCCCTGAAATATTCAGCTATGGTCACCGCAACGTGCAAGGCGTTACTATTCATCCTGAAACTGGTGCGGTATGGGCGATGGAGCATGGCCCGAAAGGTGGTGATGAAATCAATATCCTTGAACGCGGTGCAAACTACGGTTGGCCTGTGATTACCTATGGTGTTGACTATAGTGGCGACATTATCAGCGACAAAACCCATATGGATGGCATGAAGCAGCCTTGGGTGTATTGGGACCCATCAATTGCGCCAAGCGGCCTAACTTTCTACCAAGGTGAAATGTTCAAAGAATGGAACGGGGATGTACTGGTGGGGTCGTTGAAGTTTACTCACCTTCGTCGCATAAAAGTAGAAGATGGAAAGCCCGGAGAGCAGTTTGAATATGTTCGTGACAATCACGCCCGTATTCGCGACGTTGAAGTTGGCCCAGAAGGTGCCATTTATTTACTGACCGATGCACCGAACGGCAAAGTATTAAAGCTAACCAAATAGCATAATACCAGTCCGCATAGATAAGTGCTCACTCAGAAGGCGCTGGCAAGCTTCATAGCGAAGCGTGGGAATGCAGGAATGGCTGTTCCCTTTCAAATTCTGGTATAAGACGTAGAATGAGAAAAGGCGCCGCTTCATTGTTATTGTAAAATGAAGTAAGCGCCTTTTTTATTTATAAGGACATCGGGTCTCGTATTGACTTATTCGCCGTCGTTATTCTTCTTGTAGCGTTCAAACCACGCCACAATATTTCCTACTTTCTGTATTAAGCGAGAAGGGCGGCTTGCAATGCCGTGTGAAGCCCCTGGAATTCGCACCATTGCAGCATCGACACCTTGTAACTTCAACGCTTGATAATACTGCTCTGTCTCGCTAATTGGCGTACGGTGATCGGCTTCACCGGTTAGCAGCATAGTGGGTGTTACTACGTTGCCCACTAAGCTCAAAGGGCTACGCTGCCAGAGTTTATCCGCAATAGTCCACGGCATATCTGCCATCCAGTAGTTGCTAAAGTACGGGTATGCGTCGGCAGTCAATGAAAAGCTCATCCAGTTAATAACCGGCTTCGCCACAACAGCTGCACTAAAGCGGTCTGTTTTACCAATGGACCATGCGGTAAGGGTTCCACCGCCTGAGCCGCCAGTAATAAACAGATTCTCTGAATCTATATAGCCTTGCTTAACAACCGCGTCTACCACATCCATTAGGTCGTTATAATCTTCTGATGGGTAGTTATGGTGGATCAAATTACCAAAGTCTTCACCGTAAGAGCTGCTGCCCCTTGGGTTAGCCCATACCACGACATAACCTTGCGCGGCCATTAGCTGAATTTCCATGGCAAAGTGAGGGCCGTAGGCTGCATGTGGGCCGCCATGAATTTCTAAAATTAGCGGGTATTTTTTGCTGCTATCAAATTCTGGTGGCAAAGCAATCCATGCGTCGATAGGCAGTTCGTCCACACTTGATACTACGGAAAGGTCTTGTACTTCTGCCAGCGTTTTATGACCAAGTGCATCGCTGTTTAAATCGGTGAGTTGCGTATCGTCTTTGCCTTTTCTATAAAGCGCCAGGTCGCCAGGCACAGTGCGGCTTGCCGTGGTGTAAACAATGTCGCCTTTATCACTAACTGAGAAATCGCCCGACGTGTAAGGGCGTCCAAACGCTTGTCCACCTATGCTAACGTCGATAGGTTTCACATCGCCTTTCAGGTTCACTGCAGCAAGTTTAGTTTCGCCATGATCAAGGTAAGAAAAGATTAATCCTCGGCTGTCTTTGCGCCACTCAAATTTGCCTAAGCTTCTATCTAGTGAAGTAGTTAAACGGGTGATGTCCCCACTTTCAAGCTCAAGTACCACAAGGTCGCCATTCTGATAAGAAAGCTTTCTGTCGTTGAGTTGAGTAAACGCAAGGTATTTTCCGTCGGGACTCAAGGTTGGTCTACCTTCAGGCCCTTCGATATCGGTAACTTGTTCAACTGCCGCTGTATTTACATTCACTTTATAGATGTCGCTAAACAAAGGGTGCAGCGCGTAATCTTCTCGTTGTGGTGTGGCAAAATAAATCCAGTCATTCTCTTTAGAAAAAGAAAGGGTGCCGCCGCTAGGGAATTTTCCAGTTGTTAACTGACGC
>TARA_B100000963_G_scaffold64102_1_pt1 | contig 13857 bp, 15 predicted proteins | sample TARA_B100000963 | Tara Oceans TARA_B100000963 (sample SAMEA2622097) | marine metagenome | biome: marine biome (ENVO:00000447); feature: surface water layer (ENVO:00002042); material: "saline water (ENVO:00002010), including plankton (ENVO:xxxxxxxx)" | depth 5 m | reverse complement strand
TCATACATAATTTTTAATTATTTAAAATATATTTCAATAAATATAATTATCTTTATAGGTTTAATTTGGTTATCTCAAATATTAAGAATTCTAGAATTACAACATTCTATTACTACACAATTAGTTGATGTTATTAAAACAACTATTTTAGTTTTACCGAGTTTTATAAGTCCTTTAATGCCTTTTTTATTATTAATAGCTAGTTTCTCGCTTAACTATAAATTCAATAGCAGTAATGAGATACTTATACTAAAGCAGTATTTTTCATCTAAAAATAATTTTCTATTGTCTTTAATACTAACCATAGGATTTATTTTATTATATTTCTTAAATAATGAATATTTCTCGGTAAATTTATATCAAAAATATAAAATAAAAGAGTTAGAGATTAGAAATAACTTAAAATTAGGTATTCCTTCTGTAAATGAATTTCATATTGAAGAAGAAGTAAGTATTTTTTTTGAAAAGCAAAAAAATAATAAATTTTATGATGTTGAGGCAATAATTTACAAAGATGGTCAGTTTATAAATGCTAGTAGTGCTAGAATAGAAATTCAAAACAAAAATTACAATATAATATTTTCTGAAGGTCAAAGAGTAATTTTTAATGAAATTGAAAAAAGCAAAACACTTTTTAATAAATTTATTTATAGTATTAAAAATAAAGAAATAGAAACTTTGATGATGGATAAAGAACACTTTAACACTTTTGAATTATTAAGAAACGATAATAAAGAATTTTATTCTCATGGTCATAATAGAATTTATCAATATATGCTAACTTTAATTATAATAATTATTTCAAATAAAATATTTTTTCATTATGTATCAAAAAAAAGTGTTTTTAAGTATTATTCAATATTATTTTTAAGCGTATTAATGATGCAAGTTTTTAATTCATACTTAATATACCTTTTAAATAATAATTCGTTAAATTTATATTTCTATTATTTTGTTAATATAATAGTACTCATAATATTTAGTTACTTAGTATTAAATTTTAATGAAAATAATTAACCTTCTTTATATAAAATATGCACTATCTCTAATAATATGTTTATCATCTAGTTTTGTGATATTCTTTATTTTTTCTCTTATAAGTAACTTAAGTGAGGAGTATTTATTCAATATTATTTTAAATTTAAGTGCATTAAACTCTCTACAAATATTAAGTTATGTTCCAGCTTTTATTTTTTTGATTTCATTAATATTGTTTTCAATTTTTTTAAGATCAAAAAATGAAATTATTATAATTAAGAGCTATTTAAGTATTGGTAAACTGATGATTTTTTTCTTACCTATAGTATTAATTTTTAGTATTTTTGACAGCAGTAAGAGTAGTATAATTGTCTATATTGAAGATATTAAATTAAATCTTATAAATTCTGACTATAAAACAAAATCAAAAATACTGATTAATGAATACAATGATGGCAAAACTGTAACAATTTTAGAAAATTTAGATTTAACTAATTTAGCAAATACTAAATATCGCTCCTATAAAATTTTAAATAAAGACATAAAAATAGCAGAATATAGTGATAATTTGATTTATTCGAATAACGTACTTATCTTAAAAAATTATACGCAATACAAAAATAATGTGATTGAGAATTTCAATTTACAAAAACAAATTAATATTGATCTTATTGAATTAATGTCAAAAAATTCACTTGTTGAAAAAATATCAGTCAAAAAAAAATCTCTATTAGATATCAGATTTATAAATTTACTAGTGTTTTCTATATTCTTTCTTAGTTTTACATTTTTAAATTTTTTTAATTCTAACCACTTAGGTTCAAAAAATAGTTTAAAGAAACCAATATTAATTAGCCTATCAATATTAGTATACTCTTTTATAATTTTTAATAATTCTATTGTTTCTTATAAACAAGAATTTGAATTGTTAGCTAGTATAATTGTTTTATTGTTATTTTTTAAAGCTTACATAAATGAATAAGATATTTATTACATTAATTATAATTATTATTTTTTTTAGACAGATAATATTTCTAAATGCGAATAATGATACATACATCAATACTACAAATATAATATATAATGAAGAGGACGGTATTGTCGAACTGGCCCAGAATTCTAAGATAAATATTGATAATACAAATATCCTAGTTGATAGAGGAATTATAGATTATAAAAATGAAAAAATTGAGATATTTGGAAACTTTTATTTATATCAAGAATTAAATATTTTAAGTGGTAAAGACTTAGTAGGTGATACAAATTTTAAAAATTTCTCGGCAATTGATGTAAGCTATATTTATAATAATAATTTAAAAATTGACTCTGATAAAATAAAAAAATCTGAAAATATTTTATATTTTTATAATAATTTTCTTACACCTTGTGAATTAGATGGATATTTTGGTTGTCCAACTTGGTCGCTCAGAATTGATAAAACTAAATACGATATTGATAAGGATAAATTTGTGCATTTTGATACTTTTTTACAAATAGCTGATTATAAATTATTTTATCTACCTTATTTTTCTCATTATGGAACAAAAGCTCCTAGAGAAAAAGGTTTCTTAACTCCTACATTAGAATTTGTAATTGGGGGCGATAGCGGTATTTATACACCATATTATTTGCCTATTAAAGATAGCACTGATATGAAACTTACACCTAAATTTTCTTTTTCTGAAAATTTTGAATTTATAAATAATTATTCCCTAAATACAATTTTAAAACATAAGATGTCTGGTGGAAACTTTGAATTGTTTATAGATAACATTAAATATGAGAATAGAGATAATATAAACACGTCTGCTAGATTAAATTTAAGAAATGTACTAGATAAAAATAAAATTATTTATTTTGAAGGATTGGTCACTAATAGTGTATCAACAACTAGGTCATTAAATGAAGAACCAGTCAAATTTGAGAATATTTATTTAAGATTGGATAATTACGATTTTTATTTAAAAGATGACTACTTCAGCACAGAGATATCAACTGTTGAAGCCTATGACTCTACAAACGTATCTTTAGTGCCAATCACACCTTTCATTAAATATCGAAATTACGTAAATATTAATAAAAATGTTACTAATTACAATGATATTAACTTTTTAATTATCAAAAGAAATGGGTCTCAAAATAATTTAGCCTCAGAGAGTAGTACTTTAAAAATAAATAATTATTTTACTTATAATAAAAATATTGGCGGGATAAATACATTCAATAAAATAACATTACTCAATAGTATTAATAATTATACATTTGAACATAATAATGATTTAAATGGCACTGATAGTTATAATCACCTTATTTTTTCATCTGATTATTTTTTCAATAAAGATGAAATTATTAAACCAAGAATTAAACTTATATATAATCAAGATCTTCACCACACCGAAAATATTATGAATGAGGACAGTGATTCCATTACTTTTAATCTTCAAAATCTATATTCAGATAACCGATTTTTTGGTACAGATTTAAGGGATAATACATCAAGAATTGTTTATGGATTTGAAAGTCAATTTGAAATTAATAATCAAAAACTCGAAATTAATGCGGGACAATCATATGATTTCAATAAAAATAATAAATATAGTAATAAAATAAACCAAAATTCTCATTTTTCAGATATCGCTCTTGAAGCAAAAATAAATTTTAGATCATTGAACTTAAATTTAAATACGAGGCTTGATAAATCCTCATTTAACAATAAAGAAACAAATATTGCTTTAAATGCAGACAGTCCATTAAATGTTTCGCTTAATTATTATGAAACTAGTAAGGATGCATTTTTTGAGAAATCAAATGATACTGAATATTTAAGCGTTAATATGAGTAAAGAAATTAATGATAATATTAAGATATCTTATGGGTCGAATATCGATCTTAAGAATAATTATAGCCCTTTTTATGAAAAATTTGGTTTAGAAGTTTTTGATGAATGTTCAAAACTTAGCATAGAATATGCTAACAGACGTTATAACGATAATTATAATACAAGTCCTGAAGAACTAATTAGTATAAGTTATTATATGGATTATTTAGGATTTTTTGGATATCAACAGACAACGAATTTATTTTCTAAAGAAGCTGAAAATTAGATTATGGTTTATAAGGTAATACTAAAAATAATAATATTTTGTTTTTTATGCTTTTTAACTATGAATTCATATTCAAACATAATTTATGACAAGAACGATATTATAATTACAGAGATTGATCTTGAGTATTATAATAAAATATACTCTGAAAATTTTGGAAAAATACAAAATAAGTCTGCTGCTATTAAAGATATTGTTGTCATAAAAAAACTCATAAAAAATTTTAAAACCAAAAATCCTCTTTTTCTCCAAAAAATTGACGAAATATTAAATGATGAGTTTAGTAATGAAATGATGGATATACCGATAATAAAAGATTTTATGAGATATTTTAAAATTAAAAATGAATTCATAGTTGAATTTTATAATACGAAATTCAATATTACTGATTTAAAAAATATATTTGACTCATTTGAAAAAATTGAACTACCAATAAGTAAAAATAAATGTTTAACTTTTTTGAGGCAAGTGGACTTAAAAGAAAATATTAATTTCTTAGATAATTTTTATTTAAACTTAAGAAAAGAAGATAAAAAGTACGAAGTAAGAATTGATAATGAAATATATGATGTATGTATTGACTCAAGAGTCAATAAAGTTTTTGAACAAAATATATTAAATTATATTGATATGAAAACCTCTGATGACTTTAAAAAATTTGTATATGAACTACAGTAATATAGTTAAAAAGTATGTTTTTTTGGGAGAAACTGACTCAATAAATATTGAAGTTATAGTAAAGTCTCATAATCTATTGAGAGAGAAGTTACAATATGTAATTATTGGAAATAAAGAAGAATTAGAAAAATACTTACTTAAACTTAAAACAAATATTAAAATAAATGATATTTTAGACCCAATTAGTTTTAATAATTACAAAAAAAATTTTATAAATGTGTTCAATGTAGATAATTCTTATAAAGAGAAATATAAAAACCTTTTAAAACAAATTAAATTATCTAATGAATTGTCATCAAACACGAAATATGACTTGATAACTATGCCAGTTGATAAATCCATTTTCAAAAAAAAAATGAAGTTTATTGGTATGACTGAGTATTTAGGAGAGTTAAATAAATGCAAAACTATGATGTTAATGTATGGAGAAAATTTTTCAGTAATCCCCTTAACAACACATATAAATTTAAAAGATGTTTACAGAAATTTGAGTAAACATAAAATTAATAATAAATTACATAATATGATTAAATTATTGAAATTAAAAAGGTATAACTTGAATTTTAATAATATTATTTTTTTATGTTATAACCCTCATTGTAGTGAGAATAATACAATTGGCAAAGAAGATAGATTAATAAGTGAACTTATAAAAAAAAATTATAAAAATATTTTGGGACCATTTCCCTCTGATAGTGCTTTTAATAATTACAAAAAAAATTCTTTGTATATATCGACTTATCATGACCAATCGTTAATTCCATATAAGATCTTGAATAGAAAAGGTTATAATTTAACATTAGGTTTAAGCTATCGTAGGCTTAGTCCTGCGCATGGCACTGCAAAAGATATAATGTTTAAAAAAAAATCTGATAATGCTTCGTATTTGGCATGTATGTTAAGTTAAAAAAAAAATATGGACAAAATTTTCTTATAGATGAAAATATTGCCAATAAAATTGTTGATTTAATAACATTTAATAAACTTAAAATATTAGAGATTGGCCCTGGAGATGGAAAACTAACAAATAAAATAATTGAAAAGAAACCAAAAAAATTAGAATTAATCGAGATTGACAAAGATTTGATTTTAATTTTGAAAGAAAAATTTAGGAATTATAATTTTATAAATATTATTAATAAAGATGTATTAAAATACGAAATTAAAAATAATTATGACTTAATTATATCTAATTTGCCTTATAACATATCATCACAAGTTCTAGTAAAACTCTCAACAATGGATTTAGCTCCAAAGGAAATGATATTAATGTTTCAAAAAGAGTTTGCTACTAAACTGTTAGAGAAAAACCTTAATTCAATTAATTCAATAGTTAATTGTTTCTTCAAAATTGAGTTGAAGTTTCATGTTAGTAAAAATTGTTATAGACCTATCCCTAAAATTGACTCAAGTGTTTTAAAATTTGAAAAATTAGATAAATGTTTATTGAAAAATAATGAAATTGATAATTTTATAAAATTTAAAAAGTATTTATTTTCATATAAAAGAAAGTCTTTAAAAAATCTTTTAAAAAAATTTAAAATCAATACGAATATTAATTTGGATATGAGGGCAGAGAAATTAGAATTAGAAATGTTAATAAAAATTTTTAGAGAAATTAATCTCTAAATTTATTTACAAAATTAGTAAGATTTATAAGTCTAGATCTTTTCATCCTTTCAGAATTAATTATATTAATGATGTTATTAACACAGTCTTTCAATTGTTCGTTTATTACGACATAATCATACTCAGGGAAATGTGAAATTTCATTTTGAACTAAATTCATTCTTTTTTTCATTTCATCTTTTGTATCTCTTCCTCTGATTTTTAATCTATTAATTAATTCTTTTTTGCTAGGTGGTAATATAAAAATACCTACAACATCCATATTACTTTGTTTTAATTGCTGATATCCCTGCCAATCGATATCAAACAAAACATCTCTTTTTTTATTAAAAAAATTATTAACTGTCTCTTTTAAAGTTCCATATTTGTATCCAAAAACATTAGCTGACTCTATAAAATTATTATTCTTTTTAAATTGATTGAATTGGTCATCAGTTAAAAAAATATAGTCTTTTTTATTTGTCTCTCCTTTTCTAATAGGTCTTGTTGTACAGGAAATTGATAAAGATAATGATTTATCTTTTGTTAATAACATTTTAGAAATCGATGTTTTCCCAGCACCTGAAGGTGATGATAGAACAATGCTGAAATTATTACTTTTAAAGACCAAAGATTAAACTTGCGTTTGTTCCCCCAAAACCAAATGAATTTGAAATAACATTTTTTACAGATTTTGTTATTGAAAAATGGGGTATAAGATTAATATCAACACTAGTATCAGGATTTTCCAAATTAAGTGTTGGTGGTAATGTTTTAGTTTGCATAGATTTAAGAGAAAATACTGCCTCTACTGCTCCAGCCGCTCCCAAAAGATGACCTATTGCTGACTTATTTGAACTCATGAATAAATTTTTATTATTTCCAAACAATCTCTCTACAGCAGATAACTCTATCATATCGCCAACTTGGGTTGAAGTTCCATGTGCGTTGACATATTCTATTTGATCAGAATTAAGTTGTGACTCTTTTAATGCCATCTCCATAGCTCTATAACCTCCATTTCCGTCTTCTGAGGGTTTTGTAATATGAAATGCATCACCAGACATTCCATATCCTTTTACCTCTCCATAGATTTTAGCATTTCTTCTATTTGCATGATCTAGTTCCTCTAAAACTAAAATTCCGGCACCCTCTCCCATAACAAAACCTGACCTATCTTTATCCCAAGGTCTTGAACCTTTTTCTGGTTGATCGTTGAAAGTATTACATAAAGCTCTTGCTGCAGAAAATCCAGATATGCCTAAAGGGCAAATCGCTGCCTCAGCTCCCCCACATATCATAAGATCAGCCTTATTATTCTTTATTATTGTAAAGGAGTCACCTATTGCATGAGTGCCTGTTGCACATGCTGTCACAGGTGAGCTGTTGGGGCCCTTGAGGTTATAAAGAATAGAAATATGACCAGATAATAAATTGATGAGAGAAGATGGGATAAAGAAAGGAGATATTTTTTTTATACCTTGATTGTCTAAAATTGATGAATTTCTATAAATTGTGTCTAGACCACCTATCCCAGATCCCACCATAACACCTGATCTATACGAGCTCTCGTTATCAGACACAAAACCAGAGTCTTTAATTGCTTCTGCAGCCGCTATTAATCCTAAAGTAATAAATCTATCAATTCTTCTTTGATCTCTCTCACTAACTATATCAATATTTATTTGTGAGTCTTCAATTGAACCAGCAATTTTGCAGGGGTAGTTATCAACGTCAAATTTAGTTATTTTAGAAATACCACTTTTAGAGTTAATAAGTGAATTCCATGACGTGTCAACATTATTACCAAGAGGATTAATGGTTCCAAGTCCGGTAACTACTACTCGCCTCAATTGTTTTAATTTCTTAGACTAATTTGAATTAGTAGACAAGTATGTTACTGCATCTTTAAGTGTTACAATTTTTTCGGCTGCGTCATCTGGTATTTCACATCCAAATTCCTCTTCAAAAGCCATTACTAGTTCAACAGTATCTAAACTATCAGCACCTAGATCATCAATAAATTTAGAGTCACTTTGAATCTTAGACTCTTCTACACCTAAATGCTCAACTACAATTTTTTTTACTCTTTCTTCAATATCGCTCATTTTAAAACCTCTTAGTAATAAATTTAAAAAGTTCGTACCACATTATAATGAATATTCAAATAATTAAATTAATGCCAAGCCACCATTTACATGCAAAGTCTGTCCAGTAATATAATTAGCATTTTCAGAGCATAAAAAACCCACTGCTTTTGCTATATCATAAGAATCACCAAGTTTTTTCATAGGAATTCTCTCTAAAATTACATTTTTTTGCTCATCATTAAGTTTGTCAGTCATATTAGACCTTATAAAACCAGGAGCTATACTATTAACTGTGATATTCCTTGAGGATAATTCTAAAGCTAAAGATTTTACGAGACCTGAAATAGCTGCTTTTGATGCTGTATAATTTACTTGACCTGGATTACCTGTAAATGCAACTACAGATGAAATAAAAATAATTCTACCAAATTTTTTCTTTACCATTTTCTTTACAACATACTTAAGGAGGTGGAAAGATGAATTTAAATTGACATTTATTACACTATTCCAATCTTCAGACGACATTCTTAAAAAGATATTATCCCTATTTAAACCTGCGTTTAAAACTAGAAAGTCTATTTCAAAGTTAAAAAGCTCATCTAAGTTTATATTTTCAATATTATTTAAATTCAACTTTTTAAATTTTATAAAATCTTGATCTTCTCTAACTTTATTTAAATCTGTGGTTGTTGAGTAAATTTCTGAACAACCATTATTATTAAAATAATCGCAAATAGAGCTTCCAATGGACCCTGTACCACCAGTTACTAATAAATTTCTATCTTTAAACAATATTAATATCCTTAATATTGCATAAAGCGTATTTTTCGCCTTGAAAATCTTTTGGTAAAAAGTTTAGTAATGTTTTTTTTGGTCCAATCTCAATAAATGTTTGGCTATCATTATTATAAATACTTTTAATTGTATCAGACCACATCACTGGAGAGTGTATCTGATGTGACAACTGGTTACTATAGTCTTTTTCATTTAAATTTTTATAATTTATTAATTTGTGGTTCGATATTAAGTCAATACTAATTTTATTAAATAATGTATTTTTTATTTTTTCACTAAATATCTTTGCACTATCTATCATTAATTCTGAGTGAAAGGGTGCAGACACATTTAGTGGAATATATTTACCAATTTGGTTTTGATCTTTAAATTGATTTACATCATCTTTGAGGCCGCATATAACAACTTGTCTATCAGAATTAATATTTGCAATATACACACCATCCCCAAATAACGTTTGATCTATTTCTAATTTTTCACTTTTTAATATTGCATACATGCAGTATTTTTCTGGATCAGATACTATGGACATAGCTTCTCCTCTAAATTTTACTACTTGGAGCATTTCTTCAAAATTTAATGACTCAGCAAAATATAAAGCACAATATTCCCCCAAAGAGTGGCCTGCTAAAGTTATTTTTGAGAAATTTTCGAGTAAATAATTTTTACAAAGGTCAATAATTATTGAGCTAAATACAAATATCATTGGTTGACTATATTGAGTTAAATTTAATAATTTCGGATCTTGTTGTGCTTTCATTAAATCATATCCAAGTATATTTGAACTAGTTATATATCGCTCTTTTGCCCAGTCATATTTATCAATAAAATCTGACCCCATTTCTGAAAATTGAGATCCTTGTCCGGTGAAAAGCAATGATAGATTTTTATTTGACATAGCTAAATTATATCTGTAGACACTCTTTTTACATGACTAACATATATGAAACAACAATTATAGTAAAACCTGACCTGGCTAATGATCAACTAAAAAACTTAAATATCTCAATAGACGATTTTTTTTTAGAAAATAAAGTATCTATTGGTTATAGAGAGGATTGGGGCATTAAAAACCTTAAATCATCAATTAATAAATACTCTAAAGGGTCATTCAAGTTTTTTAGATTCAATTCTTCATCAGATTTTCCAAAAAAGCTTGATAACTTCTTAAAGTTTAATACTGATTGCCTTCGTTTCTTAATTACCAAATCTTCTAATAATATGAATGAAGTTACCCCACAGATTAATAAGGATAACTAATGAAAAAAAATTTAAATATTTCTAATGAGGAACTAATGAAGCTTGATTACAAACATACTCACATTCTTAAAAAATTTACAAATGACAATGGAAAGATAATACCTCAAAGAGTAACAAATATGCCTAGGTCAATTCATTCAAAAATAACTAAAGCAATAAAACAAGCTAGGTTCCTATCTTTAATTTAAACTATGATAAAAGTAGTTGTATTAGAAAAATTTAAAAAAAACTGGGAAATAGGTTCCGTTGTATCCGTAAAAGATGGTTATGCAAGAAATTACTTAATACCTAATGGAAAAGCTAAAATTGCCACAAAAATAAATATTGAACAATTTAAAAACCAAGAAGTAACTCTTTTAAAAAAAGATGAAGAAAATAAATCCCTAGCTAATGATACTGCATCAAAAATTAACAATTTAAAATTTATTAAAGAAATAGCAGCTAAAGATAATGGCGAGTTATATGGCTCAGTAAATGTTTCTGATATTGTCTCTTTTTTAAGCGAGAACAATGTGAATATTGAGAAGAAATCGGTCAAGTTAGGCAATAAAATAAAAACAATCGGAGATTATACTATTAATATTGATCTTCATCCTGAGGTAAATTGTTCACTTGATATTGAGATCTTATCCCCTAAAACTTCTGCCTAAACCTTTCTTTTTTTTTATTTATAAATAACCTAGCATTAAATGCAGAAGAATTTCGATAGTTTAAAGGATAATGACATAGAAATTATTGTAATTGCATATTTAATTAAACATCCTGATTTAATTGATACACATTTTGAGAAGTTAGATAATTGTCTATTTGCCAATACAGAAAATTTAAAAATTTTTAACGTTTTGCAAGATTTTCATAAATCACAAAAAAATATTTCAATAGATACAATTAAAAATTATATCCCTGATATTCAATCTAAAACTCACAAAGATTTATCTTTTCAAATAGATCAAATCATATTTTCAAAAGATATTTTTTCTAATTATTTAGACACTCTTCATGAATTATATTTAAGAAGAGAACTTTTTAAGATTACACAAAACAAGAACAGTGAGTCTACTAATTTCGAAACATCAAGTAGCATTAAAGATATTTTAACAGATCTCGAAAAAAAATTGTTTGATCTATCAAATTTAAAAAAAGATGATTATGAATTTAGAGACTTTGCATCTGTTACTAAAGGCTCTCTAAAATTAGTAGAAAGAGCATTTAAAAAAAAAGGTAAGTATTCTGGTATTGTTTCAGGTTTTGGAGACTTAGATAGCATGTTGGGAGGTTTACAAAATTCTGATTTAATAATTCTTGCGGGTAGACCTTCAATGGGCAAAACTGCACTTGCAACAAATATAGCATTTAATGCTGCTAAATATTTTTCAAAAGACGAAGACAAAGGTTCAGTAGTAATGTTTTCTTTAGAGATGTCAGCTGAGCAAATTGGTTTAAGAATTCTAGCCGAACAATCCAGAATACCAAGTGATAAACTTCGAAAAGGTGAACTAAATGAAAAGGACTCTCTTGAACTTTCAAATACATATCAACAGATTAATAACTTAAACTTTTTTTTTGATGACAGTCCTAATTTAACTGTTTCGGAGTTAAGATCAAAATTAAGAAGATACAAAAATAATTATAGTATCAAACTTGTTATCATAGATTATCTTCAATTAATTAAACCTGAAAGTAATAGAGATAATAGAGTTAATGAACTCTCAGAGATAACTAGAAATTTAAAGCAACTCGCTAAAGAATTTGACCTTCCTGTCATTTCTCTATCCCAACTTTCTCGTCAGGTAGAAAATAGAGACGATAAAAGACCCTTGCTATCTGATTTAAGAGAGTCAGGGAGCATCGAACAAGATGCAGATGTTGTAATGTTTATATACAGAGAAAGTTATTACTTACAAAGAAATGAACCAACAAGAGGATCTGATGAAACTCAAGAGTCATATCAAAAAAAAATGAACTCATGGAAAGATAGAAATGAGGAAGTATTTAACAAAGCAGAATTAATTGTAGCAAAACAAAGAAATGGTCCCACGGGTAAGATTGAGTTATACTTTGATGATAGATTTACCAAATTCTTGGGTGTTGATAAAAATGCATCAAATTAAAATACTAAATGAAATTTATTGAAAATACCGGTAAAATTTCTATTAAATTTTTCTCTAGTTTGGGAAAGTTTGTCTTATTCATAGTATTTTTTTTTAAATATTTATTTCAACCTAAATTCTATTTAAAAAATAATACTTCCTACTTTTTTAATGTTTTTATATCGTCAATACCAATAATAGCATTAACAGGTATTTTTTCAGGTATGGTATTAGCCTTACAATCATATACTGGTTTCTCAAGATTTTCTGCTGAGTCAGCTATTCCTAATATAGTTGTTTTAACTTTAACAAGAGAACTTGGACCTGTATTAACAGGTCTAATGATTTCAGCCAGAGTTGGTTCATCAATTGCTGCAGAAATAGCAACAATGAGAGTTACCGAGCAAATAGATGCTTTGAAAACACTAAATACAAACTATTATAATTATCTTGTAACACCACGTGTTTTATCTTTAACGTTGGCTTTGCCAATATTTGTAACATTAGTGGATTTTATAGGTGTTCTGGGTGGATATGTGGTTTCAGTGCACAGACTTGGATTTAATGATAATTTGTATTTAATTAATACTATTAATTTTTTAAGTTTAGCAGATTACATATCAGGAATTTTTAAAGCAGTTGTATTTGGTTTTATCATATCAATCGTTAGTTGTTATTGTGGTCTATTCTCGGGTAAAGGTGCCTATGGAGTTGGTTCGGCAACAACAAGCGCAGTTGTAATCTCTTCGATTTTAATATTATCATCAAATTATTTACTTACAGAATTATTTTTTTAATGAAAATAGAAATTAAAAATTTAAAGAAGAAGTTTGATAAAGATTTAGTATTGAAAGACATAAGCCTAAATATAGAAAAAAATAAATCTACTATTATTCTAGGTCAATCAGGTTGTGGAAAATCTGTATTAATAAAAATCATATATCAGCTTTTTAAATTTGATAGTGGTTCAATTTTATATGATGGTAAATATAATGTTAACATTAATAAGTTTAGTATGTTATTTCAGTACGGTGCTCTTTTTGATAGCTTAAAAATATCTGAAAATATTGCATTTATAGATTATATAAATAATAAAACAAATTTTGATAAGAAAGTTTTATCACTTATGAATGATGTAGGCCTAGATAAGTCGACATTTGGTAAATACCCATCAGAAATATCAGGAGGTATGAAAAAGAGAGCAGCATTAGCAAGAGCTTTATATAAAAATCCTAAAGTAATTTTTCTTGATGA
>TARA_B100000963_G_scaffold127017_1_pt1 | contig 13866 bp, 15 predicted proteins | sample TARA_B100000963 | Tara Oceans TARA_B100000963 (sample SAMEA2622097) | marine metagenome | biome: marine biome (ENVO:00000447); feature: surface water layer (ENVO:00002042); material: "saline water (ENVO:00002010), including plankton (ENVO:xxxxxxxx)" | depth 5 m | reverse complement strand
TTATCAGATTCATTTAAAATTTCACATTGATCTTTAGTCAGCAATGGTGCCATTGGCAGTAAGCTTAATATTGTACTTTGTACCTTCGCAATCGACATTGGCATACCAATTACTATTCTTTTTTTTTTTAATACGCTTAGAATTGATTTTACCATATCACCAAATGAAATTATTTTTGGTCCTCCAATCTCGTATATTTTTTTTTCATTACCACTGATCTGAATCGCTTGAACAATTGCTTCAGCAACATCTGTAACTAAGATAGGTTGAAATTTATAATTAATTCCTACAATTGGAATTATGGGCAAAATACTTAATTTAGAAAATAAATTGGTAAAATTATCTTCAGTTCCACAAACTACACTGGGTCTTATAATAACTGTATTTTGAAAATTATCTAAAGCCTTTTTCTCACCTTCAAATTTAGTTCTTTGATAAATAGATTTTGAATCTTGATTTGCGCCAATCGCACTTACGTGAATAAATTTTTTAATTTTATGTTTAGAGCAAATTTTTGAAATTACGTCTGGTATAGTCGTATGAATATCTTTAAACTTTTGCTTTCTAGTCTCATAGAGAATTCCAATAAGATTAATTACAACGTCTGAATTCTGTATAGCTTGTTCTAATTCGTCAAAATTTTTTGACTTCCAGTCAATCAATTCCACAGAACCAGGAGTAGCTTGAGTCTTCAAATATCCTTTTTGAAAGGCATTTCTGGTGGTTATGAAACACCTATAATTTTTTTTTGTCAAATTTCGAACAAGATATCTTCCTATAAAACCCCCGCCACCTAAAATTGTGCAAATTTGATTTTTCATGGTATTTAATACTTTATATAATATATGAAAATTATTAAGATTAAAGAGGACATTACGGCAGACATCGTAAATTCATTCAAGAATAGTATTGCTATAGATACTGAGGCTACTGGGCTACAAATACCTGAAAGAGACAAACTAAGTTTAATACAAATTTGCGATGAAAAGAATAATGTTTATATAATTCAGCCTAATAAAAAAACTTACAAAGCTCCTAATTTAGTATCTGTTTTGGAAAATGAAAAGATTTTAAAAATAGGTCATTTTTTGAGATTTGATAAAAATGCTTTAGAATTTTTTTTAAAGTGTAAATTAAAAAATATTTTCGATACAAAAATAGCTTCTAAAATTGTAAGAACTTACACAGATGCGCATGGCTTAAAAAATCTTGTTCAGGAATTTTGTAATAAAAGTTTAGACAAAAGACAAGGTAGCAGTGATTGGAACAAAAATATAGAAGATCTCTCAGAAAAACAATTAGAGTACGCTGCTAACGATGTGATTTATTTACATAAAATTAAAAATGAATTAGAAAAAATGCTTATTAGAGAAAATAGAATGGAGTTATTTAAAAATTGTATAAATTTTTTAACCACTCGAGTAGAGTTAGATCAAAATGGATTTAAATTTGATATATTTGAACATTAATGAACGTAAATAATTACATAAAATTAGCTAACAAGTCCGCAAGTTTACAAATAAATGAACTAAAGAAAATCAAAAAAGTTTTTAATAAAACTTTTATTAAAGCAGTTGATTTAATCTTAAATTGTAGAGGAAAAGTAATCTTTGCAGGTATAGGAAAATCTGGATTAATAGCTAGAAAAATAAGTGCAACTTTTTCAAGCGTTGGGATACCAAGTTTTTTTTGTGATCCAGCTCAAGCGCTCCATGGGGACATGGGTCAAATTGAAAAAAAAGATATTCTAATTGTATTCTCATATTCCGGAAATACCCCAGAGCTAGCTAACATGCTTAAATATGCTAATAGATTTAGAATAAAAGTTATAGGAGTGGCTTCAAAACTGGATAGCATTTTATTAAAGGCAAGTGATGTAAAAATTTTGTTACCAAAAGTTAAGGAGGCCGATGTAACAGGCATGGTTCCTACATCTAGCACCTCCATCACTTTACTTTTGGGAGATTGTTTAGCGACTACCATCATGTCAAAGAAAAAATTTTCAAAAGAAAAATTTAAAATATTTCACCCTGGGGGTAATATTGGGGGATCTTTGCTATTAGCAAAAGATATAATGGTCACTGGAAATAAGTTACCAGTCATTAATTATAAAAGCAAAATTGATAAAGTTCTTCAAACAATGAACAAAAAAAAATTAGGAATTGTAGTAATTCTTAAAAAAAACTTTATTGTTGGTTTAGTAACTGATGGAGATTTGAGAAGAGAGATGAAAAATTTTTCAAAAAAAACGCACCTTTCAAATGTTATGACGAAAAAACCCTTTGTCGTAAGTGAAGATATGCCTGCATCAAAAGCTTTAGCTATTATGAATGAAAAAAAAATTACTAGTTTGTTAGTAATATCTAAAAAAGATCTCAAAAAGAAAAATAATTATAAGTTAAAAGGTATTATTCATATACATTTTCTCTTGCAGTATGGATTAAAATGACAAATAGAAAAAAGAAAATACTAACTATACAACTAATTTTATTGTTTTTTGGTATTGCAATGATTTACAGCACTTATTATAGCAAAGAAACGGAATTGAAAGATACTGCAAATCTAAAAAAGACGGAAAATAAATCTGCAAAAGATGGTGATGCTCAAGAGGAACAAAAAGATATTTTTTTTAATATAGAATATACAGGATCTGATTTAGCTGGAAACAGATATGTTCTTAAATCTGAAGAAGCATATCTTGATGAAATAAAACCCGAAATTGTTTACATGAAGCGTGTTAATGCAATATTTTATTTTAAGGATAATACAATGCTTTATGTTTGGTCCGATAATGGTATTTATAATAATAAATCTTTAGATATGAAATTTGAAAAAGATGTGAAAGCTGATTATTTAGAAAATAAACTTTTTGCTGACAATGCGGAATATTCTAATAAAAAAAGTTTTTTAAGTATATATAATAACGTAAAAATCAATAGTAACACTGGAAACATAGTTGCAGATAAATTATTATTTGATGTTAAAGATAAAAAGTTAGATATTTCTTCTTTTAAAGATAACGCTATAAATGTTAATGTAAATTTAAATGAAAAAAGGTTTTAGAATATTAAAGTTTAAAAAAGACAAACCAATATTTGAGGTCAAGGATATTAGTAAATCATTTGATGGTAGACCTATTTTAAAAAAGTTGTCGTTAAAAGTTTTTCCTGGAGAATGTGTTGGCGTTTTAGGCCCTAACGGTTGTGGTAAAACGACATTATTTTCTATGTGTATCGGAGAACAAAACCCAGAGGGTGGTAAAATTTTTTTAAATGGAAAGTCAATTGAACAAATTCCTATACATTTAAGATCTAAAGAGGGACTAGGCTATCTTCCTCAACAAAGAAGTGTTTTTAATATGAGTGTGTTTGATAACATTCTTGGTATCGCTCAAATAAGTATCAAAGGATCAGATAAACAAAAAGCAATAACCGAAAAGCTTTTAGACGAATTTAATTTACAACATTTACGAAGTCTAAACGCATCAGTTTTATCAGGAGGAGAAATAAGAAGATTAATGATGGCAAGGGTAATGATTAACAAGCCCAAAATAGTTTTACTTGATGAGCCCCTTGCTGCATTGGATCCTTTAGTTATACAAGATATTCAAAAATATATTTTAAAAATACAATCCAGTGGTACAGCAGTTCTTTTGACTGATCATAACGTTAAAAATTTATTTGATATTACTGACAGGAGTTATGTGCTCGGAGAACATACTGTAATAGCTGAAGGTACTTCAAGAGAGTTATTAAAATCTTCAAAGGCTATAGAACATTATTTTGGATCTCAATTTTCTTAAAATAAATGTATCCTAAAAGTTTTAATTTAAAAATTAATCATAAAATTAAACCTTATAATAAAAAGATAAATATTGATTCTGACAAATCGATTTCTATAAGAAGTTTCTTAATTGGTTCTATTAGTCAAAATGTTTCAAAAGTTAAAAATTCACTGGAGTCTGAAGATGTTTTTTCAACAATAAATTGCTTAAGAAGACTTGGGGTTAAAATTAAAAAAAAAGGATCTGGCGAATATCTCATATTTGGTAAAGGCCTAGGTTCATTCATTGCAAAAAAGAACTTGATTCTTAACTTCGGAAATTCTGGAACATTAGCTAGACTGTTAATTGGAATATTATCAACTACTCCTGAAATAGAAATAAATATTAAAGGTGACAAATCTTTAAATAAGAGAAGCATGAAAAACTTAATCGAGATTATGTCTCAATTCGGAGCTGAGTTCATTCCTAAAAATAAATATAATTTTCCACTTAAAATGATTTCAACAGAAATGCCAATAGGTATAAATTACAACGCTGGGGTATCAGCTCAGATTAAAAGCGCGGTAATGTTGGCTGGTTTAAATTCTTTTGGAAACACTGAAATAGTTGAATTGAAAAAAAGTAGGGACCACACCGAAAAAATGTTGTTACAAAACTCTCAGGCTATAAAGATTTTAAGAAAAAAAAATAACATTATTCAAATTTTTGGTAAAAAATATCTCAAATCCTTAGATATCAAAGTTCCTGGAGATCCTTCCTCCAGTGCTTTTTTTTCAGCTATGACACTGTTAAATAAAAACTCATATTTAATTATAAAAAATGTTGGACTTAACCCCACAAGGATCGGGTTTTACGAGTTATTGAAGAAACATGGCGCAAAAATTAAATTTAAAAATTTAAAAAAAATTAATGGTGAAAAAGTTGGAGATATTCATATTAAAAGCTCAAAAATTAGACCAATAAAGGCTTCTCAAAACTATTACGTAAAAGCCACAGATGAATATCCAATACTATTTATAATTGCAGCCTTGACTAAAGGTACGTCAACATTTAGCGGTATCAAAGATCTTGCAAACAAAGAAAGCAACAGAATTAAAGAAATGCAAAAAATTTTAAAACAGATAGGAATTAAAAGTTTAGCTTCAAAAAATAATTTAAAAATTTTTGGCATTAATCAAATCAAAAATAATAAAAATAAAAAAATTAATGTTCCAAATTTAGGAGATCATAGGATTTGTATGTCTGCTGTCATTTTATCTTTACTTACAGGGATTAAGGCAAAAATTAATAATTTTGATACAGTTTTTACATCTTCACCATCTTTTTTAAAAATAATTAAATCTTTAGGAGGAAGTTTTGAAATTAAAAAATAAGATTTTTCAAATAGCGTGTGATGGAGGTGGAGCAACAGGAAAATCAACCGGAGCTAAAATGATCGCAAAGAAATACCAACTCAAGTTTCTTTCTTCAGGACTATTATACCGATACGCAAGTTATCTAATACTAAAGCATAAACCAAAAAAAAATATATATTTTCTTAAAAAAAAATTTAAAAATTTAAATCATGAAAATCTAAATTCAATTAATCTTCATACTCCTAAAATTTCAGACCATAGCGCTTTAATTGCAAAAACTTTAAAAGTAAGAAAAATTTTAAAAAATTTTCAAATTCAATTTGCAAAAAAACATAAGGGTTGTTGCATAGAGGGTAGAGATATATCCACTAAAATTTTACCAAAAGCTAATGTGAAATTTTTTTTTAAGTGTAATCTTAAAATCGCGGCTCTAAGAAGATATAAAGATCTTAAAAAAAGTAACAAAAAAATTAAACTTAAAGAGGTTGAAAAAGCCTTAAGAATTAGGAATAATCACGATATCAAAAGAAAAAACAGTCCTTTACTCAAACATAGAGATGCGATAGAAATCGACACCGGTAAATTAAAAAAACAACAAATGCTAGTAAAAATGTCTAAATATGTGGAAAAAGAGATCATAAAAAAATATGGCGTCTGAACAGGAATTAAAAAAAACTAACCCATTACACAAGGAATTTCAAAACCTACTTGAAGAAGATTTCAAAGATCGAAAACTTAAAGAGAACGAAATAATTAAAGCAACAGTTACAGAATTAACCAAAAATTTTATAGTGGTTGATTGTAAGGCTAAAATGGAGGGTATGATACCTATTGAAGAGTTTAAAAATGATGATGAATTATCGAAATTAAAAGTTGGTTCTGTAATTGATGTTTATCTTGAACGAATTGAAAGCTTTAAAGGAGAGATAATAATTTCAAGAGATAAAGCAAGAAAAATGAAAGCTTGGAAGAAAATGGAGAAAGTTTTCGAAACCCAAGAAGAATTGACTGGTTACATAACTGGTAAAGTTAAAGGTGGATTTATAGCTAATGTTGAGGGTCTTCCATGTTTTATGCCTTCATCACAGATAGATGTAAGACCTCTGAAAAAAGTCGATCATTTAATGAATACGCCGCTAAAAGTAATAGCAACTAGAATTGACAGAAACAGAGGAAACGTTTGTGTATCCAGAAGAGCTGTAATTGAAAAAAGTAAAAATGCAGAAATAACAGAGGCACTTAAAAATATTAAAGAGAATGATATCGTAGAAAACGCGATTGTGAAAGCTACTACAGACTGGGGAATTTTTCTAGATATTAATGGAGTTGACGCGCTTTTACACGTTTCAGACTTAAGTCATGGTAGAGTAAAAAAACCATCAGATCTTGTTACTATTGGTCAAAAGTTAAAAGTTAAAATTACAAAAATTGACCCAAAAACTAATCGAGTTTCAGCTTCTGTGAAAGCTCTTACAGAAGATCCTTATTCGAACATCGATAAAAAATACAAAGTTGGAGAAATTTATGACGGAGTTGTTACAAAAATAATGGAATATGGGTGCTTTGTTAGAATTGAGGATGGAATTGAAGGGTTAATACATAATTCAGAGTTAGACTGGACTAATAGAAATATCAAACCAAATTCAGTTTTGTCTGTTTCTCAAAAAATAAAATTTAAAATTGTAAGCATAGATAAAGATACAAAAAGAATATCTTTGTCTTACAAGGCTACATTGGACAATCCATGGGATAAGATTAAAGATAGTGTCGGAAAAGAAACTAAAATTAAAATCAATAATATTACAGATAAAGCGATATTTGGAGAATTATTAGAAAATTCACTGAATGGTATGCTGCACTATAAAGAATTATCTTACGAAGAAAATATTGAAGATTTAAAAAAATTCAAAAAAAACGACGTGATTAAAGTTAAAATAATTGAAATTAAGGATGATAAAATAAGGTTTTCAAAAAGAGCTTTGGACAAAGATCCATTAGACTGGTTCAAAGATAACAAGAAAAAAGAAGGTGATGTTATTACTACTAGAATTCATGAAGTGCTAAAAACTGGTGTAAAAGTTGCGTTAGATAAGGATAAAAAATTAATAGTCACTATAAGAAAGGCCGATCTAGCAAAAGAGTCTGCAAATGCAAGGCCTGAAGTGTTTTCTCCTGGGAATGCTTTGGATGCGAAAATCACAGAATTAGATTTAAAAACAAGGAAAATTAAACTAAGTGTCAAAGCTGCACAAATTGACGAAGAAAAATCCCTAATTGCTAAATTTGGTGAAGGTGCAACTAAGTCTGGGGCTACGCTTAAAGGAATATTTGAAAAAGCAATTGGGAGTAAAAAAAAGAAAAAAGAAGATAAATAATTGTCACGACCCGAAATAATTAAACAACTAAAATCAAAACACCCAAATTTAAATAAATCCCAATTAGAAAAAATAGTAGATGTTTTTTTTGAAAGTATTAAAAATGCTTTAATTGTAGATAGAACTGTTGAAATAAGGGGGTTTGGTACTTTTTTTGTTAAAAGAATAAAAGAAAAGTACTCTGCAAGAAACCCCTCGACTGGAAAAATGATTTATGTTCCTGAAAAAAATAGGGTAAGATTCAGAGCCAGTAAAAAATTAAAACAACTGATTAATGAATGAAAAAACCTAAAATTTTTGTAGCTTGTGATACAAATAATATTAATCAAGTTAAAAAAATTATATCTCAGACAAAATGTAAAGATTTAGATATAGGGTACAAATTTGGATTGGAATTTTTTTACTCAAAAGGTGGTCGTGAATTCATATCTAAATTAAAGAGGAAAAAAATTTTTTTAGATTTAAAAATTTCAGATATTAGTGCAACAAGTTCAGCTGCAATCAGATCTTTGAAAGATTTAAAAAATATTTCGTATATAACTGTTCATGCAAATGCTGGTTATGAAACGCTCAAAGCAGTCAAAAAGATGGCTCGAAAAACTAATAAAAAACTAAAAGTTTTAGTCGTAACAATTTTAACAAGTTTTTCAAATTCATCTCTTAAAAAAATTGGTCATACAAGATCTGTAAAAGAATTAGTAAAAAGGCAAGTAATGTTGGCAAAAAAATGTGGATGTGATGGGATTGTCTGTGCGGGGTCTGATTTAAAAATAGTTAAAAAAATATTTAAAGGTGAAATAATAACACCAGGTATTCGTCTTAAAGGTGATAGTTCCAATGATCAGGTAAGAGTAACAAGTCCTTCAGAAGCTTTCAAAAATGGTAGCACTTCACTTGTCATGGGTCGCAGCCTTACTAAAGGAAATATTAAAAAAAATCTTCAAAAACTTCTCCAACAGTTAATATAATGAGAGTAAAAATTTGTGGTTTAAATCCAGAGAGAGATGTTCAGCTTTGTATAGATCTAAAAGTAAATTTTTTAGGATTTGTATTCTATAATAAATCTCCAAGAAATATTGAGTTGAGTAAAGTAAAAAAGCTTTTAAAATATAAAAAACATAATTCATCTTTTGTAGCTGTAACAGTAAATCCAAGTAATGAATTTATTCAAAAAACAATATTAAATAATTTTGATTATATTCAGCTTCATGGATCTGAAACATCGGAAAGAGTAAAGGAAATTAAATCAATGGGTCTAAAAATAATTAAAGCTATTAAAATAAAAGATGAGGTTGACGTACAAAATTATAAAAAATATAGCGAGGCCGATATTATTTTGTTTGACACGCCAGCTATGGAAAAATCTATTGAATTTCCAACAAATCTTATTTCTAAACTTCCCAAAGGTGATAGATATGCTCTCGCAGGATCAATATCTGAGAATAACGTTGAAAATATTAAAAAATTAGGGGTTAACTTTTTTGATTTATCATCTAACTTAGAGCACAATACGCAAGTAGGTTATAAAGATCATACTAAAATCAAAAGTTTTATTAAAAAAATAAATGAGCTTAAAAATTAAAAAAGGGATTCAGTTAATAGACCAGCATGACAAAAATGGAATGTGGGGTGGAAAGTTTGGAGGTAATTTTATACCTGAAACATTAAAAAAACCTATTGATGATCTTACAAAATTGTTTGCTAAACTAAGAAAAGACAAAAAATTTCTTAGGGAAAGAGATTATTACTTTAAATCATATATTGGTGCTCCTACTCCATTTATCAAACTAGAGAATTTGACTAAACATTTAGGAGGTGCTCAAATTTATGCTAAAGTAGTATCAGAAGCCAATGGTGGAGCTCATAAAATTTATAATGCAACAGTACATTGTTTGTTAGCAAAACGGGCTGGTAAAAAATTTATTGTTGGTGATACGGGTGCGGGTTATGCTGGAAAAATGCTTTCTATGGCAGCTAAAAAATTTGGTCTTAAATGCAAAATATTCATGGGAGCAAAAGATATTAAAAGACAAAGACCAAATGTAGAAGCAATAAGAAAAAATGGGGCTATAATTGTACCAGTAACTTCTGGAAGCCAGACATTAGTAGATGCTGTAAGTGAGTGTATGCGTTACTGGGTTGCTAATAATGATACAACAAATTTGTGTGTTGGTTCGACGGTTGGGCCTAACATTTTCGTTAAGATATGTGCTTGGAGCACTGCCCAAATTTCTAGAGAATTGATTGCACAAGTTAAAGAGGAGTTTGGAAAAATTCCAAAAAAAATTAAATTGTTAAATTGTGTTGGAGGTGGAAGCTCTGCAATGGGTTTTTGGAACGAGTTTATGGATACAGATGCTGAGTTAGTAGGTATTGAAGGAGGTGGTCCAAAAAATAGTAAACTACATGCAGCGCCGTTAACTAACGGATCTAAAATTGGAATTTTACATGGTGCAGCACAATACGTTATTCAAAACAAAGAAGGACAGATAGGATCTACGGATTCTATTTCGGCTGGTTTGGACTATCCTGGGATTTCTCCATTACATTGTTTTCTAAAAGACGCAAAAAGAGCTAGATACACTTCAGCTAGCGATGAAGAGGCTTTGAAAGCCTATAAATTAGTTTCTACTTTAGAAAATATTTCTCCATCTTTAGAACCCTCGCATGCATTTGCTGAAGCAATTAAAATAGCACCTAAATTAAAATCATCAGATGTGATTATAGTAAATTCTTGTGGTGATAGTATTAAAGATAAAGATATAATAAAAAAAAAATTAGGTACATACATTAGATGAGTTCTAAAATTGCTTTAGCCTTCAAAAAATGTGAAAAAGAAAAACGACCAGCTCTTGTTACATATACAGTGGCAGGTGATGATACAAAAGAAAATTCTTTAAAAATTTTAAATTCTATCTCAAAGCATGCTGATATAATCGAACTTGGGTTCGCACACAATACACCAATTGCAGACGGAAGCCAGATTCAAGAGAGTGCCTATCGTGCTCTCAAAAATGGGATAAAACTTAATGACGTATTTCAAATCATAAAAAAATTTAAAGCAAGAAATCCTAATAAACCATTAATCATGATGGGGTATTTTAATTTGATATATCAAATTGGAGAAAATAAATTTTTAAGTAAGTGTAAAGCGTCTAAGGTAGATGGTCTTATAATTGTCGATTTACCTTATCCAGAGAATAAAAACTTTGCAAATAAATGTAAAAAGAAATCAATAAATTTTATACAACTGATATCACCAACTACGCCTAAAAAAAGAATGAAAAAGATAATCAAAAGCGCTCATGATATGATTTATTATATCTCCATGTTATCAACCACGGGAGGCAAACTTAAAGTTTCGCCAAAAAAAATTCTTCAAAATTACAACAATGTTAAAAAAATAAGCTTTAAAAAAAAGGTTGTAATAGGTTTTGGTATCACCGATAAAACTATAAAATCTTTGAAATCTAGTGATGGATTAGTCGTTGGCTCTTATTTGTGCAAAACAATAACTAATTCACTCAAAATGAGACAAAATCCTGTCACAATGTTGGATAAATTAGTATATAGATTAAAAAAGAAAACTCTATGAATTGGATAACTAAGTTTATAAAACCGAAAATAAAATCTCTTTTTGAAAAAAAATCTTCAAAAACAGATGAAAATCTTTGGACAACTTGTGAATGTAAAAATTTAATTTATAAGGAAGATCTACAGTCAAACTTGAAGTGTTGTCCAAAATGTGGTGCTCATCATAAACTTTCTTGTAGAGAAAGATTTGAAACCTTCTTTGACAACAAACAATTTGAGGTTATAGAAACTCCTCTCCCTAAAGATGATCCTTTAAATTTTGAGGACAATAAAAAATACACGGATAGATTAAAAACAGCGAGAAAAGTTACTAAACAAGACGACGCAGTATTAATAGCAAAAGGTGAAATTAATAACATTGAAGTTGTAGTTGGTGCACAGGACTTTAGATTTATAGGTGGGTCCTTCGGTGCTGCTTCTGGAGAAGCATTTATTGCAGGTGTTCAACATTCTATTGAAAATAATTTACCTTTTATTTTTTTTAGTTGCTCAGGCGGTCAACGTATGATGGAAAGCTCAATAGCCTTAATGCAAATGTCCAGAACCGCTTTAGCTGTCAATGAATTAAAGAAAAAAAATATTCCCTACTTAGTTGTTTTAACCAATCCAACAACTGGAGGTGTTACTGCTTCTTGGGCAATGTTAGGTGATATATTAATAGCAGAGCCTAAAGCAACTATTGGTTTTGCAGGTAGACGTGTAATTCAAGACACAGTTAGAGAGACTTTGCCAAGCGAATTTCAGACTGCTGAGTACATTAAAGATCACGGCGGTATAGATTTAGTTGTAGAGAGAAAATATCTAAGCTCCACAATAGGTACTTTGCTAAATGTTTTGTTGAAAAAAGCAGAGGCTCAAGCTAAAAATGAGCCATCTAATGTCACAATCGATCAATCTTTACAATCAGCTAGCTAAAAATAAATTATTTAGTAAAAAAATTAAATTTGACCTAAAAAGAATCAAAATTATTCTTAATAAATTAAATTCACCTGAACAAAGGTTAAAAAACGTAATTAATATAATTGGAAGTGATGGAAAATACTCACTTTTGACCTCATTAAAATTTTTTATTGAAGCAAATAACAATAAAGTATCAGCATATATCTCTCCTAGTTTAGTAGATATAAAGGAACGTTTTTGGATGGGTGAAAAATTTTTAAGTCATCTAGAAATTAAAAAAACTATAAAAATAATTGAAAAGCAAAAGATTCATTTAACTATCTTTGAGGCCCTAACTGTTGTTTATATTTTGAATGCAGCAAAAAAGAATAATGATTATAATTTGATAGAGGCTGGTGCTTTATTTGCTAAAGACTCCACAAATGTTTTTGATTTCCCAAAAATACAGGCTGTAGTAAATATAAACAAACAACATTTAAACTTTTTGGAGAAAAAAACTTTAAATGAGGTTATTTATCAAAAAGTTGGTTTTTTGAGTAATTTTACTAATATTTATATTGGTAAGCAAAAAGAATATGTTTTAAAAAAAATAAGAAAATTATTAAAAAAAAATTTAAGTGTTGTTAATTATCCTAGTTCTTGGAAATTAATTAAGCGTAAAAATAAATATTTTTACAAAGATAAAAATTTAAAAATAGAACTTCTTAATAAGTATATACATTCAACAGGCCTTTTAGAAAACTTATGCTTAGCTATTAAAATTGCATTAGATTTAGGTATTAGTCGCAAAATAATAATCAAAACTATACCTAAAATTAGATTTCAAGCAAGAATTGAGTATATAAATAAAGGTAAACTTAAGAGAAAATTATTTCCGAAAGAAAAACTTTTAATAGATGGTTGTCATTCAGAAACTAGCGCGATTAATTTAGTAAATTATTTGAAAACCACAAATGTGCCAATCTATGGAATATGGGCGATGACCAAAAACAAAGAACCAGACAAATTTATAAAAAAATTTAATGGTATTTTTAAGAAATTAATCACTATCCCTATTAAGAATGATAAGACTTCTTTGCCAAAGGAACTTTTACTTAGAATTGCAAAAAAAAATAATTATAACGCTGCATCTGCAAAAGATTTTGAGACAGCGTTGAAAGTTGTGTCCTCAAGAGAGAAAAAAATCATTGTATGCTTTGGATCTTTATACAGCGCAGGATATATTCTTAGTAAAAATTAAGAATTTTGTATCCAACTTTTCAACTCTTGTTTTCCTGGCCACCCTACTTTTCTTGACACTTCTTTCCCATCTTTAAATTTTACGAAAAGTGGAACTCCTTTACATGATAAGACAACAGGGGTGTTTGCAGACTCTTCAATATCTAGTTCACCTATTTCAATCTCTTTTTCAAGTTCCTTTTCAAGCTCGTTACATGGTGGAATAGCCATCTGGCATGGAGAACACCAAGTAGCTCCGAGTTTAAGAATTTTTGTTTTGTTTCCGGACTTTATAAAATTTTCGTATGTTTCATCTGTAACTTTAATCATAATTGATAGTTAATAACTTTTTCCTTAATGTCAACTACGCAGAAGAGTAATATTTTTCTAATTCTTCAACGTATGCGTTAATTTCATCTAAGATTTTTAATTTTTCTTGATCGTCTTGTTTTTCAAATTTGGCCCTTAAAGTATCAATCTCTGAATACGTCCGTGGAATCGTGTTCCATCTTTCATTGTTGGTGCTCAATAATTTCTTTGCTGTATCTTTATGTATCAAATTATAATCATCTTTACTTAATACTTCCGGTTTTTCCATATAGAGAAGTTTTTTTCCAAAATATTGTAAACGCTCGTCTTT
>TARA_B100000963_G_scaffold80517_1_pt1 | contig 13871 bp, 10 predicted proteins | sample TARA_B100000963 | Tara Oceans TARA_B100000963 (sample SAMEA2622097) | marine metagenome | biome: marine biome (ENVO:00000447); feature: surface water layer (ENVO:00002042); material: "saline water (ENVO:00002010), including plankton (ENVO:xxxxxxxx)" | depth 5 m | reverse complement strand
CAGTTACTACTGGAGTAGATACCACTAACGGAGTTGTATTCGGCCATGCAAATGGGGAGCTAACTTCAACCGATGGGAAACTGTGGTCTGGTTCGGGTGAATCAATCTCAACTATTTGTGCAGTCGATGATAAACACTTTACAATAAGCCAAGACAAGGCAGTAATTACTCTAAATTCGGATTTTGAGCAAAAATGGATAGAGGTGATGGATCCAATATCGACAATATCCTCCGGCATAATTGTTGATGGTAATTTTACAATTTGGGCTGGCACTCTGAACGGCTCTGATGGGTTATTGAAGGTGTTATCCCAAAGTAGTGGTAAGCTGATATCATCAATGAGTTGTGCCAAGGTTACAGCAATCAATTCGAACGGGAAAATGATTGCAGTGGGCGATGAAAAAGGCGAACTATTTGTTTGGCAGGACGAGATGTTTAACCGACGACTGGTAAGTAATGAATCAACCGAAAATGATGAGCAACGTCAATCGATGAGGGAGCGACTTAAAGCACTTCGAAGGCGCTAGTATCTACTTGTTCTTCCAAACCGATGATCTGCAGTACCCGCAGCATCCACGCTAATTTTGCTAATTTTCTTTTGGGATTTGTTTGTCCGGACCATTTTCCTATTTTACTTGTAGAAAACCCAAGTAACGTAATATTCTCCTTCGCAACCCCTAGCCCGATTGCTAAGCATACTGCCCTATCACCATCTGTGAAACCGCCAAAATTGTACACTCCGTCAATGGATTCAGCAACTTGATGTGATAAAATTAATTCAGGTGGGTGTTGGAAATCTTGCCACTTGCTCAAACAATCTTGCCATTGAGGAATATTGTCGCCATGCGCATGGGCTACGAATGTTGTGCCGGATTTAGCAGCACGATCTAAATGCGGATTGCCATCAAAATCTGTAACCACACAAGCAAGTTTAGCCAGTTCACCGATTGCACCAACAGCACCATCTGCCGCAATTATGGCACTGTTTTCAAAATCAAAATCGACAAAATCCTCTTCGCTGACCGATGCACCGACAATTACAACCTTACTAGCAGATAGCAATCTTTGTCTTAGTCTTTTCAAGGCGCGATTACGATTTATTACCGACCAAAGTTCAAGATTAAATGGGCACGCGTCGCTAAATGCTTCAGCCAGCAGATTAGCGCTCTGTAAATCGCTTTGGTAATCCCATCCGAAGAACTCTCTAACGGTGGTCTGAATCTCAATCAAATCCGGAGTAGTTGTTTCCGCCACACCAATTCCAGTTCAATCAGCCAAATGAAATATTATCATCGTGAAATTGATATGATTCTTAGATTGTGGCTGACTCATGCCGACTCCGAAAGTCACTCCTCTCATAGAGAACGAGGTGACTTTGGCAAGATATCCATTCTTGCCGCAAGCAACCGAATGGATTCAGGGCTTAGCAATCGAACATGACATCGATTTGGACGAATTATTAGATGGCGAGTGGATGGAGAAGGCTCGTTCAAGAGCAAGAATACGCCTGATTGACTCAATAGAATCTAAAGATGGCGTTGCGGTAGTCGGTGGAGATATATTCACCGAAGAGGGACGTATCATTGAGGCATTTTCATTCTATTATGCGCGCTTAGTAGTGTTCGCCTCCGAAGACGAGAGACTGATTTCTCGCTGGGCACAAGCAGAGGCAACTAGGGCAGAACAAGTGCTAACCAAGGACACTGAAAATCTAGAAATAATCGCTAAAACCTTCATCTCCGAAATCGCTAGGGATGTTGATTTATCCCAATCAAAGCAGTCGCTGAGCGCTGTTAACAACCGTAAACTGAGGCAGAATCAAGATGGTAATCTATGGAAAATCGGCATGTCAGATTTCATTGAAATATGCCCCAAAATAACCGGGTCAAGGTGGCGTTTAGCCAATGCTCAAATTAGCAGGGGCCAGATTACTTTGTTTAGTGAGCAACAGTACTCATCCTCTGCTAAACTGGCACGACTTCTAAGAGAGCGGATCAAGCACCACATCGAGCAGGAAGCGCTGCAGAAAATGCAAAACATCGACATGGAATTGGCGCTAAGACTTGCAGAACCGGTTGGCATGGTTAGAAATCTAATGGCTAGCAAGGCTAGTGAGGCGATAAATTTAGTTGGTGCGGAGGAATCCGATTGGCCGCCATGTATGAGAAAGATTATTGCCGATTTAGCCAATGGTGTGAATGTAAATCATTTTGGTAGGCTATTTTTAGCCTCAATATCAGCCAAGTTAGCCTTGCCTGAGGAATCTTGTATTGGATTCTTTAGCGGGGCTCCTGATTTCAGTGAATCGACTACAACATATCAGGTGAATCACGTTTACAACGGCGAGTATACTCCCGCATCTTGCGCAAAACTCAAAGTTAACCACAATTGTCCAGTTTTGCCAGGTGACGATCGGCTATGTGACATCGCTTGGATGGATCATCCTCTGAAATATATTCGGGCCACTCAGCGATGGAAGGCAAAAAACCAACAAGCGCAGGCGACCATCCGTCAGGATGACCAGCCATTGGTGGGGGAAAGCCAAGAAGGTCGGGCGGTAGAAAAATCATCAGCAAATTCTGTCGCCGAGTGAGCAAATCGCGCGAAGGATTTGAAATGTAGGACTTACTAGCATCTACAACCAACGGTGTGGATTATGACTAGAACCCTCGTTTTGACCGTCGACCGAGATAACGATCTTGGGATTAAAACGGCAATTAGGGGGCCAGTGGTTGGCCGACGTCAAGTTCTAACAGCAGCGTTAAAACTTGGTATTGCGGACCCCGAAGAAAGCGATACTAATGCTATATTGGGTGCATTATCACAACACGATAACCTGTCGGAGTCATTAGGCGATGATGATGAAGTCGAGATAGCGATTCTAACCGGGGATGAGAAAGTTGGCATTAGATCAGACCGTGCAATAGCAGCGCAACTCGAAGAAATCGTCACCACCTTTCAGCCAGATAAAGCAATTCTCGTAACCGATGGTGCCGAGGATGAATCGGTTTTGCCGATTATTCAGTCCCAAGTTAGAATAGATCATGTGGAGAAAATCATCGTAAAACAATCAAAAGGTATTGAAGGAACATATTACTACATCGTCAAAGCCTTAGAAGATCCAAAGTGGCGGGCGAAAATTATGATTCCTTTCGGCCTTGTGTTAGCAATTTTAGGATTGGGAATTATGCTACCTGCTGAAATCGGGGGTATTGTAATCGGGGCCCTTCCGCTGGTCACCGGTCTGTACATTTTCAGTAAAGGTGCTGGAATTGAAACTACCGTCAATCGGGTAATCCAAGAGATGAGGGATAACGCTGACGCAGCGATGTTCTCCTCGTTATTGTGGACGGCAACAGTATTTAGCGCGATATTTGCTGTTGCTGAGGGATACCAAGAGTACACCCTATTAGTTGCCAATAGCTCAACATCAGTCCTCTGGCTGGAAGTCACCCATGCTGCTCTAGCATGGATTGTTATCGCCTTTTTGACATCTACAGCAGGGTTCATGTTTTTGCGCCTTCGTAGAGGTTCATTCTCTGGCCGGATGATTGTATTGAGCATATTCGGCATGGTCGTTTACTCGTTTGTTGACTCCGCTCTCCAGATCTCAACAAATGTGCTGAATGGGCAATCGTACGAGTTTAGCGTTGACCAAATTCTTGCTGATTTATTCTATCCAATTATCTGGGTAGTAGTGCTTTGGATGGCAACTACCATAAAGAATTCACTCCAAGCAAAACAAGCCCAGTCTGAGAGATACTGGGGGATTTGATTAGAGGATAAATCTCGGAAGATGTTTTGCCATGGTTTTGTGGCCAACAACTCCAACCAACACCCCGTCGGCATTAACTACGGCAATTTGACTTAGGTCATGAGTTAAAATAAGTGCACCCGCTTTCAAGAGTGGAGTATTGGCTTTGACAGTTAGCGGGGGGAGGGTAATCAATTGTTTAGCAGGCACACTAAGCATCCAGGCCACCGAACGCTCAACGTTTTTCTTCGCAACGATTTTTAGCACGTCTACAGCATGTATTCTGCCCATTGGGACTCCTTCTTTGTTGACAACGAAGACATGATCCCAGTCATTTTGTGTTAAATCATCTACGACATCAGCCATTGTATCATCGGCGAAAACCCAATTCGCATCGCCCATAGTCTCTCTACAAGTTATACTTCGAACGATTCTCGATCGTTCTTGAGGTGTCATTTTCTCAGTTTTACTGCGTGGAGATTTTTTCATCTTAGATCTACTCATCCCAGGGTCCCTCAGCCCATCGCCGAACCCAGTTGTTTTTCAATTCTTCCAATGTATATATGATATTTTAGCCGGCTTTTGTGATAATATATCTGTAATCAAACCATCTAAACTATCTAAAGGCGTTTTGACGTGCACAGACCATGACCATCATTTCGCCAGATGAATATGACTTGTTAATGAACCTCTCTGGTTATGAATTGAATTTACAAGCGACTAATATTGCTAAGAAATATGGGCTTAGTGCCGGGCAGATTTTGGCCATGCTGCCAAACCAACCAACGACTAATCCGCCGGGGAATAATCACCAATCGATCAATACGAATCCTCCACTTCAATCAAATCATCGTTTTGAATATGACCCCAGTCCGGAAGCATCACAAAGACGGCAACAAGTTAGTCAAGCAATTAATTGCCCTGGATGTGGCGCCGCTTTGGGGATTCCTTCAATTAGGCCGATAAAGGTAACATGTCCGCAATGCTTACAGGAAAGCACCTTTGTTGAGTAACCGGCGTTTTCAATAATACGTGGCGGCAGGGTTATACATGGAGAAAATGAAACTATCACACTGGCAATATACGCCAAATAATTCTCCACAGCCGCTACCTAAATCACCATTTTTGTGCACGAAGACCGATTTACAACCCCTCGACTTTGAATTAACAACCGGTGAAGAAACCCCAATAGCAGCCCTCAAACAGGCAGTCTCGCAAGCATTGGTAGAAGACTCAACCCTTGAGCAGTTTCTACGTTCGAATTCTGCACCAAGCCTAGAAGATAGAACACCAATCTTGCTGCTTGGGGAATTGGCTAATCCGTTTCAATTATCAAGATTGAAGCTGGGTATCATCCCAGTAATTTGCGTGCGGATAAACGGGCTTTGTCGGACTTATGCAGATGGTTTGGATAGCAGAATGGTAAATCCCGGGGTTCATCATGTCACTTTGGCAAGAACTACTGGTTGGTGGGAAGTCACTCACCTCGCTTTTGCCACAATGTCACAAATGAAGACAATGGTCACTTGGCTAAACAATGGCAAGCGGGGCGATTGGCGAGGAGTGAAACCTAATGAGGGTTCGATTAGGGTCGAGAATAACCAACAGTTGAGACACCCATCTCCACAATCGATGATGTGGGATGGTAAAACAGAGACCTGTAACGATGAGGAGCCGGAAATTACCGGCCCATCGTTTGACATCTCTCAGGTAATGATTCCAATCCACACCAATTACGGGTGTTATGATAATCGGGGAAAAATCATTCGTTGTGTTCATGTTGGACAACGCGAATTTCACACCAACTATTTCCGACGTGGTTCCTCAAAGCGTTGGCAAGATATTTTGGATATTATTTAGGGCTCCCATGGCACCCCCAGATGTCTGATTATATATCATCAAATACAATGTATACATGATACAGATGCGAGGAAAAGGTTCACAGAAAGAAGCAAGATTGGAACGCCTCAAAGAAGAGATTGTTGAATACATCGCAGTAGTGCCTGATTGCTCGGCAGCAGACATAGTTCACTATCTCTCTAACGAGCGAAGAATGCGCAACCATGGTCTAACAACTAGAAAGGTAGGCCTATTTATCCCTAGATATTTGTCTGATCTTGTTGGATTCAAACTTGATAATTCAACGGGAAAACGGCTTTACAGGTTAGCTGCATAAACGGCACATTCATTTTGATTAACTAGTTCGCCCAACTATGGAATGGCCTGCACACACTTTTGCGAGTGCGCTATTTCCTAGTTTAGAATCCTCAAGTGAGGGCAATATACCGAAATTTCCAATCAATGAACCAGCATGGCAACTTTTTGTCGAGGGAAATGAGGATAACCTCAAGCATCAAATTCGCATGCTTGAGTCAACGAAACTAGAGCTGATAGATCGAAGCACCCTTTCAGACACCATCACTTTTGACGAATCAAAAGGATCTGTCATGGTTGAGGAAGGCGCGATTATTGAACCATCTACTCATTTTATCGGACCGTGTTTTGTTGGTAAAGGTGCCATAATTAGGCATGGAGCATACATTAGAGAGCATGCTTGGATTTGTTCTTCAGCATTGGTAGGCCACTGCACTGAGGTCAAGCACTCAGTACTCTTGCCAAATTCCAAAGCCCCGCATTTTAATTATGTGGGCGATTCAATTCTTGGCAAGTCAGTTAACTTGGGTGCTGGGGTAAAGTTGAGTAATGTAAGAAATGATGGGGCTCAGGTTTACCTGAGGATTGGAGAATCTAGAAGGGAGAGTGGCCTTAGAAAATTAGGTGCGATAATCGGCGAAGGTTGCCAATTGGGTTGTAATGCCGTGACAAATCCCGGAACAGTGTTGGGGATTAACAGCATTGTTTGGCCGAACGCCACCGTAACCGGAGTTCATGGCCAATCATCAAACCATAGGTGATTGGATGGGTGCTAATTTATTCGGCACTGACGGTATTCGCGGGAAGGTAAACCTGACAATCACAGAAGATGAAGCAGCGATTCATCGGCTACTTGAATGCCGCGAAATCTCACCCCCCGTTTTTAGATTGGTAGGTGAATCATTAGGGGGCTTTGCTGAATTTGAGTCAGGTAAAAAGCTGCGAGTAGTAGTTGGGTGGGATGATCGTCCGGCGAACCGCGTATTGGCAAATGATCTTACAATTGGGCTAAATATTGCAGATTTTGAAGTGGTTCATATTGGATTGTGTGCAACTCCAGCACTACATTATGCCACGCTTTTCTTCGACGCAGCGTATGGCTGCATGATTACAGCCAGCCATAATCCAGTCGAGGATTCAGGACTGAAAATCTTTTCACAGTACGGGTACAAGACAACTCCACAATTCGAACAACAACTTTCGCATAATGTTATTTCACTTAGCCAGCAAAAGCGAGAAATTGCCTCTAGTAATGGAGGAACATATGCTCAACCAACGATATCGCACAAGTTAGCAAAGTGGTGCCAAAATCATCACCCAAACTGGCTTAGTCGACGTTATCAAAGCCTTGCAGAACTAATCCAGCGAGATATTTCTGAAGCACCAGCTATCTATCAGCCGTTGTTGATAGATTCTTCCAAAGGAACCGGCCGATTTTGGTTAGCCGATTGGCTCTCAAGTAATGGAATAGCAGCATTAGAAACCAGCCATGATGCAGTGGCCTTGAATGACAATTGCGGGGCTGGGGATTTGTCACCAACTCAGGAATGGACATTTGAAGAGGCAAAACACTCATCCCACATTCTAATTAATCAACTCCCTCGATGTGACCCCGGAATATTAGTCGGTGCTGCCCTTGATGGCGACGGCGATAGGTGTCTGTTGATCGAAACCACACGGCGCGGATATAGGGTAATAGATGGCGACATAATCGCTGATACCTTTTTGAATTCTGTAACACAGTTAGCTGATGATTGGACCTTGGCGGCAAGTATAGAGTCCGATTTATCGTTAACTACCAAGCTAGATCGGTATTCAAAATCTGTTACAGTTAACGAGACAGCAGTTGGAGACCGCTGGCTGACGTTTGAATTATGCAATAATAAACTAGATGAATTCATCACCAATCATTCCATCCCTAAAGTCGTTGGAATAGAAGATTCAGGGCATATGGTACTCGCAACCCCTCACCCGAGTCAAACTGCAACCTGGTCCCTTGTGGGAGATGGTGCAATGACCTTAGTTGCGTATTTACTGGCCACAACAAGGCTAGACAAGTCAAGACTTATGCAAAGAGGTTGGAAACTACGACAGTCTGTAAGGGAGATTGACAGAAGTAAATGGGATGGAAGTAATGAATTATCAAATGTAGTTGAAAGTGAACTTTTTCAGAAGCTGTCAACCATTGCCGAGGTATCTCAATGGCGTAGGACAACGATTTCTGGCGAACCGAATTTGATGCTAATCACTTGTTTGTTGGCGAATAATAAACTGTCAATCGGAGTGAGAAATAGTGGCACTCAAGCAAAGATAACAGTTTCAACGCGTCTGGAGCACGGCGGCGATAATTCCGGTATTCGAGAGGTTGTTGACAATATTTGCGACCTGCTGGCAGAACACATGGTCAGCCATTGATTATTTGCTTCTCATAGGTTTGATTCAGATATGTGACAATGCCCAGTAGAATAGATGAAGCGATTAAAATTCCTAACATCGCCTCTATACCCGCACCGGTACTGAACATCACCATTGCAACAATCCAAGATAGCACCATGTCTAAGGCACCAAATACACGCCAAGATTTTCGCATAACAAGTATTCCACTAACCCAAGATGTTGCTGAGCAAATTATCATCAGCACTGCAACTATTGCTAGGTCCCCCCAACCAAATCCAGACGGTACGAGCAACAAGTGTACCGACCAAAGACCCGCAGCCAACCAAATCCCTGAATCCGTTGCCACAGACCACACCACGAAGAATATTGAAGTCGTCCCAAATATCGTAGCTAGTATGTGTATTCCAATCGGCTCTAAACCCACAGTTGGTAAAACCCAATACATAAGACCTGAAATTGCTATTGGGGCAAGTAGCCATGAAACCATTACTGCAGCAGGTTGCGTCCAATTCCACCCGCGACGAATCACTAGTATGATTGCCAATATGCCGGCAAATCCAACGGAGAGTAATCCAGCCAAAATCACCCAAGCAGAACGGCCAACAGCGCCTCGGTGATCCTCTAAGCCACGCATTAAGCGCTGCTTCTCTACCCAATCATAAGCAAATACACAAACCAATAGTACAACCTCAACAAATAGTAATGGGAGGGTCCAATCCACTAAATCTCCACCGAAAGGATCGACTCGATACATAATTGGTACTTCGCCACCAATAATCAGAGCAAAAACCCGGTCTAGTGCTAAAAGATAGACAATTCCTTCTACTGCATTTGGAATACGTAAACCCAAATCATTACGACCGATTAGCCCGATCCCTGCAAGTACACATAGCCCTACGGTAATCACAGCCAAGTGTTTTGCGTCATCCAATCCGACAACAGAATCAGAAATTCTTCCAGCTAAATGAACTAATACCAATCCTGCCATCGAGATTGCTATGGGCAACTCGATTCCAGCAATATCTGGCAACCTTAGCCCAATATCATTTGCCCGCATTCTCGCTAGGGCAATAAATAATATCGAGATCACAACACAAAATGCTAGAATGAGGTACGAAAGCGAACTAATGAATGAAAGATACGTGGAGGCTAGGATGGTGGTCAGCAAAAATGCAATTACGATTACAGGCCGGTGATGTATATCGCCGAGCTCTAAATCATATTGACCGGAAGTACCAGCACGCTTGGCTCTTTTTCGTTGTTTTTCTACCAAATCTAGCATTTCAACGTCAATCATCTTGAGTTTTGATTTCTTATCCTGCTCGTCTAATTTGACCGGTTGCTCGGTTTTTTGTTCAACTTGAGCATCGACAAACTTCTGTAGTCTAGCCTGCTTTTCTTCAATTCTAAGCAGGCGCGCCTCTTTCTTTGCTAGAGACCGCATTTCGCTTCTAAATTCGCCCTGCACCGCTAGGTATGCACCTGACCCAATAAATGCCAAAACAGTCGCAAGGAGGACAATCGCCGAGTCCTTAACTTGTGCAGTTATCGCCATAACTGCTAGCAAACCCACAGCAGAAATCGCAGGGGGCAACAATTTCTCGACAGTGGCAGCTCTCCTAAGATAAAGGACTAAAGCAACCAAAGTAATCCCGGTCAAAGCATACAGATTGAAACTCTCATCAGGCAATATTGAACTTCCATCCAATTCCATTAAGTTGAGCGGCTCGAGGGCAATTATAATGAATAAACCCGACAATAAACCCATCATTAATGTCAGTAATTGCCCAGGTAAGGCCTCAGCTTTCTTCAACAACTCATCACTAATACCCGAACGCTTCATTTTGTCAGAAGAGATGAGTAAAATTGCGCATGTAATAACGAGCGTAATCGCCCAAATCCCCTGTTGTCCGTAAGTCCAGGATAGCGCAATAACCGAGATACCCCATACCGTCATTAACGATCGGGGCTTACCTTTATGCTTCTCGAATAGAACCATAATAGCATGACTAATCATCAATAACGTCAACACTCCAAACAATCCAATTGCAGGCAATGAACCAGGTCTTGTAATTGACCATGTTACAAATAGTGCGAGTAAGAAACTTAAGTTCCACAACTGCAATACTTCAGAGTCTCTCAACCGAGCACCTAATTCAGACATCCCACTCAGTTTTGAGGCTAGATTAAATCCGGTGTCTCCATGTTTCATATTAACCCAAATTTGTTGTGATAGAAGCACCAACATCCATATTGCTAGGTCGTATTGCTCGATTAAAATCGGCACATAATCTGCTGAAACTAACCGACTTTCTACATCAGTGGCAAAGAACAGTAACCATAACCATGGGCCAACCACTGCGGTTCCCGCTATCGATGGAGAATCTCTATACATTGATAGTTGAGCAAGTCCAACCCATACCAGGCCTTGGCTGATTAATAGTGTTCTAGCACCACTACCCGCATCATTAGCCGGTATGAGTAAGGTCAGTAGAATCACAATAAGCAATCCACCAGCCCACAACACGTGATCAGAGACTGCGGTTTGATTTCTAAGCAAAGCTCCAGCGGTTAAAGCCGCAGTTGCTGCCGCATAGATACTGTACGGCCTCAACCCGTATGGCAGACTCAAATCAACAATGCCACTCTCCAATATTGCTAATGCAAACAACAGGATAGGTGCAGGAAGCACAATCAATGGCACTAGTCTGGGCCACTCAACCCCTCTAACGATAAGGTAAGAGGCGCTGAATGCGGTTAGAAGTAGTACTAATTGGGCCAGCGCATAACCGGTCTCAAGGCGATTAGCAGCGACTGCTAATAATGCACCAATCATACCTAGTCCGACAGATACCGACCATAAACCGGGCTTTCCAAGACCGAGGGATTTGAATGCATCAGAGAACCAGTTATCCTTATCCACGAACATCGCTGCCATAGTAGAATTTGTCGCAGTAACACAAACCATTAGCAAGAACAACAACAACTCATCTTCAAATGGCAAAATTTCGAGACCGAAGACATTCCAGTTGTCTGATATTGCATGAACTCCGACCCATAGATATGAGACAGCAATGCCCATACTTGCGAGATTGCCAGAGTTTCGGATGATAGCAAGACTATGCAGTAATATGGTGCCCATTCCAATCATTATTGCGACACCAAATTCACCATAAACTGCGCCAGCAGCACTTCCGACAATTAGCAGAATTAATGTTGCTTGAGCAGCAATGGCATCCTCGTCGTGGCGCTGTGCAATTGTTATATTCAGCACTACACCTAGCAGTAGTAAAGTCCCCAAGATGTTATTTTCATCAGCAAAAGATAACTGATCTAACCACCCCCAGTGCCATAAATCTAGCACTAGTCCATAAATCAGTTTCATTGATATTATTACCCAGGTCACTCCAAGAATCCTCATATTTGGATTTGGTATCCATTTTTCTCCAAGGTAAAGGCCGAGAATTGCCATTAAACTCAACCCTATTGCGCCAAATATAGGGTCTAACACTGTACCAACAATCGTTCCTATCAAAGACCACGACAGTATCATGGCAATGAGGAGGCCAAAACCCAATCGCTTCTCCCCGTGAACAGCCAAATCGGTTACGCTATCGTTTTCGGGGGCTGTCTTTACCGTACCATCTGTTTGGATAGCTCCGGGTCTTTCAAAATCCTCACCACCCTTTGAGAAAATTTCAGCAATTTCACCCATTGCTATATCTTGTTCGACCTCGATTTTAGCAATTTCTTCACTATTTGTTTCGCCCTCATTGTCGACCATAAATGACGATATATCTATGCCACGAGCCCGGGAAAAGGAGCGTTTTCTGATTATCTCATCCCGAGAATCATTCTCACTAGAGGGCTGCTTTGGCCCACTAGAATCCTCAGACATACCCCCGGTTGTTTGATTATATTTATTCAAGGCTCGCCCGAAATAAATCACTATGTACCACTTTTTGTCGATAACCAGTTTCAACGAATATCTTTACCACAGTAGTCCCACAAATCGAAAAAGACAAAGACGTCCTTCGACACGATTCAGCATGGCCGATGTACTGGGCTCGCAACTCGGCGACCTATCTGTGCACGGATTGAAGAATTCAGGGACTATATACTGGAATTTGCCAGTTGAGGACTTAGTGGAGATGGCAGTTTCACGTAATGAAGGAGTTTTTAGTGCCCACAAAGCGTTGGTGACAGAAACCGGGGAAAGAACTGGGCGTTCACCCAATGACAAATTCATTGTTGACGAACCGACGACAAGTTCTGATGTTAACTGGGGCGACGTTAATATTTCAACCGATATTGCCACATTCGCCAAACTCAGAACCAAAGTAGTTGACTATTTATCTAACCAACAAGAACTATTTGTTCAAGATTTATACTGTGGGGCTGATCTGTCTGAAGCATTACCGATTAGAGTAATTAACCAAAGCGCTTGGCATAACGCCTTTGCAAGAAATATGTTTATCCGACCGACAAAAGCACAATTGATCAATCATTCACCAGAATTTACCGTCTTTCATGCCCCAAATTTCGAAGCAAGCCCTGAAGACGGAGTCAATTCAGAATGCTTTGTTATTATTAATTATCAAGCGAAAGAAGTATTGATTGGTGGGACTAAATATGCCGGCGAGATAAAGAAGTCAATATTTTCGATAATGAATCTAATTTTACCGAAAAAAGGCATATTGCCAATGCACTGCTCTGCCAATACCAACGGTGACTCCACCGCAGTATTTTTTGGTCTGTCTGGTACTGGTAAAACCACTCTATCTGCTGATCCGAAAAGAGCCTTAATCGGCGATGATGAACATGGCTGGGGAGCTAATGGTGTTTTCAACTTTGAAGGCGGTTGCTATGCCAAACTAATTGACTTATCAGAGGAAGATGAGCCAGCAATTTTCGGAACCACTAGGAAGTTTGGCTCTATATTGGAGAATATAGTCATGGACGAAAACGGCATTCCTGATTTCAGTGATACATCTAAAACTCAAAACACAAGAGGCTCTTATCCAATAGAATTCATCGATAATCGAACAGAAGATTCAACCGGGAACCATCCGGAAAACGTCATATTCCTTACCTGTGATGCCTTTGGGGTGTTACCACCAATATCTCGTCTAACTCCGGAACAAGCGGCTTACCATTTTATTTCAGGATATACCGCAAAAGTTGCTGGTACTGAAATTGGCGTCAAAGAGCCACAAGCGACATTCTCTGCATGCTTTGGTGAACCTTTCATGCCAATGCACCCCGGCGTTTATGCTGATTTGTTATCCAGCAAGATGGAAGAGCACAATGCAACAGCATGGCTCATCAATACGGGATGGTCTGGTGGGCCATACGGTGTTGGTAATCGAATGAAAATCAAGTACACAAGAGCCATGCTAAACGCTGCATTGGATGGTGAACTTGAAGCCGTTGATTACACTCTAGATGAGCGCTTCGGCTTCGAAGTCCCTCAAACCTGTCCAGGGGTGCCAAGTGAAGTTCTCCAACCGGTGCAAACGTGGAGTGATCGAGAATCTTACAATAAAACCGCCGACAAATTGGCTGA
>TARA_B100000963_G_scaffold360458_1_pt1 | contig 13902 bp, 14 predicted proteins | sample TARA_B100000963 | Tara Oceans TARA_B100000963 (sample SAMEA2622097) | marine metagenome | biome: marine biome (ENVO:00000447); feature: surface water layer (ENVO:00002042); material: "saline water (ENVO:00002010), including plankton (ENVO:xxxxxxxx)" | depth 5 m | reverse complement strand
ATTTTTTTAATCTGATCTTCTAAATTTCTTTCTACTGCATCAGGTTTTACAATTGATAAAGTTTGCTCTATACTACTCATAATTATCTTCTACAAACTTATTAAGTAATCTGACACCATAACCAGTTGCTCCACTTGAATTTAACGCGCCAGCATATTTAGAAAAAGCCATCCCAGCAATGTCGAGATGTGCCCAGGGAGTTTTATCTATAATAAATCTTTCTAAAAATTGAGCAGCCGTTGTTGATCCTGCGCCACCTACATAATTAATATTTTGCATATCAGCATTTTTTGAATCCATAAGTTTATTATAATTTTTATGCAAAGGAAGTCTCCAGGCTTTTTCTTCGACTTTTTCCCCTGCGTTGTGTAATTGATTTGATAAATTGTCACTATTTGAAAATAACCCTGCGTACTCTGACCCAAGTGCTACAACAATTGCTCCAGTTAAGGTTGCTAAATCTATAATTAATGAAGGTTTGAATTTTTTTTCTGTAAAAGTTATTGCATCAGCTAATACAAGTCTTCCCTCTGCATCGGTATTCAAAACCTCAATAGTTTTCCCACTATATGATTTGACTATATCTCCAGGTCGCTGGGCATTTCCACCAGGCATATTTTCGACTAATCCAACAACACCAATTGCATTTACTTTTGATTTTCTCATTGCAAGTGTTTTCATTAATCCAACCACTACGGCAGACCCTGCCATATCGTAAGTCATATCTTCCATAAATCTAGCTGGCTTAAGAGAAATTCCACCTGTGTCAAAACAAACTCCCTTACCAACAAAAGCCAATGGCTTTGAACTTATTTTTTTTCCTTTCCATTCAATAGTAACTATGTAAGATCCTCTTATACTGCCCTGCCCGACCCCAAGTAAAGCATTGCATCCTAATTTTTTAAGTTTTGCTTTATTATAAACAGTTACTTTTAAACCAAACTTTTTAAGACCAAGCAGTCTTCTCGCATATTCATCTGGATGTAAAATATTTCCAGGTTCAGATACTAAATCTTTTGTTAAACTTACACCGTCTTCTATAGCTTTAAAATTTTTAATAAGATTGTTGTTAGATTTTTTATTTGAAAATAAATTTAATTTAAGAACTTTGTTGTTTTTTTTTGTTTTGTATTTTTCAAAAGAATAAGACTTCAATTTCATGCCGTGTATAAATTCATACATTGCATTTTTGGATTTTACAAAATCTATGGTATCACAAATTAAATTTAAATCTTTAATATTTTCTGACTTTAAAAAATCATAAAATTGTGCACCATTTTTTTCAATTTCATTGGAATGAAAATCTTTTTTAAGTCCAACAAAAATAAGTCTCTGATTTGAGTTAAAATTAAATGACAAAATATTTTTTCTTTTTGAACTAATCTTTAATAGTTTTAAAATTTTAGAGTGGTCAGCTGCCTTAAAATATTTTTTTAGGCTGTTGAAATCAAACTTTTCGTTAGTGAAAAAAGCTAAACAACCCAAAACGCTTGTTAAATTTACTGTTTTTTTAAAAGAGTCTTTTATAATCATAATTTTTTATTCAAATTTCTACCAAAACGTGTATATGATTTAAAAGATTGAATTTCAATGAAAAAAATTATTTTTAAAAACTTTTTATCTGAAACGACAGTATTTTTTTTATTATCTTGTACTTCTGTCGCACTAATTGTGTGGGTAATTCAGGCAGTAAACTATCTTGGATTTGTAACAGAGGATGGGCATGGATTTAGAGTTTACTTTTTATACACTCTTTTAAGTCTTCCAAAAATTTTTAATAAACTTTTGCCTTTTATGTTCTTTTTTTCAATATTCGTTATGATTTCAAAATATGAAGATCAAAATCAAATTTTGATATTTTGGACGAACGGGATTAGGAAAATAAATTTTCTAAACAATCTATTAAAATTTTCACTTATATTTTTGGTTCTTCAGCTTTCATTAAATTTATTTGTAGTTCCATTAGCACAAGATAAAGCTAGATCTTTTATACGTCAATCAAATATAGATTTCTTACCTTCGTTAATTAAACCTAAAAAATTTTTAGATACTGTAGAAAAACTAACAATTTATATAGATAAAAAAAATAATGAAGACCAGTTCCAAAATATTATTATTAAAGATAAATACAATGTTACCGATTCTAAAATAATCTACGCAAAAGAAGGTAATTTCCAACAAGTAAATGATGAAAATGTTTTAATTTTGAAAAGAGGGAAAATATTAAATATTAATAAAGGAAGAACCACAGCATTTGATTTCAATAAAACACAAATTAATCTATCCCAATATAGTTCAAAAACTACCAAGACCCCTAAATTACAGGAAGTCCAAACTACACTTTTAATTAAATGCCTATTTTTTTTAAGAGACCAAAGATCAAATTTTATTTCCGTAACCCAAGATGTAAATAAATTTCAATTTCAATGCAAAAATAATAAAAAAAGTTTGGATAATGTATCCCAGGAATTTTTTAAAAGAATTTTTAAACCACTTTATTTGCCTTTATTAACAATTGTGTCTTGTCTTCTTTTAATAAAATCAAAAAATTCCCCGAACTATACAAATTTTAAATTTAAAATTTTCGGGTTAGGCATTTTATTGATTTCCATTTCGGAAGTTTCCATAAAGTTCTTCTCACATAACTTAAATGAAAGTTTTTTTTTAATGATGTTGCCAATAATTTTTTTCGTTTTTCTTTATTATTTATTTTTTAAACAATCAATGAAGCAACCAACATGATACTTAAGATTCATCAAAATTATATAAGTAAAAATTTTTTATTCTCATTTTTTAAAACAACTGCTGTATTTGTTGGTCTTGCCTTTATTCTTAATGTATTTGAAGAAATTAATTTTTTTAAAGATCTTAGCGTTTCTTTCTCAATTCCTATTTTTTTAACATTTCTTAATATACCAACAGTAATATTTGAAATATTTCCTTTTATTTTCCTTATCACAACTCAATTTTTTTTTATAAAATTAATCGAGCAAAATGAAAATATTGTTTTTAAAAATTTTGGCTTAAGTAATACGAAAATTATTAAGCTTTTATCTATTTTAAGTTTTATTTTTGGGGTTATTATTGTGACCTTTTTTTATAATTTATCCTCAAATTTAAAACACGTATACCTAGATATTAAAAATGAATACGCTAAAGACAATAAGTATCTTGCAGTAATTACTGAAAACGGCATATGGATTAAAGATGAGATAGATAATCAAGTAAATATAATTAATGCTGAAAAACTTATAGATAATAAATTAATAAATGTTGATATTGTTCAATTTGATCTAAACTTTAATTTTATAAAAAATATTTCAAGTAAAGAAATTTTTATAAAAGACAAAACTTGGAAAATTAAAAATGCCTTTATATCAAGTGACTCTAAAAATACTGAAATAATAGAATCGATAAATTTTAATACTAATCTTAACTATAAAGACATAAATTCCCTCTTTTCTAACTTGAATGCACTTTCAATTTTTGAGCTTAATAAACTTAAAAATAAGTATGATGAAATTAATCTTTCATCAATAGAGGTAAATTCTGCACTTCAAAAAATAATTTCTTTTCCTTTTTATCTGATGTTGATGACTATTTTAGCATCTACAATTATGATGAACATAAAACAAAATAAATCAAAAGTATTTCATTTAATATTTGGAGTCCTTGTATCTGTTATCATCTACTATTTAAGTTTTTTTTTCGAAGAATTAGGTAAAAACGAGCAAATTCCTGTAATTGTCTCTATTTGGATACCCCTAATTATGATCACTTTAGTCTCATTAATTTTTTTAATACGCATCAATGAAAAATAAATTAAAAAAATTCTTCATAATATTTTTATTTATAATAAACACTGAAGCTTTTAGTAATGAGCTCGAATTTGAAGCAGGATCAATTGAATTTATTGACAAAGATAAAGTAACTCTAGCAAAAAATGGTGTAAAAATTACATCTGGAAAGGATTTTACGATAAATGCAAATAGCATGAGGTATGATAAAGAATCAGAGTACTTACAGGCCTCAGGTGATGTCCTAACTACTGATCATCAAAATGAAGTAGAAATAAAAAGTGATAAAATTATTTATAATAAGAAGATAAATGAAATTACATCTCAAGGAAATGTTCTTTTTAATTTTAAAAAATCTCTTTTTTTAGAAACTGATAAAATTACTTTTTTAAGAAATCAAAGAAAAATTATGATTGATAATAAAAGCACTATTAAAGATAATTTTGGCAATTCTGTCGAAATGACAAAATCTATAATTGAATTAAATGAAAAACTCATAAAAGTTAAAGATGTCATTTTAATAGACAGTCAAAAAAATAAATATATGTTTGCGAATGCATTTATTGATTTTGAAAAAAATGAATTCATTGGAGATGGAATAAAAATAGATTTTTTTAAAGGAAGTTTTGGAAACTCAGATAATGACCCAAGGTTAAGAGGAAATTACGTTTATGGAAATGAAAAAACTACATTGATTAAAAAAGGTGTCTTTACCACATGTAAAAAAAATAAAGACTGCCCGCCTTGGCAGTTGAAAGCTGAAGAAATAGAACATAATAAAAAAAAGAAAACAATTTATTATAAAAATGCCTGGTTAGAGATTTATGATAAACCAGTTTTTTACTTTCCAAAGTTTTTTCATCCTGACCCAACAGTAAAAAGACAATCTGGTTTTTTAATGCCTCAAATAGAAGATTCTTCATCTCTTGGGTTATCTTTTAGTATCCCATATTATAAAGTTATTTCTGATGATAGAGATTTTACTTTTACTCCAAGAATATTTTCGGAAAATGAGGCATTGTTCCAAAATGAATATCGACAAGTAACAAAAAATTCAAAACATATAACAGATCTAAGTTTAAAAACAAAAGATGGAAACTCAAAATCTCATTTTTTTTCAAACACTACAAAAGACCTAAACTTCGAATATTTCAATCAAAGTGAAATTGAATTTAATGTTGAAACAACGTCTAGTGATAATTATCTTAAAACTCACAAGATTAAAACAGGAATTACTAATAGCCAATCTCTCTTAAATTCTTTTTTAAAATTTACAGGTACAAAAAAAGATTTAGACTTAGAAATTAAATTTCAATCTTTTGAAGATCTTACTAAGGAAAAAGATAGTGATAAATTTGAGTATTTATTTCCAAGTTATGAGCTTTCAAAAAATTTTAAGACTAATTTTAATGGTGAGCTAAGTTTATATTCGAATGGATACTATAAAAATTACCAGACTAACATATTCGAAAAAGTTTTCATTAATGATATTAAATATGAAACTGTTCCAAAAATTTCTAAATTAGGATTTGTAAATAAACTAAACTTGTTATTGAAAAATGTTTCCTCTGAAGGTGAAAATTCTAGAACTTACAAAAATAATTTTGATTCAGAAAATTTTGGATCTTTAATGTATGATTTATCTTACCCAATGCAAAAAAAGGGTGTAAACTTTGATAGTTTTTTAACTGGTAAAAGTATTTTTATGTTTAGTCCAAATTCTAATCAAGATAACAAAGATGCTGATAGGCAGATTAACATTGATAATATTTTTTCTCAAAACAGACTATCATTAAGTAATTCTGTTGAGGGTGGCCAGTCTGTTACAATTGGTGCTGAATATAATTTAAAAAGTAAATCAACTAATAGAGACGTAATTAGCTCTAGTTTAGCAACCGTAATAAGAGATCAAAATGAGAATAATTTACCTTCGAGTTCAACTATAAACAACAAATCATCAGACTTAATTGGTTCTTTAATCCTAAAACCAAATAATAATTTTAAAATAGACTATGACTTTTCTATTGATAACGATTTTGAGTCTACTAACTATAACTCATTAAAAACTGACATATCAGTAAATAAATTCGTCACTTCATTTGAGTTTCTTCAAGAAGATGATGAAGTCGGAAATGAAAGTTATTTATCGAATGTTTCTAGTTACAATTTTAATAATAATCATGCTTTAAAATATAGAACTAGAAGAAACCGAAAAACTGATTTGACTGAATTTTATAATTTAATTTATGAATATAAAAATGATTGCTTAAAAGCTGCAATTCAATACAACAAAGAGTATTATTCTGATGGGGAAATAAAACCAAATGAAGAAATATTTTTCTCTATTTCAATTGTTCCTTTTACTACAATTAACTCACCGAGTGCAAGATAATGAAAAAAGCTTTTTTTATAATATTTTTAATTCTCACAAATTTTTTCTTTCATTGCTCATATTCACAAATATTTATCGTATCAAAAGTAAACAATGAAATAATTACTAATTATGACATAATCACAGAAAAAAAATATTTGTTGGCTTTAAATCCAAGTTTAAAAAAATTTGATGAAAAAGATTTAGAAATATACGCAAAAAAATCTTTAATAAACGAAAAAGTAAAAAAAATTGAAATTGAAAAATACATTAAAATACCTAAAGACAGCACACTTTTACAAAAGGTTATAAATCAGATTTATTCAGGTCTAAATTTAAAATCCTTAGACGAATTTAAACAATATTTAAGTGAAAATCAAATTGACTTATCGCAAGTAAATCAAAAAATTCTTATTGAGATTGCTTGGAACGATTTAATTGTTAATAAATTTGGTAATGATATTAATATTGACATTGAAAGCTTCAAAAAAAAAATCTCTGAACAAAAAACTTCTGAAACAGTTCTAAATCTTCAAATATCAGAAATTGTTTTCACGACCGATAATAATCAAAACTTGCAAGATAAATTTAAGATACTAGAGGAAAGTATTAAAAATATTGGATTTAATGAAACTGCAAAAATTTATAGTATCTCATCTAGTAAAACGTCAGGGGGTAATATCGGATGGGTTTATAAACAACAACTTTCTGAAACAGTTCAAAAAAAAATAAGTGCATTAAACATTGGGGAATATTCTAAGCCAATTGTAACTCCAGGTGGTTTTGTAATTATTCAGTTAAATGATGCAAAAGAAGAAACTGCTGAAATAAATGAAAATGAACAATTAAAAAAAATGATAGACTTTGAAAGAGACAGACAACTTAATAGATTTTCAAATTTATATTACAAAAGAATTTTCAATAGTACTACAATTGATGAAAAATAAACCAATTTTAATTATTGCAGGAGAACCGAAAAGTACGTTTATTGAAATATTTTTAAAGTTTTGCAATTCGAAACTATTTAAAAATTCAAATTTAACTTTTGTTTTAATTATATCAAAAAAGCTACTTTACTATAATTTCAAATTATTAAAAAAAAAAATTCCAATTAATTTTGTTGATAAAAAATTTAAGAATTTGGATAAAAAAAAATTAAATGTTATAGATATACCTTTAAATAAAATTTCCTTTAATCCGAAAAATAATATTTTGTTTAACAAATATCTTTTTGAGTCTTTTGATTTGGGATTAAGATTGATGAAGCAAAATAAATGTTCTGCTTTAATTAATGGACCTATATTTAAAAAGAGCTTTCTCAAAGGGAAATACAACGGTATTACTGAATATTTAGCAAAAAAGACAAAATCTAAAGGTGAGGTAATGTTAATTTACAATTCTAAACTAAGTGTTAGCCCATTAACAACGCATTTACCAATCAATAAAGTAACACAAAGTATAAAGAAAGAAAAAATTATTGCAAAAATTTTAAAAATAAATAGCTTCTACGAAAACAAACTCAAGTTTAAACCAAAAATAGCAATTACGGGTTTAAATCCACATTGTGAAAGTTTTAACAATAGTAGTAATAAAGAAAAAACTGAAATAATTCCAGCAATTAGAAAGTTAAAAAAATATAAAATTAACATTAAAGGACCTATGTCTGCCGATACAATTTTTTTAAAATCAAATTTAAATAAATTTGACATAATTTTTGGTATGTATCATGACCAAGTTCTAGGACCAATGAAGACAATTTTTGGATTTAACGCTATCAACATAACTTTAGGACTTCCATTTATTAGAATAACTCCGGATCATGGTCCAAATTCTGAGATGTTTGGAATGAGTCGATCAAACCCAAATAGTTTTTTTGAGGCAGTGAAGTTTATAAAAAAACATGTTTAGTAGGCCAAAAAAAAGTTTAGGGCAAAATTTTTTAATTGATAAAAAAGTTTTAGACGAAATTATTTCAACTGGTGAAATAACTAAAGAAGATATTGTGCTAGAGATTGGTCCAGGAACAGGAAATCTTACAAAACTTTTAATTAGTAAAAATCCTAAAAAAATAATTGTAATTGAAAAAGATAACAAACTATCAAATATTCTTTCCACAAACTTTAAAAGTAAAATTGAGGTAGTAAATAAAGATATTTTAGAAATACCGAATGATTTTTTTAAAGATCAAAATTTCCTTATATTTGGAAATTTGCCATATAATATTTCTTCACAAATATTAGCTAATTTATGTTTAAATCCTCTTTTATATTGTTCAAAATTAATTTTTTTATTTCAAAAAGAAGTTGCTGATAGAATAATCGCAAAAGTTAATACAAAAAATTATGGGAGGCTTTCAATTTTGAGTAATTGGAAGTTTAATATTGAAAAAATATGCGATATAGAACCAAGTTCTTTCAATCCCAGGCCAAAAGTAAAAAGTTCTCTTCTAAAATTTATACCTAAAAAAAAGATTCAAAAAATTACTAATCCCAAAAATCTCGAAAAAATAACCCAAATTTTTTTTAATGAAAGACGAAAGATGATAAAAAAACCAATCAAAATTCTTTTCGAAAATAAAGCATTTGATTTTAATAGATACAATCTTAATCCTAGTGATAGACCGCAAAATATTGATGTTGAAACCTATCTAAAAATAACAATAGATTATGAGAAGACTAAATTAGTTTTTTAATGTGCTGTTTAACTTTTTCTTTATTATAATTATTTTTAATTCCCTTGATTTCTGAGTCTATTAAAATTTCAATTTCTTTATAACAGTCTTCAAGATCGTTATTGATTATCACATAATCATATTTTTTCCAGTGAAGTATATCTTTATCAAATTGCTTCATTCTTTCCTCTGCAATTAACTTATCTTTCATATCACGATTAGAAAGTCTTGTATAAAGGATCTCTCTACTTGGGGGTAGAATAAAAAATGTTATCAACTTATAATTTAAACGTTGTGAGGTTATTTGTTCAGTTCCTTGCCAGTCAATATCAAATATAACATTTTTACCACTTTTAAGTTTTTCGTTTACAGATGACTTTGTGGTGCCATAATAATTTTCAAATACTATTGCGTATTCTAAAAACTCATTATTTGTGATCATTTTTTTAAAACTATCTTTACTAATAAAAAAATAATCCTCGCCGTGATTTTCATTATATCTCGGGGTTCTTGTTGTATATGAGATAGAAATGGAAAACTTTTTTCTTTCAGACAAAAGTTTAACTAAAGTAGTTTTGCCTGCTCCTGATGGGGAAGATAAAATTATCATTACCCCTTTGTTGCTTAAGGGCATTGAAAATTTAGTTGCTTTTATTTTCAATAAATTTTATAGCATCACCGACGGTTAAAATTTTCTCAGCCTCACTATCAGAAATTTCAGAGCCAAATTCTTCTTCGAAAGCCATAACTAACTCAACAGTATCTAAACTATCAGCTCCCAAATCATCAATGAAACTTGCTTCATCTGTCACCTTAGCTTCATCAATTCCTAAGTGATCAGCTACAATTTTTTTAACCTTACTTGATATATCATCTGCCATATTGATCCTTTGTTTGTATTTTTTCTTAATAAATAAATTAGGACGTTTGTCAACCTAAATACATACCGCCATTCACATGTATAGTCTCGCCAGTAACGTAATTTGACAATTCAGATGATAAAAAAGCAGCTACATTAGCTACATCATCTGGATTTCCAAGTTTATTTGATGGTATTTTTGAAATAATCAGCTCTTTGAATTTAGGGTCAATTTTATCAGTCATTTGGGTTTCTATAAAACCAGGTGAAATACAATTAATACAAATATTTTTTTTCGCATACTCTAGTGCTAAACTTTTTGTCATTCCAACTAATCCAGCTTTGGATGCAGCATAATTTGCTTGACCTACATTTCCAGTATGACCAACTACTGAAGTAATATTTACAATTTTTCCAAATTTATTTTTAATCATCTTTTTTAATGCAAACTTACATAATAAAAAAGTTGAAGTTAAATTCAAATTTATAACATCATTCCAATCTTCTAAACTCATTCTCAATGATAAATTGTCTCTGGTAATTCCAGCATTATTAATTAAAATATCCGGAGATCTTTTGCTGAATGACTCGCAGACTTCCTCAATGAAATTCTCTATTTCTTGATGATTAGAGATATCGAATTTAATTGTTTTGATGCTCTTAAATTGCGAGGAAAGTTTTTCTAATTTTTCTTCATTTGTTCCTGTTGCTATAATTTCTGCTCCGAGACTGTCGAAAACTTTTATAAGTGAAAAGCCTATTCCTCCAGTAGCTCCTGTTACCAAAATTTTTTTATTTTTTAAATTAATCATATTGTTTTAAAAGTTTTATATCATCTTCTGAATTAATTGTATCTATTTTGACATCTTTATTTATTCTCTTGATAAGTCCTGATAGAACTTTGCCAGGTCCAATTTCTATAAAATTTGTCACCCCTTTATTTATCATATAATTTACTCCATCAAACCACCTGACTTTATCTTCAATTTGAGAAATCAAAAGCTTTTTTATATCCTCTGGTGATTTATTTTCAGTTGCAGTCACATTTGAAATGATCGGATTTAATAAATTTTTAATAGTAAGATTATTTATGTGAATTCGCATCTCGTCAGTTGCTTTATTCATTAATTTACAATGAAAAGGTGCACTTACTTTAAGCATCATATTCTTTATTTTTTTTGAGTTTAGGAAATCTGAAAATTTATTTAAATCTTTTTTTAAGCCACTGACAACCAATTGTTGACTCGAATTATCATTGGCAATGAAACATTCAAAATTTTCTTTGTTTTCATCAATTATTTTTTGAATATCATCAGCTCTCTCACCTAAAACAACTAACATGCCACCTTCATTTTGTGGAACTGCGTTTTGCATGGAAATTCCTCTTTTCTTTAAAGTCTTAATTGTATCGCTAAACGAAATTGCTTCTGTGCATGCTAATGCAGAATATTCACCTAAAGAATGACCTGCAAAATAAGCTGCCTTATCAAAATCATATCCAAACTCTTTTTTAACTGTTTGAAAGATGCTATAACTTACTAAAAATATTGCCGGTTGTGAATTTTCTGTTAAATTCAATTCATAATCAGGTCCTTCAAAAATTAGTTTTGTAATTGGCTGCTGAAGTATCTCATCAGCTTCTTTAAAAATTTTTCTAACAATTTCAAATTTTTGAAATAATTCACTACCCATTCCAACTTTTTGTGAACCTTGGCCAGGAAAAACTACTGAAAACATATTATTTATTTATAAATTAAGTCTTGTAATAAAACTATTATAATAGTATATCAATTTTTTTTATATAATATTATAATGAACCTTTACGAACATACAATAATTGCTAGACAAGATGCAAGTCCCGCACAAATTAAGAGTATCAAAGATAAATACGAAAACCTCATCATAAAAAATAAAGGAAATATAGTGCAGAGTCAAAATTGGGGATTGATGAATCTCTCTTATTTAATAAAAAAAAATAAAAAAGGAAATTATATCCACTTTAAAATTGAAGGAAACGGCAGTCTTATAAAAGAGTTAGAAAAAAATGAGAGTATCGATAAAAATTTACTCAGATATGTTACTATTAAAGTGAGAAAATTTGATCTTGAAGAAAACTATTTTTCTAATGAAGAGAAAGAAAGTGATAAAAAAAAGATTAAAAATTGAAATTTATGAAGAACAGAAGAAATAACCAGAAAAAAAGATCAAATAACTTTTCTAAATTAAGCATATTCCAACCAAACAAATTTAAGTTTAAAAAGAGTTGCCCACTATCAGTTAAGAATGCACCAAAAATTGATTACAAAAATATTAAACTTTTAAAAAGATATATTTCGGAAAATGGTAAAATTTTACCATCCCGAATTACAAATGTTTCACAAAAAAAACAAAGGTTGTTATCTTTGTCAATTAAAAGGGCAAGAAATTTAGCTCTAATATAAAAAGATATGAAAGTAATCTTATTAGAGAATGTAAATAAACTTGGATCGATCGGCCAAATAATAGATGTCAAAAGAGGATATGCTAGAAATTATTTAATTTCAAATAAGAAGGCTCTTTACGCTTCAAAAGAAAATATAAAAGAGGTAGAAAAGATAAAAGTTGAATTAAATAAAAAAGATTTAGAAAAAAAAAAGACCGCAAAAAATACTGCTGATAAATTGGCTTCTAAACAATACGAATTTAAAAGGTTAGTTACAGAAAATAATGAGCTTTACGGATCGATAAAACCAACTGAAATTTCAAAAATAATTTTTGAAAAAGATAATATTTCTGTAAAGCCCTCATCAATACAACTTTTGAAAGAAATCAGAGAAATTGGTAACTTTAAAGCAAAAATTATTTTACACTCTGAAGTACATGTTGATATTAGAATTAAGGTAAGCCAACAAGATAGCAATAATTAACTTATACAATTTTTTCCCCAGAGCTTATTTTTTATTTCGATTTTTCTTTTAAAATTATATATTAATTGGGTGAGTGAAAATCTTTCAATAGTAAAAGAAAAATTTAGTGAACTACCAAATAATATAGAGGCAGAACAGGCCGTTATTGGATCAATCTTATCCTCCAACGATTTATTTGATGATATAAGCCCTATAATTACAGAAATTAATTTTTATGATCCATTGCATCAAAAGATATATTCTGCAATTCAAAATTTAATTTATAAAGGATTATTAGCAAATCCTATAACTTTAAAAAATTATTTTGAAAACGACAAAGACGATTTAAACGTTCCAGAGTATTTAATTAAAATTACGAAGTTTGCGAGTTCAACGCGACAAGCAATTGAATATTCTAAGATTATATACGATATGTATGTAAGAAGAGAATTGATAAAAATTTCTGAAAATATAATTGATAATGTTAAATTAAAAGATATTAACTTATCAGGCAAAAAGATTATTGAAGACTCTGAAAAAGTTTTGTTTGATTTGGCTGAAAAAGGTTCCTTCAATTCAACTATTATTAAATTTGAGGATGCACTTAAACAAACGCTTGATATGGCCTCAAGTGCTTACAAAAATGAAGAAGGTATTGTGGGAGTGCCTACTGGATTAAAAGATTTGGATGATAGATTAGGAGGTTTACACAAATCTGATTTAGTAATTATTGCTGGCAGACCTTCAATGGGTAAAACAGCACTAGCAACGAACATTGCATTTCATGCTGCACAAAAAATCCAAGAAACAGGAAAAAAATCCTCTATTGCTTTTTTCTCTTTAGAAATGTCATCAGAACAATTGTCAACAAGAATATTGGCGGAGCAATCAAGAATAAAGTCAAATGACATTCGTAGAGGTAAAATTTCTGAGGAACAGTTTGAGCAATTTTTAGAAACTTCTAAAAATATATCAGATTTACCTTTATTTATTGATGAGACACCAGCTATTAGTATTGCTGCTTTATCGAATAGAGCTAGAAGGATTAAAAGAATTCACGATTTGGATATGGTTGTAATTGATTATATTCAGCTTATGAGAGCAAATAACAATAAAGATGGAAGAGTTCAGGAAATTTCTGAGATAACTCAAGGATTAAAAGCCTTAGCAAAAGAATTGTCGGTTCCGGTTTTAGCGTTATCTCAGTTGTCTAGAGCTGTAGAGCAGAGAGATGATAAAAAACCTCAATTATCTGATCTGAGGGAATCTGGCTCAATAGAGCAAGACGCTGATGTAGTTATGTTTGTTTATAGGGAATC
>TARA_B100000963_G_scaffold328362_1_pt1 | contig 13942 bp, 14 predicted proteins | sample TARA_B100000963 | Tara Oceans TARA_B100000963 (sample SAMEA2622097) | marine metagenome | biome: marine biome (ENVO:00000447); feature: surface water layer (ENVO:00002042); material: "saline water (ENVO:00002010), including plankton (ENVO:xxxxxxxx)" | depth 5 m | reverse complement strand
ACATTAGTTTGTGCGAAGATGAATGTACTCAGTAATACAAACATCATGGACAAAATATTTCTCATATTTTTAAATTTAATATTAGTCGTTTATATTCTGTAAATATAATAGATTTCTGCAAAAGTAAAATTTTTGAGCATCTATTTCAGAGAATTCTTTAAAAAAATACTTCCAAGAGTTAGAATATGTAAAAGATAATTCCCAATCTAAATTGCTTTAAATCTTTAATATTGTTATTTATTTCAGGGTTAAAAAAAGAATTTAATGACTGATATAGACTAATATTCCAGGTATTGAAACCAATATTGAGAGTTAATCCCAACTGATTCTTATTAATTGGCAAAAAATCAATTTCATCTATCAATGTATCATCCCTGTAAGTGTATTTAGAATTAATAACTCTAGAATATCGTAATCCAGAATAAATTCTCCAAAATTTATAATTATCGTCGGAGGAATTTCTCCATCTGATTTCAAAAGGAATTTGGAATTCTGTGTAGTTATATCTATTGATATTGAATGAACCAACATTTTGTTCAAACTCAAAACCCGGATTTTTAAACTTGAGATTGTTATTAAGTGAATTATGTGAAAATCCTAAACCTAATCCAAATGCAATCTTACCACTTTTAGTTACAGGAATATCTTTGATAAAACCATAATTTAGAGAATAAGAGAATTTATTTTCCTTAAAATCTTCAACTTTTCCTCCAAGCGAATTGTAGGTCAAACCAAGGTAAAACTGATCTTCAAAATACCTTTGATTTTCTTGTGAAAATAAGTTGATAGAGAGAAATAATATAATATAAAAAATAAAACATCTTATCTTCATTGGGTAATTTTGATAAAGATAAAAAAAGTATGATGTAGGTAATTATTGATTTTGTGAGTAATCACCAATTCTAGTGGTGTAATTTATTTTTAAAGCGTTAACCTTTCTCAGCTCTTGCTTAATATCACTTATTAAACCCATTTTTGTTTCACCATCTACTTTGAGTGCTGTAGTTAATACATTTTGAAGTTCTTCCCTTTTTGCAGCTCTTTCAGCCAATACATAAGCTCCAACATCAGCTACCGTAGCAAATTTATCATTAAGCTGTATTCTTGGCTGATTACCGTATTTGTCTTGGTACCTAGAACTTGGCTTTCCAGCATAAATATATATTACGCGGTCCTTTTTATCTAATTTTTGTACCTGATCTGCAGCAGGTAATGTATTCTGAATAAGTAAGGTGTTATCTCTTAAAACAGTAGCAACCATAAAAAAGAAAAGAAGCATGAAAACAATATCTGGCAAAGATGCTGTTGAAATCTTTGGTAACTCACCACTTCCTTTTTTCTTGAATTTAGACATAATTAACTCGTTTTATTTGGCTCTGCTTCTGATAATTTCATTGGAAACATCAATTTTATTACAGAAATTTTTTCTTTTAGTTTTTCTTTTACAGATTTATCAGTTCTAGGATCAGAATACTTCTTATCTGCCTCAACATAACTCATATTTTCCTCAGGAAATAACCTTGAAAATTCTCTATTTCTTAGTTGATTATAAGCGGCAACTAATTCGTTTTGAACCGATATATAAACTTTATAATCAGTTTCTCTATCGTTTTTGAGAGAAATAATAGCTTTATCAGGGTTATCAGACGATGAACGATCTCTTTCACCTTGACAATAATCACAAGCTTCTTCAGCCAGTCCACCACCATTATCTAAAAAAGCTACGGCTTCTTTTCTTAAATCACGAAGATCCATCAACTCTTCCTCAACAAGTATCTGATTATTTTTGTTTACTACAACAGTAAAAATATTTCTTTCTTTAATTATAGGAGGATCAATTATTTCCTCCATAGGAGGAAGTTTTCTGTTTATACCAGAATCAGTTTCAATTGTAGTTGTGACAAGAAAAAAAATCAATAGCAAAAACGCGATGTCCGCCATCGATCCAGCATTAACTTCAGGTGCCGATCTTCTTGCCATATTCTATTTTTTGAATAATTTACTTATGGAATTATAAACCATCAACCCCCCCGCAATTAAAACTAGGAAATAAAAAGTTTTGATTCCAGTTTCAACAAATCTAGATCCCGTCGCTGATAAAACTTTACCATCACCCATTGGAGTTTCAACACCAGATGAAAAAACAAAAGCAACTAAAATCACAACAAAAAAAGAACCAATTGAAATTCCAAACTTTTTAAGCTTAGATTTATCTGAAGCAATATTTTTTAAAGAGAAAACCAGAGTTGATAGGGTAACTACTGATAAAACAATTATCGCTAACCAAATCATATACGAGACAAAACCATAACTTCCCTGCATGGCATTTGCTTCAATTGAATCATCGCCTTGGAATATTAAAATAAATAAGAACAATAAACCCAATAATCCGAGTGTCCAAGAAACTATGTTAGTTATTTTTTGAATATTCATCTGAAATTATTTCTTGTGAGATACTAAAATGTCTATCAATGTGATTGAAGCATCCTCCATATCATTAACAATACTGTCAATTTTGGCTACAATGTAATTGTAAAATATTTGCAAAATTATTGCAACAATCAAACCAAATACAGTTGTTAGAAGTGCAACCTTTATACCACCAGCAACCAGAGATGGTTGCATATCACCTGCAGCCTGAATTTTATCAAAAGCTTGGATCATCCCGATAACCGTACCCATAAAACCAAGCATAGGAGCCAAGGCAATAAACAATGAAATCCACGATACATTTTTTTCAAGTTGTCCCATTTGAACACCACCATAAGCAACAACAGCTTTTTCAGCACTTTCAACTCCTTCTCCAGCTCTATCAAGTCCTTGGTAAAAAATTGAAGCAACAGGACCGGGGGTATTTCTACAAATTTCTTTTGCAGAGTCTACTCCACCAGATTTTAATGCTGATTCTACATCCTCAACCAGTTTTTCTGTATTGGTGGTTGCAAAGTTTAAATAAATTATCCTTTCAATTGCAATCGCAAGACCCAATATAAGACATGCTAAAACAATACCCATAAACCCAGGACCGCCCTCAATAAATCTATTTTTTAATTCTTGAGTAAACCCAACAGAGGGAGCTTCAGCTACAGTCATTTGAGATTCTTCTTGAGCCTCTTCTACAGGCGCTTCAACAACCTCAACCTCTTCATCTTGTTCTTGATTTAAGTTTGCGTGCATTTGTTGTGGTAAAAAATAGAACAATCCAAATGCAAAAGCTATAGTTAGTAATTTTTTCATCTTTATTTTATTATAGTTTTTTGGATGGCTAAATATATAGAAAAAACTTATAAACACAAATCAAAATCGATTAAGTGTTGGGGATTGTAAGTTGCAGAGAGGAAGGGATTCGAACCCTCGATACGCTACTAACGTATACACGCTTTCCAAGCGTGCGCCTTAAGCCACTCGGCCACCTCTCTAAATTTACTGGGCATCGAAATTAAAAATTTTATGTGAATTCGAACTTGTTTGCTGAATAATTTGATCAGTTTTTAAATCATAAATTTCACTTAGCTTTTCTACTACATGAATAATATATGAACTTTCGTTTCTTTTACCTCTGTAAGGAACTGGTGCTAGATAAGGAGAATCTGTTTCTAGAACTATGTTTTTTAAACTAATTTTATGTAAAAATTGATCGATTTTACCATTTTTAAAGGTTACCACTCCACCAATTCCTAAACTAAAGTCCAAATTTATGATTCTTTTTGCATCCTCAAAAGAACCTGTAAAACAATGAAAAATTCCTCTCAAATCTTTGCTTTTTTTCTTTTCTAAAATACCAATTACGTCCTCATATGCATCTCTGCAATGTATAATTATTGGTAAGTTTTGTTTTAATGCCAAATCAATTTGAATTTCAAAAGCTTCAATTTGTTGTTTGTAAAATTCTAAACCCCGGTATTTGTCCAAACCTATTTCCCCTACAGCAACAAAATTGTTTTGATCTATTTCATTTTTGACAAAGTCAAGCTCTTGTTGATAATTTTTATCAACATATACAGGGTGTAAACCAATCATCAAGAAAATATTTTTTGGATATTTTTTTTTGCATTCTATCATTTTATCATAATACTTTGATGATATTGATGGAAAAACAAATTTAAAGATATTCTTGTCTAGGGAACGATTTATAATATCGTCAAAATCAGCATCAAATTGGTTCAAGTACAGATGAGTGTGAGTGTCTATAATTTCCATTACAACAAAGTTATTTAATTTAGTAATAATTAGTTTCAATATGGAAGTTGAAAAAACAAACAATCATCTGTCAAAAGAATTTAAAATTCTTAAATCGGGGCACTTAGTAACTGATTGCCAGGTAAATGGAGTATCAGCAAAACTCATAATAGATACGGGCGCTTCAAATTCTTGTATTGATTCAAACAGTGTTGAAAAATTTAAGATAAAAATTGAAAATTATGATGAGCAAGCATCAAGTGCTACAGAAAAGATAAAAAACATGTATATATCACAAGAAAATTCAATTGATATCGTTGGTTTTAGTATAGAAAATTTAAAACTATTTGTTTTTGACATGGGTCATATTAATGAAACCCTCAAGGAAAATGAGTCTATTAAAATTCATGGAATAATTGGAAATGATATCATGAGCAAGCATGAAGCAATTATAAACTTTACAGAGAATAAAATTTATTTGAAATTAAATATCTAAAGATTTTTTCAAATTATTATTCATTAATATTTCTATTGGATTTTCTAAAGCTTCTTTTATTTTAAGTAAAAACCCAACTGATTCTTTGCCGTCAATTATCCTATGGTCATAACTCAATGCCAAATACATCATTGGATGTATTTCAACTTTACCATTGACTGCAATTGGTCTTTCAATAATATTATGCATTCCTAAAATGGAGGATTGAGGTGGATTGAGAATTGGAGTTGACAACATTGAACCGAACACACCTCCATTTGAAATAGTAAAGGTTCCGCCCTCCATATCTTCAATTGACATTTCGCCATCTCTTGCTTTTATTGCCAAACGCTTTATCTCTTTTTCAATACCACTAAAAGTAAGCTTATCAGCATTTTTAACTACAGGTACTAGTAAACCCTTTGGACCTGAAACGGCAATACTAATGTCATAAAAATCAAAACTGAGTTTGTAATCTTCATCAATCATTGAGTGAACATCTGGAAATTCCCTTAACGCATTAACAACAGCTTTTGTAAAAAAACTCATAAAACCTAAGCTAACACCATGTTTTTCTTTAAATATTTCCTTGTATTTTTTTCTTATTTCGAAAATTGAACTCATGTTAACCTCATTGAAAGTAGTCAGCATAGCAGTTAGATTTTTTACTGCTACTAGCCTCTGTGAAAGCTTTCTTCTAAGCATTGATAACTTCTTTCGATCTGTTTTTCTTCCTTTAGAAATCAAACTTTCATCAATTTTTGGCAATGCCTTTAGGGCATCTTCTTTAGTAATTCTTCCACCTCTTCCTGAGCCAATCACATCAAGTGGATTTATTCCCTTTTCACTTAGAATTTTGGATGCAGCTGGGGATGGAGAAGAATTTTTGGCTTTTTTAGAAATGATTTCCTCTGGTTTTGATTGAGACTCTAAAGCTTCGTCAATAACTTTATCGTCTTTAGATGGAGTTGAAGTTTCAATATGCTTTTTGGTTGATTTTTTAATTGATGTATCAATATGGCAAACAATATTTCCAACAGGAACTACATCTCCTTCACTTGCTTTCAAAGTAATTACTCCTGACTCCTGTGCTGGTAAGTCAAGTGTCGCCTTATCAGAATCAACCTCTGCGATAGTTTGGTCTTTTTCCACATAATCACCGTCAGCTACAAGCCACTGTGCTATTTCGACCTCTGAAATAGATTCACCTGGTGATGGGACTTTCATTTCAAGTATCATTCTAGTCGGATATAATTGCTCGTTCAATTTCACTATTACTTTTTAAAATCAAGAATGAAGATATAGCATAAAAAGCATTTTTATTGTTATATCCTGGTGTTCCTAAAAAGTCATTTGTCCAATTCTCAAAGTCATACTCATAATTAAGGGTTTTATTTGATACATCATTTCCAAATTTATCAATTCTCACGGGAACCTTCATCCCTGGGCACCACCCTGCTCTATCGGGTGCCCAATTACCACCTTGATTATTAATTGGATTTTGAGAACAACCAATCGGTCCCATATAATGACTAAAAAGATTGGAATTATCTATTTTAATATTGTGTGTTCTAAAACACCACTCAGCACAAGCTCTTCCATCAGAATCAGCTGGTGTGGCATGTCCCCAACCTGTTATAATGGTTCGAAGATGAGCACTTTCAATATTACTTCCAATTTGCAGAGATTTTATCAAATCAAACTTTTCTAAATCAATTTCTGTATTACCATTTAATCCACCGTATGGTACTCCACCTAAAGAGTTTCCATTAAACTGAATAATTCTAGAAACTTTGTAGTACTTGTAATCAGGGTTGCCTGGTATAAAATCAAACTCTAAAGAAACTATCCATCCAGAACTAACCCAGGTTTCAACAAAAATTCTCAATTCAACATTACCATTTAATAAACTTTTAAAATCTGTAACATCAAACTCAAGGCCTCTCGATAGTGCTTTATTATCTACACCATAGGGTGTAATATGACGACCAATTTCAAACCACTCGTTTGTTACTTTATCTCTTACCTTAATATTGGCATATCTATCCCATGGATCACAACCGCCAGATGGACAATCCAACCGTAAATACATTTTAATCATCTCAATATCGCTAACATCATTATGTAAGTCAAAGTTTTTGACTGCTGACTGACCATGTCCTCCGCCCCATGCAATTCTTTGATTGGAAAAAGTTCTGTAGTTGTATTTTAGCCTTGTTGAAGTTCCTGCTAAACTTACATTTGCATTACCAGCACCTGGACTTTCAAATAAAATATTTCCGTTCATATTTCCAACTTCATTTGGTGAAAATCTAACAAAAATGTTAGTCGTTGATGAACCATCAATAGTAAGTGAGTTCGAAAAATTTAGATTATTTGAAGATATTTCAAAATCGCCAGAGACAGATATTGTAATATTTGAATCCAAATTGGTAGGGTTAATGTTCACAGTTTTAGCATCTGAATTTTTGGTAACCATTGTATCAGAAAAATCAATTGAAGAAGGGTTAACGACTATTGACTTATTGGGAATATTTTCATTATTTGAATCACCACCATCTTTGCTGCAATAAATAAATATAAAAGCCATTAGAACTAAACTTAATGACTTAATTATTTTTAGTTTCATGTTTTTAAACATCATTAATTATTTTTTAAAATTATCTTTTTTTTCATCAAATACATACTCAATCACTTGCTTATGTCTTCTTTTAAACCTAACAGCACTGCCTGATGCTGGGGAACTGTAAAATCTTCTTGATGCAACTCTAAATGATTTTGCAAAATCCAAATGCATTAATATGTGTCCCCATGCCCCCATATTTCTTGGTTCTTCTTGGGCCCAAATAATATCCTTTGCATTGTATTTATCAATTAGTTTTTTAATAGATTCAACAGGGAGGGGGAATAATTGTTCTATTCTTACTATCGCAACATTTTTGATATGATTCTTTTCCCTGAAATTAATTAAATCATAAAAAAACTTACCGCTACAAAAGACCAATTTCTCAGGGTTTTTAATATTCTCATCATCAATTATTGGGTTAAACTCACCATTAATTAAGTCTTTTTTTGATGAAATAACTTTTGGATGTCTTAGAAGGCTTTTAGGTGTCATCAAAACCAAAGGCTTCCTATATTTTGTAACAATCTGTCTTCTTAAAAGGTGAAATAAGTTTGCTGGTGTTGTGCAATTTGCAACAAACATATTGTCTTTTGCACATAGTTGAAGATATCTTTCTAAACGAGCAGATGAGTGTTCTGCACCCTGTCCTTCATATCCATGGGGAAGCATCAATATCAATCCATTTTGTAGTTTCCATTTATCCTCGGCTGAAGACAAGTATTGGTCTATCATTATTTGAGCTCCGTTACTAAAGTCTCCAAATTGTGCTTCCCATATAGTTAATGTGAGAGGTGAAGCAAGTGCATAACCATATTCATAACCCATAACACCATATTCAGATAATGATGAATTATATATTTGAAATATACCTTGATTTTCAGATACATTGTTTAATGGGATGTAATCTTCTTCAGATTTTTCTTTTTTAAGAATGGCATGTCTGTGAGAAAAAGTTCCTCTTTCAACATCTTGTCCTGAAATTCTAACATTATAACCTTCATTTAGCACAGTACCATAAGCAAGTGTTTCAGCTATCGCCCAGTCTATTTTGTCCTTTTCAAAATACATTGTCTTTCTATCTGACATTAATTTTGAAACTTTTCTTAAATATTGATTAGGACCATGAAGTTCAAATAAGCTCTTGGAGACTTTATCCAGATCTTTTTCACTTACAGAAGTTTCAACTTTTTTCATCATGTCAGATTGCTTCACAAATTTAAATCCCTTCCACTCATGTTGCATAAAAGGGGTTATTATTGCATTTTTAGCTTTTTTAGAATCAACAAGATCCGAATCCAATTCATCAGCATATTGTTTCTCCATTTCCTTTAATTCAGAATCCGATATGATGTTTTCTTTAATTAATTTTTTAGAATAAATTTCCTTGACTGATGGATGATTCGCAATAGACTTATAAAGTTTTGGCTGGGTAAATCTTGGTTCATCACCTTCATTATGACCATATTTTCTATACCCTAACAAATCTATAAAAACATCCCTTTTATATCTCATTCTATACTCCAAGGCAAAATTTGAAGCATGCACAACGGCTTCAGCATCATCAGCATTTACATGTAATATTGGACATAAATTTACTTTACCCACATCTGTGCAGTATGTGGATGATCGTCCATCAATATAATTAGTTGTGAAACCTATCTGATTATTAACTATTATGTGAATGGTTCCACCAGTTTTAAAACCCTTGAGCCTTTCCATTTGAACAACTTCGTATACAACACCTTGACCAGCGATTGCAGCATCACCATGTATGATTACTGGTAAAACATTCTCAATATTTTCTTTGTGATATTTATCTTGCTTGGCTCGTGTTATTCCTTGTACGACCGGACCAACAGATTCTAGGTGAGATGGATTTGGTGCCAAATTAATATATACATTAATTCCAGAATCTGATTTTCTTTTAGAGGTCCAACCTAAGTGATACTTCACATCTCCATCAAAAATTTGTTCCTCATAATCCTTTCCAACAAATTCACTGAAAATTTCTCTAGCAGGTTTTCCAAAAATATTTGATAATGTATTCAATCTTCCTCTGTGAGCCATGCCAACAACAAATTCTTTTACTCCTTTTAATGCAGCACTTTCAAAAATAGAATCTAGTGCAGGAATTAGTGACTCTCCACCTTCCAATGAAAATCTTTTTTGCCCCACAAACTTTTTTTGGAGAAAACTTTCAAAACTTGAAGCTTCTATCAATTTCTTTAGTATTTGTTTTTTCTTAGGAATATCAAACTCAGGATGATTGTCGTTTTTATTAAGAAAACTTTGAATCCACTTAATTCTCTCAGGGGTTCTAATGTACATGTATTCAATTCCGATTGAATCACAATAAATTCTTTCTAAATGAATTAAGATATTTTCAAGACTTGCATTGCCAATTCCTATAATCTCCCCGGCATTAAATGTTGATTGTAAATCTTCATTAGAAAGACCAAAATTTTCTAAATCCAGTGTTGGAACATATTTTCTTCTTTCTCTAACGGGATTTGTTTTTGTAAAAAGATGTCCTCTTGTTCTATAAGCATTGATTAATTCAATAACCCTAAACTCTTTGAGAATATTTTCTGGTATTAAAAAATCTTCATTTTTTGATTTCTTATCAATACCAAATTCAAAACCTTGAAAAAATGCTCTCCAACTGGGCTCTACTGAATCAGGATCTAGTAGATATTCATTATATAATTCTGCAAAAAATGCTGTGTGCGCAGTATTTAAAAAAGAGTAAGGATCCATATAATCCGATTACATTATAAAATTACAACTTATCCCGATATTTTCAGTACTTATCTTCCATAATCATCACTAATTCTCACAATATCATCTTCATCTGAGGGATTGTCCTTTTCGGTGTGTTGCCAAATCTCAGCGATCACTGACCAATCATCCAATCCAATCAATCTGTGTCTTTGTTCTTTTTTAAGCTTAATTTGATCTCCCTCACTTAGTTTTATCATTTCTTTTTCATCATCTGTTTCACTAACAACCAAACCAACAGTACCCTTGTATACCTTCCAAATTTCTTCTCTCCTGTAATGATATTGCCAAGAAAGTCTTGATTCCGGTTTCAAAATTAGAATCTTGGGACTTAATTTATCAAATTGTTCAATAGTATTTGAATGAATTTTTGGGAAAAAAATCGACTTAAATAGTTGAATATCATTTTCGTCTATTACAATAAATCCACCCCACGGTCTTTTAAAATCTTTGTCGATAATTTTCAAATCTTTATCAATAATATCTTTTTCTATTTTTTCTAAATAGTTCACTAATTAAAACCGTTGATTTAATTAAATTTAATTAATGTATTTTAAATTAAAGATATGTAAGGAAGAAAAACTAATCATAACTATTCTTTTTAAAAAAGAAGACATTGATATGGATGAATTTAAAAATGTTTGTTTTGAAAAGTTAGTTAAAATTGCTAGCTCACATCTGATGCTTCCTGCACTATACTCAAACGCAAAAAAAAAGAACTTATTAAAATACTTTCCTGAAGATTTAAATTCTTTTTTAAAAAAGATATTTGAAGAAAACACTCGAAGAAATCAAATTTTAATAAAAGAACTCAATGAACTTTCTAAAATTATAGTAAAAAATAATATTTCTCATCTATTTGTAAAAGGTGCTTATAATATAAAAAACAACCTTTATGATAGTCCTGGAGAAAGAATGGTTGGTGATATAGATTTTTTAGTGAATAAAAATGATTTAAATGTCACAGAAAAAATACTATTAAAAAATGGATATAGAAACAGTAAAGTTGACACAAAAAAATTTTGGATTCGACCTCATATTCCAAAGTTAATAAATACCAAAAAACTTTTTTCCGTAGAAATACACCGTGAACAACTAAGGTATTTTAAGAGAAATTTGTTGCCTGCAAAAGAACTGTTAGAATCGATGAGATTAAAAAAAACTGATTATCTGCCTAAACTTTGTGTTTTGAATTATCAAATAAATGATTACGGAGCAACAAGTCTTTCCTACAGTTTTAGATCAATTTATGACTATATTCTATTAAGCAAAAAACATGAAATGAACTCGAAGGACTTTAAAATTAGAGATATTAGAAATTTCTTTTTAATAACAGACACACTTGGTATTACACATAATATTAAGAAACTCAACTTAGTAGATAAAATAATTTTGATAAGGTTTTATTTTAAGAAAACTTATAAGTTTTATTATTTAATTGATAATTTTATTGTTAGTTTAATTAAGGTTATTCCGACTAGATTTTTACAATTTTTGGAATTTATTTTTGATAAATATTACAGAAATTATGTTCTGAAAAAATTAAAAATTTAATTGTGCTTATAATGCTAAATATTATTAATGAGTCCTAAGAAATTTTGCCTATTAACTAACGATGTCGAAACAACATCAATTTGGCATAATTCTCTTAGAGACGAAACAGGCATAAAGGTTTATAAAGAAGGAATGCCTAAACTTTTAGATTTATACGAAAAATACAATATTAAATCTACTTTTTTTTTTACTGGTTACATCGCTAAACTCATTCCGGAAGTTGTAAAAATGGTAATACCTAATGGGCATGAAGTTGGAAGTCACGGTATGTCTCACGAAAGAATAGATGGGTTTGATTTAATGACCATTGATAACCAAATATTAAATTTAAAAACATCAAAAAAAATTCTTGAAGATATAACCGGTAATGAAGTTGTATCCTTTAGAGCTCCAGCACTGAGAGTTAGTAAAAATACCGTAATAGCTCTAGAAGAATCTGAATATTTAATTGATAGTTCAATAGCCTCTCAAAGATTTGATATGTTTATGTCTTTCGGTGGTTTGAAAAAGCTAAATTGGTTATTTGCTCCAAGATTACCCTACCGAGCCAGTAAAAAATCCATTTTTAAAAAGGGATACAGCAATATTGTCGAGGTACCACTAAGTGCATCATTCATTCCCTATGTAGGTACAACTCTAAGAATATTCCCTTGGATTTCAAAGTATCAGAGAAAAATACTATCACTTGAATCTAGTTTAATAGGAAAACCAATAGTTTTTGATGTTCATCCTAATGAATTTATTGATGAATCAATGGAAAAAAGAGAAAAAAAGAAAAGAGCATCCAATTTATTTTTAAGTTTTTTTCAAGACTATTTAAGATCCAAACTAAAAGCTAAAAATTTAGGTGATTCTGGTATTAAACTTTATGAAAGAGAAATTAATTCGTTCCAAAAGCAAAACTTTAAGTTTACAACTATAAAAAATTATGTCAATAAAATAAACCTATGAGGATCTATATAATAACAATGGATGACCCCATTCAAACTTATGACTTTATTAAAAATATTATTGACAATTATAGTAATTCAATTGTTGGATTAGCTATATCAAAAGGTAATAGACTAACGCTAACAAAGGGGAAATCAAAATTTGCTTATTTAATTTCTTTGTTTCTAATAATGGGCTGTACTTCGTTTTTAAGAAACTCTTTTTTAACAATCTTATTCAGAATAAAAAAATATTTGTCAAAGTTTGGTATTTGTGAGAATCCATCAATAATCACCTATGCAAAATCTAAATTGATAACTACAAAAAGAATTAAATCCCCTAATAATAGAGACTTCTTGAATTACTTAGATTCATTAAATATAGATATTATTATAAATCAAAGTCAGTCAATCATAAAAAAACAATTACTAAAAATCCCGAGTATTGGTATCATTAATCGTCATAATGCATTATTACCTAAAAACAGAGGTAGGCTAACGCCTTTCTGGGTGCTTTTCAATAAGGAAAAGGAAACTGGTGTATCAATTCACTTTGTTGATGAAGGAATTGACTCAGGTGATATTATTATTCAAAAAAAATTTGATGTTGAAAATAAAGATAACTTTAATTCAATAGTTAAAAAAAATTATGGCTTAGCTTCAATTGCAATAATCGAAGCATTAAAAATTTTGGAAAATGATAAATTCAAAATAATACCTAATGACGATAAGTTAGCTACTTATAATACTACACCTTCGCTAATAGAAGCCATTAAGTATAGACTAAGAATTATCAAAGGAATTATTATAAATAAAAATTAGATTATTAATGTTTGCTTTAGTTGATTGTAATAATTTTTATGTATCATGCGAAAGAGTTTTTGACCCAAGCCTTAATCAAAAACCTGTTGTAGTTTTATCAAACAACGATGGTTGTGCAATCTCAAGAAGTAATGAAGCCAAGAAACTGGGGATTCCAATGGGTGCACCAGCTTTCAAATATGAAAAGGTTTTCAAAGAACATGATGTAAAAATATTTTCATCCAACTTCCCGCTTTATGGTGATATGAGTAGTAGAGTGATGAATATCTTATCCTCTTACACTCCTAATATTGAAATATATAGTATCGATGAAGCTTTTTTAGAATTTAAAGGATTTCAAGAATATAACTTGGAAGTCTACTGCAAGGAAATACAAAAAAAGGTTCTTAAATGGACCGGTATACCCATAAGTATAGGCATAGCACCTACAAAAGCTTTGGCTAAAGTAGCAAATAGAATTTCAAAAAAGTTTCCAAAGAAAACCAAGGGGGTTTACATGCTTAAATCAAAACAAAAAAGAATTAAAGCATTAAAATGGATAGAAGTTAAAAATGTTTGGGGGATAGGATTTAGGCATGC
>TARA_B100000963_G_scaffold65008_1_pt1 | contig 13955 bp, 10 predicted proteins | sample TARA_B100000963 | Tara Oceans TARA_B100000963 (sample SAMEA2622097) | marine metagenome | biome: marine biome (ENVO:00000447); feature: surface water layer (ENVO:00002042); material: "saline water (ENVO:00002010), including plankton (ENVO:xxxxxxxx)" | depth 5 m | reverse complement strand
GGAACTGTTACTGCATTATTAAATGATATACCACAACTAACAAATATTCTAAAGCACCATGTTGTAGCTGACAGTGTTATGTCTGGAATGTTATCAAACGGACAGGTTGTAACAACATTATTTGGAACTGATATTACTGTTACGATTAACTCATCTGGAGTATTTATTGATAATGCACAGGTTACAGTAGCAGATGTAGTAGCAGAAAATGGAGTTGTTCATGTTATTGATGCTGTATTGTTACCATCAAATACATCAACGTATGAGAATACAGCTTGGTTGGATGATTATTTATATACAGTTGATATTTTAGGTAAAAAAGTTTCAAAAAATTTAAAGCATCAATTCTTGTTCGATGTTTACAAAAATGGAAAAATAGTAAAGAAATATAATAGATAATATTAGAAAGCAAGACAGTCAAAGTTCATAGTTTTAATTAATAAAAGGTAATATAAAATAAACTGTCTTGCTTTCTTTACAATATAATAGTTAATGAAAAAGAAAAATATATTATTAGTTGGTGCCAGTAGCTCTACAGCTGTATCACTAGTTGAAAATTATAGCGACCAGTTTAACTTTATTAGTTTGAGCCGCAACAATAACTATAGTATAGTGGAAGATTTTGATATAAATGATGAATCAACCTACTATAGTGCAACAACAAACTACGATGGCATAGTCTATTTTCCTGGAACAATAAACTTAAACCAGTTCAGTAGACTAAAAGTTGATGATTTTTATAAAGACTTTGAGGTCAATGTAATGGGTTTTGTAAAGATATTAAAACATTATCTCAACTCCTTAAATGAAGGTTCTTCTATAGTTTTATTTAGTACTGTTGCATCTAAAATAGGAATGCCATTTCATTCATCAGTTTCAATTGTTAAATCATCTATTGACGGTCTATGCAAGTCTTTAGCTGCCGAGTTTGCGCCTAAATATCGTGTAAATTGTATATCACCATCATTGTTTGAAAGCAACATGTCAAAACGATTTTTACGTAGTGAAGCAAGTGTCAATAAAATAAAAGAAAAGAATCCTTTAAATAAAATTGGTTCATCTCATGATATTAGTAATTTAGTAGCCTTTTTACTTTCAGATAAATCTAAATGGATCACTGCTCAAAATATTAGTGTTGATGGAGGAATGTCGAATATCAAAATCTAAATTGAAAAAGATAGTTGTAAATGATAAAATGCAACATAATTATACCTATATTCTTAAAGAACCATTAGGAGAAAACTTTGATGTAGATTTTAAACCTGAACTTACTCCTAAAGAGATGTTAGAACTTGGAATTTTTGGAGGAAAATATATGACTGACTGTATTAATGAATTTCCATCTGATTGGTTTCTTAATGCAAAGCTTTCACCCACAAGAAAAAACATAAAACTCAATTTTTATAAGGTAGATGCTTCCCTACCATTATATCATTGGCAACAAAAAGGTTGGATCTACAGTGAAGACCCTAGAGGTTGGTTCCAATGGTATTGTAGATATTTTATGGGTAGAAGATTACCAGATGAAGACAATCGACAAATAAAAAGATGGAAAGCGATGAAAAGACATGTTGGAGCTGTTGTAAAGGGCTGTAAATCAAAAGATTTAAATTGTAGAGTTAAACAAAGACAAGCTTTACTTCATTGGTCATATGACTCAAGAAATATTTAAAATATGTATTTAGATAAGAAAGGAATTCATAAGCTAAATAGAATTACTAGGCTTAATTTAATTAACTCTATTACAGGAGTAAAAACAATTAATTTGATTGGAACAATCGATGAAAATAGGGTTACTAATTTAGCTGTTTTTAGTTCTATTGTACATATTTCTAGCAATCCAGCACTACTTGGGTTTTTTGTAAGAACAAACAAGCAAGTCAAAAGAGACACTTTGGACAACATTATTCAAAACAAAGTATATACAATTAATCTGGTTAATTCTAAGATTGTCAAACAAGCTCATTACACATCAGCTAAATTTGATAAAAGTATTTCAGAGTTTGATAAGTGTTCATTAACTGAACAATATATTAATGGTTTTCCAGCTCCATACGTTGCTGAGTGTAAAGTAAAAATTGGTCTAAGAATTAAAGAAGTAATAACTATTAAGAGTAATGATTCTAATTTAGTAGTTGGTGAAATAGAGCAATTAAATTTTGATAATGAAATATTTTGTGAAGATAAAACACTCGACCTTGAAAAAAGTGATGCCATAGGCATATCTGGCTTAAATAAATATTATAAATTTAACCACTTATGTGATTTACCCTATGCAAGAATATCAGAACTACCTAAATTTTAGTTTGAAATGCATTTAGGATGTGTCTGTATAAATTTTTCTCATCTCAAAAATAAAAATTAACTAATTCATTATGATTAGATTTTTTTGGAAATTCAGAAATTTCAATTTAAGTGTGATTATTTTGGTAATGTTTTTTTGTATTTACAAGTTCAATGAATTAAAAGTTTTTTTTGATAGCGAAAGAATCATCGAACTAATCGAAGTTGATCAAGATATTATAGATAAATCTTTGGATGATCAAAATCTTTTACTTGTTGGTATATCTTTTAAGGATACTTTATCTTACCAAGAGGCTATAAAAATCGATTCATTAACACGTAATTTATCTCTACATAAAAATATTGCAACAGTCAAGCACGCTTTAAACGAAAAATTTATATTGAATCCTTTATTACCAATGCCCATTAACTTGTTTGACTTAAGTGATAATCAAACATTTAATCAATCATTTAATAAACTAAAAGTCTATAGCAGTAATTTTATATCCAGTGACAATAAAAATTTATTAATTGTTATAACATGTAAAGATTTACAAAGTGAGGATCAGAAAAAAAATATTTTATCAATAGTAGAGACAAAATTTAAGTCCGTTAATTATTCGTCTATAAATATAACCGGGCAGATAAAATCTGAAATATATATGCAAAATGAAATAATCAAAGAATTAATAATTTTTTCTATGCTTAGTGCACTAATTTGTAGTCTTGTTTTATGGTATTTTGTAAAAAGATTTAAAATCGTATTAATTAGTTTGTTTGCAAATATTGTTTCTATTATTTTCTCATTTTCATTATCAAATTATTTGTTTGGTGGTATTGAATTAGTTATGGTAATAATTCCTGCTATTATTTTTATAATTACAATCTCTGATTTTATGCATCTTCTACATATTCAAAAAGGGATAAATAACTCATATAGGATTTTTAGACATCAAATGCGTAACGTTGGTTTTCCAGTTTTTTTAACTTCTATAACTACTGCAATTGGTTTTTTAAGTTTTGCATTTGGATCTTTTGAGCCTTTAACAAGATTTGGAGTTATAACAACATTTTCGATTTTTATTTGTCTTTTTATTATTATAACTCTGTATGCGCATATTGTTAATTTACGTTTATACACTACAAGTTTTAGTACTAATTTAGTTAATACTATAATTAACTTTATTTTTAAAATATCTACATACCGTAAAATAATAGCTTGTATCTTTATTTTATTAACCGCAATTGCAATCTCATCATTTAAGATAGATAATTTCATAACTGATGAATTAAATCCTAAGTCTAACTTATATAAAGAGATAAATTATTTTGAAGAAAATTTTGGAGGGATTAAGCCATTAACGCTTACATTAGACAAAAGTTCTGATCTTGATTTTAAAAAAATATTTGATACATTATCAATAAAAATTGATTTTATTTTACCAGACAAACAAAATTATGTTATAAAGTCTAGAATAAATGATATTGGGAGTTTGGCATCTTCTAATTTATACAGCAAGATAGAAAAGAAATTTAAGCAAAAAAACACAAATATAAATATTGGTGGGGTGGGTTATTTATTTGATCAAATAAGTAATGAGTTAACTCTCGAAGTTTTATTTGGATTATTTATAGCGATTTTATTAATAGGATTAATTTTTGTATTTATTAATAGGTTCAATTATAAGTACTTATTTGTATCTCTACTGCCAAATATTGCTCCATTAGTTATTTGTGTTGGAATAATATCATTTAATGATTTTTATATAAGTCTATCAAATGCATTTATTTTTGCGATTGCATTTGGCTTAATAGTCGATGACTCTATTCATATCATTTCTGCATATAGTATAAATAGAAAGAGAAATAAATCTCCGAAAGAAGCGATTAAATATTGTCAAAATAGAACATACTATGCAATCGTTAAAACTACCCTTGTAATAGTTGTTACACTTATACCTCTTCTTTTTTCTGAATTTCGTTCAATTAGCCAATTAGCTACAATAACTATCCTATCTGCAATTATTGCTATTGTCTTTGATTTAATTTATTTACCTATTTTACTTACAAAATACGTGAAATGATTCATTTAGTTTGTAAAATATTTTTTATTTGAGGAGCATCTACTTTATCCAATTCTTTTATTAAAATTTCTGCTGATTTTTTATACATTTTATATTTATCATTTATGTCAGTAAATAATAAATTTGCATTTTTATAACTTGATTTATGTGTTTCGGTAGGGCCGTAAGATGAATAAGAGGAGCCTCTTGCTGACCATAAATATGTCCACAATGTTGGGAATTCACTTTTTTCACCTATCTCTGATCTAACTTTACTTCCATTAAGTTTCAATTCTAATTTTAAAATTTCATCTCTTAAATTGACAATTGTTTTTTGTAAATCTGAGTTTGTTAAATGAGCACGTTCGTATGCTACATATAATATTTCAATGTGAGTTTTTAAGTCCTTAATATTTGAAGATAAGTCATAACATTTATTGCTAAGAATATCAACTTCCTCCCAAAATTCTATAGCAGTGTTTATATTGTTTTCATTTTCACGCAGTAGTTTTATATTAAAATTTACTTGTTCAGAAATAGCAGTAAAAATACCATTGACTTGTTTAAATAGTTGTGCTGAGTATTTTCCTGGCTTTACCATTATTCCAGAACTTTTATTGCTATAATTTTGACTTGAAATTATATTTTGAGACTCTCTTCTTAAATCCCAATTAGCTCTACAAAAACCTTTATTGTTAGCAACTTTTATTTTTTTTATTATCATGTCTCCATCATAGATAAATATCCAAACAAGTGGTTTAATTTGTCTTTTTTCATTTTCTAAAATATCCCATTTTGGAACTTTAACTTCAATATTATCTTTTTCTTTTTCTTTTTCCTCTTTTAGTCGATTATTTTTATTTGATAAATACTTTTCTTTTAGAAAATAAGTAAACTCAACACCAAATGGGGGATTTTCGGCAATAAAGAAGTTATCTCCTTGGGATGCTTTTTTTCTACTACCTAAAATACGTTTTTCAAAATACCAATTAGTATTTTTAGGAGAAAATAACTTTGCTTCAGTTTTTATTTCTGAAGAATTAAAATTTCTTAAAGGGCTATAATTATCAAGTATGTATATACCTCTTCCAAATGTTCCCAATACTAAATCATTTTCTCTTTTTTGTATGGCAATATCTCTTACTGAAATATTTGGTAGTCCATTATTTATTTTAATCCATTTTTCTCCTCCATTATTTGAAAAATATACACCAAATTCCGTTCCAAGAAACATTAAATTTTTGTCTTCATGATCTTGAACAAATCGCCATAATAAAGTATTATTTGGTAGGTTGCTTGAAATATTTTTCCATGTTTTTCCCTTATTTTCACTTTTAAAAATATAGGGACTATAGTCACCAAATTTATGATTATCAAAAACTGCATATACAATATTTTCATTAAATATATCAGCTTTAATATCATTAACAAATGCTGTGTTAGGAAGTCCTGCTATCTTATTAAAATTAATTTTTTTCCAATTATTTCCACCGTCTTCAGTTATTTGTATTATTCCATCATCCGTTCCAATATAAATCAGTCCTTCTTTTATTGGTGACTCTGAAATAGAAGTTATAGTACTATAATTTGACATTGCACGAACATCCCATGAGTTATCCCACTTTTGCTTCTTTCCAAAAAAAGATGTTTGAATTCTTTCAATATTTTTTGTTAAGTCTTTAGAAATAGTTTCCCAAGAGTCTCCTCTGTCTTCAGACTTCCAAATTCTTTGTGATCCAAAATATATTCTTGTAGCACTGTGAGGGCTGACTAATATAGGAGCGTCCCAGTTAAATCGTTCACTTTTTTCACCTATTTTAGGCTGAGGCTTTATGTTTATATTTTCTCCTGTTATTCTATTGTGTCGATTTAAATTTCCTTGCTGCCATTGTGCATAAACAATATTTGGATTTCCAGGCTCTGTTGCAGGTTGATGTCCGTCTCCACCAAGCACAACAAACCAGTCTGAATTTCTAATCCCGTGAATATTATCTGTTTGAGATGGAGCACCTTGTGTATTGTTATCTTGAGTTCCACCGTAGACATAATAGAATGGTTTGGAGTCATCAACAGCAATTTTATAAAATTGAGTTATCGGCAAATTATCTATGAATTTCCAGTTTTTTGTATTATCAAAACTTTCATACAATCCACCATCACAGCCTATTAAAATATAATTTGGATCAGATTTTTTAAATGCAACAGCATGGTTGTCTACATGTTTTTCTGATTCATTCATCCTTTCAAATGTTTTTCCTCCATCATATGAAACTTGCATATAGTTATCTGCTAAATAAATTTCGTTAAAATTGTGAGGAGAGGCATATATTTCTTGGTAATAATGTGGTCCAGTACCTCCAGCAACAGCATCACTCATTTTTGTCCAACTTGCACCTTTATCTAAACTTTTATAAATGCCACCTGTTCTCCTATTAAGTTCAATTGCAGCATAAATAATATCATTATTTTGAGGGGCCATTGTTAGTCCAATTTTCCCCATGTTACTAGAGGGTAATCCTTTGGAAAGCTTTTGCCAGCTTTCACCTCCATCAATAGATTTATGTATTCCACTGCCTGGTCCCCCGCCTAAATAACCAGCGACAGTTCTATGTCTTTGCCAAGTAGCAGCATACAAAATATTAGTATTATTTTTATCAATAATTATATCAGTTGCACCTATCCATTCATCATCTCCTAATGTTCTTTTCCAACTATTTCCTCCATCAGTAGATTTATAAACCCCTCTTTCCCCTCCTTTACTCCAAAGTGGTCCTTGTGAGGCCACCCATAATATGTCTGAGTTTTCTGGGTGTATTATTATTTTTGATAAGTGCTCTGATTTTGTAAGGCCCATATTTTTCCATGATGAACCACCATCATCACTTTTGTATATACCATCCCCGTATCCAACATGTCTGCCTCCAACATTTTCTCCAGTTCCAACCCAAATAATATTTGGATTTTGTGGATCTAATGTAACACATCCTATTGAATAACTCTTCTGGTTGTCAAAAATAGGAGTCCAGGTGGTCCCTGAGTTTACAGTTTTCCAAACACCCCCAGAACCGGCAGTAACATACCATATATTTTCATTTTCAGGGTGAATAACTATATCAGAAATTCTTCCAGACATTAAAGCTGGCCCTATACTTCTGAACTTTAAGCCTGAGTAAATGTTATCTTTACTTTCTTGACTATCTATTTCCGTTTCTTTTTGTTGCTTAGCAAATGAGTTGCTAGTATTTATTGTAATTAATATGCTAAATAAGAAGATGTTGAACGATTTCATTTTTAAATGTTTTGGTTTTACAAAATTAAATATTTATTCATATATTTAATTAATAAGAATATTATATTAAAATTAAAAGTTAGATTCCTATAAGGTGGTAAAATATATTATTGTTGGTATAAATAATATTGCACTTGAAATAGAAATTTTTTTAGAGTGTTTTTCTTTGGAATGCCAAAATGCTATTAAAATTAAAGGAATTTGAAAAGGCATCCTAATTAAGGCTTGATTTTTACTTATATTAAGTGATTGTTGAGCAATTTCGGATTCATACAAATAAACATTTGCAGGAAAAACTGCGATTAGTAATAATATTAGCCCATAAGATGCTAATTTTCTACTCTTTTTAAATATCAATAATAGACCAAGAATTACTTCAATAAAACCACTAATATAGACTGCTTCATATTTCCAATTTATATAATCTGGTATAATATATATGAAAAAATTAGGGTCTGTAAAATGTTTAATTCCGACTATTATATATAGCAAGCTCATTATATAAATAGTTGCTGTTTTGTAAAGATTATAGTAGCCTTTACTATCTATGCCATTCAATTTTATCATTTATATTTTTTCTTTTAATATTTCTTGGATGTTTAATATCAATACATCCAAGATAAAAGAAACCTAGACATCTTTCTTCATTATTTAATCGTAAAAAATCATTTATTTTCTTACAATATTTAGGTGTACTCCAATATCCACCTATTTTACTGTCAACGCATGAAATATATAAGTTTTGAACCGACATAGCAGTAGCTGCTATTTCTTCCCATTCTGGTACTATTTCATTGTTAAATTTTATGCAAATACATATAATATGACTAGATTTATCATAATTTAGTTTTAGATTTTCTATTTTTTCATTTGAAAAATCTGTATTTAATCTTAAAATTTCATTTAAAAGTATTTTTTTAGACTTTCCACAAAATATTTTAAAAAACCATGGTTGAGTCATTCTATGTGAAGGAGCAAAATTTGCATTATTTAATAACTGTATAATTACATCTTCTTCGATTATTTTACCGTTAAATTCTCTTGGATAAAAAGAATTTCTTGCTTGTATTATTTTTGATATTTCTTTTTTGATCATAATTAAATTATATTTTTAACAAAATTAAATTTAATGTGAAAACAAAGACTCATAAATTTTAATATTTTTGATTGAAATCAAATAAACTTTCTCATGAAAAAAATAGAACCAATTAGCTTAGTAAATAAATTTTCATTGTTTAATGAAAAATGGACTCCTAAAATAATAGGAGAACTCAATAATCAATATGTGAAAATATGTAAACTTAAAGGAGATTTTGTATGGCACTCTCATAAAAATGAAGATGAGTTATTTTTAGTAATTAAGGGTACATTATACATCGATTTTAGAAATTCTGAATCTGTTAAAGTAAATGAGGGAGAAATTATAATTATTCCTAAAGGTGTAGAACATAGACCACATACCAATGGTCAAGAAGTTTATAATTTGTTATTTGAGCCCAAGACAACTTTACATACAGGAGATGTTCAAACAGATATGACTGTTAAAAAAATAGAATGGATTTAATTTATTCTTAAATTTTATTAAATGAAGAAATTGCTTTATACTATTTTAATTTTTTTTATTATTTTTTTATTTTATTTTATTTTTAACTTAAGTTATAAAAAATCAAATGAAAAATTTGTAAACAATTATGTTTTATTTGCTCACAGGGGTGTGCCTTATTTTGTTGAGAATACAGAACTCTCTTTTAAAGAGAGTCTTAATTTGGGTTTTCATTACCTAGAAACTGATTTAAATTTTACAAAAGATGGAAAGATCATAGTTTTTCATGACAATGATACAAAGAGACTTTTGGATACTAATGTTGTAATATCAAATACAAATTGGAATGATTTAAACAAACTTAAATTTAAACATGATACTTCAAGTCAAAAACTAAATATTTTATTGTTCGAAGAATTTCTAAAAAAAAATTATGCTTTTTCTTTATATTATTTAGATATCAAAGTATCTCCGACTAAAAAATTAGCAAATCAACTAATAAGTGATTTATCAAAAGCTGAAAATTTAAATTCTTATTTAGTAGCAGATGCCAATATTTTATTTTTGTCTTATTTGAAATTTAAAAACCCTAATATTAAGACTGTGTTAGAGGGTTTTAAAAATGGAAAAGAGTGGTATTATTATTTAATACCAATAAGATTTAGACCAGATTATTTAGCAAGCAATTATGAAGATAATAATGAATATCATATTTCTTTTTTGAAAAGACACAATTTAATCAACAACAAGATAATTTATGGTATAAGTAGCGAAGAAATTTCTGATGCCATTAAAAAAGGATTTAAGTGTTTTATTGTTGATTATGATTCAACTACGGCTAGTTTATTTTTAAATCAACAAAAATTAAATCATTAATTAAAACAAAAAATGAGATTAAATAAGAAATATTGGAACGAAAGATACTTAAATTTTCAAACAGGGTGGGACATTGGATATGTTTCTAAACCACTAAAAGCATATTTTGATCAATTATCAAATAAAGATCTAAAAATATTAATACCTGGATGCGGTAATGCATATGAAGCAGAGTATTTACACAATAAAAAATTTATAAACACTTGCATACTTGATTATTCAAATATTGCAATAAATAATTTTAAAAAAAGAGTTATATCTTTTCCTCACAGTAATATAATTGACATGAATTTTTTTGAATTAGAGGGATCGTATGATGTGATTGTTGAACAAACTTTTTTTTGTGCTTTAGCTATAGATAAAAGAAAGTTATATGTAGAAAAAATGAATAATTTATTATCTAAAAATGGTAAGCTGGTTGGTCTTTTTTTTGATGACGTGTTCAATAACAATGGGCCTCCATATGGAGCAAGAAAAGAATATTACTTCAATTTGTTGTCCTCTTATTTTAATATTTTAACTTTTGAAAAATGTTACAACTCTATTGATTCAAGAACTGGTAATGAATTTTTTTGCATAGCTAAAAAAAAATAATCTATTTTGTAATATGAAAAAAATTATCTTTATAGTACTAATTACACCACTTTTGAGTTTCTCTCAGGTTATTAATAAAAATCTTTTTTTTGATGGAATAGATAGAGAGTATATTATTTATGTTCCTTCAAATTATAACGGATCACAATCTGTTCCTCTTTTATTTAGCTTCCATGGTGGAGATGGGTATGCTTCTGATCATATGCTGATGACTAATTTTAATGTAATTTCGGATACAGCTGGATTTATTGCGGTTTACCCTCAAGGAGCAATAGATTATAATGGAGCTGACCCCGGAGCAACACCTTCAACTTCATGGTTGCACAAAGCTCCTACAGATCATAATGATATTAATTTTATTGCTGCAATAATTGATACATTAGCTAATGAATTCATGATCGATCAAAATAGAGTTTATGCATGTGGATATTCAGAAGGAGGAATTTTTTCTTATGAACTTGGTTGTAGGCTTAGTGATAGAATAGCAGCATTTTCATCTGTTTCCGGAAGTATGTTAACAGATGCATTTAGATCTAACGATTATGGTTTTGGAGTTTGTTCTCCATCTCATCCAACTGCCGTTATGCTCATTGCCGGGGATAACGATTTTAATTATCATTCTATGTATGATGGCTTTCAGCCATATTATATGGCTGTTAGTGAAATAACAGAATACTGGCAAAACTATAATAATACTGATTTTTCACCTGTTGTAAATAACATAATTAATAGTAATACAACCGATGGAAGTACTGTTGAAAAAAGAGAGTGGTTAAATGGAGAAAATTGTGTATCTGTTTCTGAACTAAAAGTAATTGGCGGTGGACATGATTGGCCTGGCTCATCTGGAAATATGGATATAAGTGCATCAGAAGAAATTTGGCGATTTGTATCTCAGTATGATATCAACGGACTAATTGGTTGTTCTACTAATTATAATAATCAATTTAATAAATCTGATGACAGGCAAATAATTAAAATTGTTGATATGTTGGGACGAGAATCAATAAAGTCTAAATTTAATACGCTGTTTTATATTTATAATGATGGATCAGTTGAGAAAAAAATCACCATTAGGTAAAATATTTTATTGCTTTAGATTTTGAGCTAAAAATCCCATCATAGCTTTATATAAATCCATCATGTTTTCTTCTTTGCCAAAACCATGCCCTTCATCGTATTTTACCATGTAAGGAACAGTTACTCCTTTAGCACGAAGTCCACTAACAATTTGATCACTTTCATCAATATTTACTCTAGGGTCGTTCGCCCCTTGTATAACAAAAAGAGGTTTTGTGATTTTATCAATATGAAATACAGGAGAAACTTTGTCCATGATTTTCTTTTCTTGATCGTTGTCTTCATCATACCATATTGCTTTAATAATTTCTAAATATGGTTTCCAGTATGCAGGCATACTTTCCATAAAAGTGTAAAGATTTGATACTCCAACGTAGTCAATTCCACAAGAATATAGCTCAGGGGTTTTAGTCAATCCTCTTAAAACTGCATACCCGCCATGGCTTGCCCCATAAATAGCAACTTTTTTAGCATCTACCCATCCCTGGTCAATAACATATTGTAAGCCATCTTCAACATCATCCATAGCTTTTCTTCCTATTTGCTTAAAACCTTTTCTTAAAAAATCTTTTCCATAACCCCCGCTAATTCTAAAATTAACATGTAATGTTGCGTATCCTCTACTTGCAAATAATTGTGCTTCAGGATTAAAACCCCAAGAATCTCTTATGCCTTGAGGGCCTCCATGAGGATTGACAATTACCGGAACTTTTTCTCCACTAACTGCTGATTTAGGTAGTGTTATATAACCATGAATAGTAAGTCCATCTCTGCTACTGAATTTAATTGGCTTCATGGAAGACATATCTTCTTCATTCAACTGAGGCATGAGGTCAAATAAAAGTTTTATTTCATTTTTATCTATATCATAAAAAAAGTATTTTCCATATAATTTATCACTTGTTACATAAATTAAATATTGACTTTCATCATCTGTTTTGTCAGTTATATAGAAATCATAATTTTTAAATTCTTTTGAAAGTCTATTATGAAGTTTTTTAAAGTAATCACTTACTGGTACTAAAATATATTTTTCTCCTTCATAGCTAAAATAATCAAGTTCCCAATTTCTATTTCTTGAAATACTCACACCAGAAACATCATATTGATCATTACTAAATAGCTTTTTAATAACTTTATTTTTGGATAAATCATAGCTAAAAATCTCTGTTTTGTCTGTTTCTAAATTAGAAACGACATATGCTTCATGCTTATTATCTGATGCATAGTTAAAACTTCTGATGTAAAATGACTCATCCCAATTGGTTTCATGAATTAATTTGAAATTATTATCATCCATTTTGTAAAATAGTTCATATTTAACTCCATCTTTAAGTTTACTGTAAGCTCGTAATTCACCATTTTTATCAAATACATATCCATCAATTGGACTTTCAATATCGTTATTTTCAAAAAGTTGTTCAATTTCGCCAGTATTAATATTGATTTTGTATGGTTCAAAAACTTGAGGATTATTTTTGTTCATAGATATAATCATATAATTTTTATCTTCTTTGAGTGACTCGAGTATGTTAACTTTTACTCCATCATAGGGAGTCAGTTCTTTCTGATTAGATCCGTCAATATTAACAGCAAATAAGTGGTAATCTTCATTCCCTCCTTTGTCCATAACATAAACTAATCTATCTTCATTTGCCCACCCATATCCTCTGATCAATTCTTCACCTTCTTCAATTATTCTATTTTCCTCTCCAGTAGCAACATTTTTTACATATACATGATTTTTTAAATTTTTATCTTTTTTTCGGAAACTCATGTAATTACCATTTGGAGAAAGTTTGAAAGAAGATGATTTTGGTTTTGCAAAATAATCTTCAACATTATATTTATAATTTCCTGTTTCTTGTGCTGCCAATAGCTTTAATTCCTCTTCAGAACTTGGAAGGTTGATATTTCCTGGTTTTTTCATTTCTGTTTTATTTAAATTTAATATTGTATGCTTTTCTCCTTGTTTTAATATTCCTGAAATTTCATCTTTTTCGTTATTGTCTCCAAAAACTCCTTCATATGCAAGAGTTCCTCCCATTAGGCTTAGAGAGACTTGCATTTTAGATATTGTTATTTTTTCTATAGGAATTCCTACAGCTCCCTGGCTTGGAATATCTAAAGTGCCGTTATATTTGTCATCATTTTTTTCAAAATGAAAAACTAAAGTCACTTCTTGCCCTTGAATATCCAAGGAGCCTGACCATGAACCAACAATGTT
>TARA_B100000963_G_scaffold135063_1_pt1 | contig 13960 bp, 12 predicted proteins | sample TARA_B100000963 | Tara Oceans TARA_B100000963 (sample SAMEA2622097) | marine metagenome | biome: marine biome (ENVO:00000447); feature: surface water layer (ENVO:00002042); material: "saline water (ENVO:00002010), including plankton (ENVO:xxxxxxxx)" | depth 5 m | reverse complement strand
AGGTTGTTCCTGCTGAGGAGGTTGTTCCTGCTGAGGAGGTTGTTCCTTCTAAAGAGGTTGCCCCCTCTAAAGATGAGGATCCAACCCCTGCAAATTCGGTTGAATTAGAGGATAAAGAAAAAAAGAAAAATTAAGTATTCTAATTTTATTGATAACTTCTTTAGATAAACTTCGGTTTATCTTTTTTTTTATATTAATTTTAATTAAACATTACTTCAGAATTTGAGCAAGTATAAGTTCCGCAAAAAAGCCTTAATAATTCTCGAAGACGGAACTATTTTTTATGGTAAATCTATTGGTTTTGAAGGTGTATCTTTTGGTGAACTGTGTTTTAACACTGGGATGACTGGTTATCAAGAAATTTTTACTGACCCATCTTATGATGGCCAGCTTATGGTTATGACAAATGCTCATATTGGTAATTATGGTTCCATAAAAAATGAAGTTGAGTCTGATTCAATTAAAATAGCAGGTTTAATATGTAAAAATTTTAGTTTTTATTACTCGCGATACGGAAACTCAACATCTTTAAAAGACTTTTTAAACCAAAATAAAATTGTGTGTATCTCAGATGTTGATACCAGAGCTTTAGTTAGTTATATCAGAGATAATGGTTTTATGAATGCGGTAATTAGCACTGAATCTAAGCCAAATATTAAAAAATTAAAATCTCAGCTCAAAGAGATACCTTCTATGGCAGGCCTTGAACTTGCATCAAATGTTTCCACAAAACAACCATATTTTTATGGTGATAAACTTTCTAAATATAAAGTTGCTGTATTAGATTTGGGAGTAAAGAGAAATATTCTAAGGAATCTTTCTCAACGAAATTGTTATTTAAAGGTGTTTCCTCACTCTTCATCTTATAAGGACATGAATAGTTGGGAACCAGATGCTTATTTTATTTCTAATGGACCAGGTGATCCGGAGCCATTGCAAAATGCAATCAATGTAACTAAACAAATCCTGAAATCCGGAAAACCTTTATTTGGAATATGTTTGGGTCATCAAGTAATTGCCTTGGCTAATGATATTAAAACTTACAAGATGAAAAATGGTCATCGTGGAATTAATCATCCAGTTATAAATTTGAAAACTGGAAAAGGAGAGATAACTTCTCAAAATCATGGTTTTGCTGTAAATAAAGAAGATACTGAAAAAAATAAAAATATTGAGGTTACACATATGCACTTAAACGATAATACTATAGCAGGAATCAAGATAAAAAATAAAAACTGCTTTTCAGTTCAATATCATCCTGAGGCTAGTGCTGGACCTCATGACTCATCTTATTTATTTGACGATTTTGTTTCAATGTTTAACTAATTATGGCTCTTATAAAAGATATTAAAGCTAGGCAAATCTTTGATTCAAGAGGAAATCCAACTGTTGAGGTTGAAGTAATTACATCAACTAATCATAAAGGTCTCGCGGCTGTACCATCAGGTGCTTCAACTGGAAAGAAAGAGGCTGTTGAGTTGAGAGATGGTGGAAAAGATTATATGGGCAAAGGTGTATTGAAAGCTGTTTCAAACGTTAATAAGGTAATTGCAGATAGTTTAATTGGATTTGATATTTCCAATCAAAAAGGTATTGATAAACTGATGATTGATTTAGATGGTACAAACAATAAGTCCAAACTAGGGGCAAATGCTATTCTAGGAGTATCATTAGCATGTGCGAAAGCAGCAAGTGTTGTACACAATAAAGAATTATATGAGTATATAGGTGGAAATAATGCATGTACATTACCTGTACCTATGATCAATATTATTAATGGTGGATCCCACTCAGATGCTCCTATTGCATTCCAAGAGTTTATGATAATGCCAGTAGGTGCAAAAACTTTTACTCATTCCTTAAAAATCGCATCCGAGATTTTCCATAATTTAAAATCAATTCTTTTATCTCGAAAATTAAGCACAAGCGTTGGTGATGAAGGTGGTTTTGCACCAAAATTGACAGGTACAGAGGATGCAATTGAAACAATTTTACATTCTATTGAAAAATCTGGTTATAAACCGGGTATAGATGTTTTTCTTGCATTAGATTGTGCATCCTCAGAATTCTATAAAAATAGTTTATACGATTATTCTATTTTTCAACCAAATAATCCATTAAAATTAACATCTGAAGAACAATCTAATTATCTCAATAATTTGATTGATAAATACCCAATTATTTCCATTGAGGATGGTATGGATGAAAATGATTGGTCTGGTTGGAAAACCTCCACAATCCAGTCAGGTAATAAATGTCAATTAGTTGGAGATGATCTTTTCGTAACTAATGAAAAAATTTTAAAAGAGGGTATTGAAAATGGTTTGGCTAATTCTATTTTGGTTAAAGTTAACCAAATTGGAACCTTAACTGAAACTATAAATGCAGTTGCTCTTGCACAAAAGAGTAATTATTCCACTGTGATGTCACACAGGTCTGGAGAAACGGAGGATTCTATTATTGCCGATCTTTCCGTTGCGTTAAATACACGTCAAATTAAAACTGGATCTATGTCAAGGTCTGATAGAATGTCTAAGTATAACCAACTACTAAGAATTGAAGAAAAACTTGGCAAGAATGCAATTTTCCCAGGTAAAGATGCTTTCAGTTTTTAATTTAATCAGCCTTTTTCTTAACTTTGCTCTATGAAAAAAGCTAAATTAACATATGATGGAAAGACATTTGACTTAGATGTAATAACAGGTTCCGAAAACGAAATTGGTATTGATATAAGTAGATTGAAAACCGATAGTGGTATGATTACACTAGATCCCGGTTTCAAGAATACAGGTTCATGTGAGAGTAATATTACTTATTTAGATGGTGAAAATGGAATATTAAGATATAGAGGTTACTCAATTGATGATTTAGCTAATAATGCAGATTTTTTAGAGGTTTCTTATCTGCTTATTTATGGGGAACTCCCAACTAAAAAACAATATAAAAAATTGCTTGTTGACATTCAAGAGAGGTCTATTTTGGATGAAGATGTAAAAAAAATCTTAGAAACATTTCCTCGATCTGCTCACCCAATGGGAATGTTATCTAGTCTAACCAGTTCATTAGTTGCATTCGATCCATCGTCTGTCGACGTAACAAAGGAGGATGAAATGCATGACGCTTTTTTAAATCTTTTAGCAAAAATTCCAATTCTTGTAGCATGGGTTTTTAGAAGAAGAAGAGGTTTACCACTTGAGTATGGAGATTTTAGTCAAGGCTATGTAGAAAATATTACTAAAATGATGTTTAAAATGCCTAATAAAAAATATTCTGAAAATAAAGTTGTGGTGAATGCAATTAATAAACTTCTAATTTTGCACGCGGATCATGAGCAAAATTGTTCAACCTCGACTGTAAGAATTGTTGGGTCTTCTCAAGCTGGATTATTTGCATCTATATCCTCTGGGATATCTGCTCTTTGGGGTAGACTTCATGGGGGTGCAAATCAAGCTGTCCTAGAGATGCTTGAATCCATTCAAAATAATGGTGGTGATATCGATACATACATTAAAAAAGCAAAAGATAAAAACGATTCTTTTAGACTTATGGGTTTTGGACATAGAGTTTATAAAAACTTTGACCCAAGAGCGAAAATCATCAAAAAAACTGCTCACGATGTTTTATACGACTTAGGAATCAGCGACCCAATATTAGATATAGCTAAAAAATTGGAGATAGAAGCCTCAAAAGATCTATACTTTATTGATAGAAAACTATATCCAAATGTAGATTTTTACTCTGGAATTATATACAAAGCACTTAAAATACCTACCGAAATGTTTACCGTTATGTTTGCACTGGGTAGGCTCCCTGGATGGATAGCCCATTGGAAAGAAATGCGAATAAAAAAAGAACCAATTGGTAGACCCAGACAAATTTATACAGGAGAAAAATTGAGGGAATTTATCGGGATAGATAAAAGATAAATTCTTAGTATGATAATAACCAAATATTTAACTCAAAAACTTCTAGAGTATGTTTCTGACAAGTATTCCATTAATGACCTAAAATGTGAAATTATCAGAACTAGGAAGGGATTTGAAGGTCTTTACACAATTGTTTTATTTTCATTAATTCCAAAAATTAAGAAGTCACCACAGGAAATCTCTGATGAAATTGTTGATTTTATAAATACTGATAATTTAATTATAGAGTCATATAATGTGATTCAAGGTTTCTTAAACCTGAATTTTACTAGTAAATATTTAATTAACACAATCGAAAATATTGATATAATTGCTGAATCTACAGTTAGTGATGAGTTAAAAATTATAGAATTTTGCTCACCCAATACAAACAAACCTCTACACCTGGGGCATATTAGAAATATTCTTTTGGGTGATTCGATTTCAAAAATACTTAATTCCTATGGATACAACATTCATAAAACTCAAATAATAAATGACAGAGGAATTCATATTTGTAAATCAATGATTGCATGGATGAAATTTGGTAATAATGGTGACCCTGTTAAAAATAAAACTAAGGGTGATCATTATGTTGGTGAATTTTACGTAAAATTTAATCATGAGTATGAAAAACAAGTTAGAGAACTTGTTAAAAATGGAAAGGATAAAAAGTATTCCAAGGAAAATGCCAAAATTCTTAAAGATGCAAAAAACCTTCTCATAAAATGGGAAAAAAAAGATGATGAGGTGACTAAAATTTGGAAAAAAATGAATTCTTGGGTAATAAGAGGTTTTAATGAAACATTGAAAAAGTTAGATATAGTTTTTGATTCTGAATATTTTGAAAGTGAAACTTATTTAATTGGAAAAGAAATTGTTGAAAAAGGTTTAAAAAGTGGACTTTTTTATAAAAAACAAGATAATTCCGTTTGGGTTGACTTAACTGATGAAGGTCTAGATGAAAAAATTTTAATTAGATCTGATGGTACATCAGTATATATGACACAGGATTTAGGTACCGCATATTTAAGGTATCAAAAAAATCCAAAATTAAGTGGAATGATTTATACCACTGGAAATGAGCAAGATTATCATTTTAAGGTTTTATTTAAAATTTTAGAAAAACTTAAATATAATTGGGCCAGTAAACTTCAACATTTGAGTTATGGTATGGTTGATTTACCATCAGGTAAAATGAAAAGTAGGGAAGGTACCGTAGTTGACGCTGACGATTTAATTTCATCAATGATTAGTAAAGCTAAAATTATTTCTGATTCAATGGGAAAAATTAATGATTTGGATGATTTAGAAAAAAATAGATTATATAAAACTATTGCACTTGGTGCACTTAAATATCATATCCTTAAAGTAGATCCTAAAAAGAAAATATTATTTAATCCAGATGAATCAATTGATTTTAATGGAAATACAGGACCTTTCATTCAATATACTTACGCTAGGATTAAATCAATTTTATTTAAAAACAATCACACTGCGAATGAATTTACTGAGTTAAAACTAGTCAAAAAAGAGAAGGATCTCATTATACTGTTGTGTGAGTTTAGAAATATCTTAAATAATTCTGTAAAAACATTAAATCCATCACTTATTGCTAATCATGTTTATGAGTTGGCTAAATTGTACAATTCATACTATCAAACTCACACTATATTAGGTGAAAAAAAGATAAATTCATTAAGAGTTTTTCTATCTAAAAAAGTTGCAATGCAAATTGAAAAATCTATGGGTTTATTAGGAATCTCTGTTCCTGACAGGATGTAGTTAATTTATTATTTACAGTTGTAATTATATTGGTTCATAGATATAAATTTGCAATCTTTCAGGCACCGAACAGTCGAACACTTTTACCGAATTTTATTATTATATTTTTTTTAGTTCATCGTCACTAAATTCATGTTCAATTACCTTAAATACAGCCATGATTCTTTATGTTTTTTTTAAATTAAACCCTTTTGGTTTGATATAAATAAAAAAACCACCTCATTTCTGAGGTGGTCATTAACAAAGGTTAGTTGTTAAATTATTTAGCTACTGCCAAGTTGTAAATTACAAGACCGAAACCAATCTTGTTAATAGCATCACCAATGTTGTATATTAGGTCCATTTGACCACTTAAACCTGAAAACAGGGCTGAGTACCATCCTTCAGTACCTGCCATGTATCCAATTGGATAAATAGCCCAACCTACAAGAACGAACCACTTCAATGCTGTATAAGCCTCTAGAACTGCTCCACCTGCTTTATTTGCAAGTTCAGCAGCACTTCCAAGCCATAAAATATACACTATTCCAAAGTAAACAAGACCAGAAACAGTACCAAAAATAACAGCATCACCAAGACCAGCTTCACCAACATAACCTGTTACAAGCATTATAGTTGATAAAACAATCAGATTCCACATTAAACTTTTTGGAGCACCGGCTTTTTGAAGAATTAAATAAAATTCAACACACATTAGTGGAACAGTTAAAATCCAGTCCACATATCTGAATGCAGTAACTCCGTCACCACCCATTGATGCATATGCATCTCTCATGTATAAGTAGTGAACAGCAGCAATACCTGTAATCAAAGCAGATACAAGCATAGAATTTCTCCATTTTCCACCACCTGCGTCTAAAGATAGTAGAAAGAATACTGAAGCAGCAGCCATGGCCATGGCACCAATCCAGAATGTAAATTCAGTAGCGTTTGTGGGTACGATTACCTCACTCGCTAAAAACATATTAAATAAATTTTCCATAATAATTAATTATTTGTTTTAATGTGGTTCAAAATAGTAAAAAATATGTTAATAAGTAGAAATATCTCAAAAAAAAACTGTTTTTTATGAACATTTAATACTAAAAACTCTTTCTTTAAGATGAATTATTAAAGAAATTAATTTTTTTGTAATACATTCATAATCTGACAATTAAATATAAAATTTTAGGATTTTTATATTTTATTTAAATTTAAGAGATAATTCTTTCAACTTGATTAAAAATAACTATTCAGACAATTTATCATTTAAGTTAACTATGATTTTGAGTTTATTCTCAGTATTTATCAGTAATCATTTAAACTCGGAGTATTTTTATTTTGTTTGTTATGGACTGATCCTAACTTTTGGTATTATACATGGAGCGAATGATATTTTAATTCTATTAAAAGGAAAAAAACAAACTAACAAATTAGTTTTGAAAAGCACCCTAAAGTACTTGTTTATTGTTTTGTTAATATCTATTCTTTTCTTTCTTTTTTCAGATATTTCATTGCTTTTTTTTGTTTTATTCAGCGCATATCACTTTGGTGAACAACAATGGACAATATTTGGCAGGAATGAATCAAAATCAATTACGATATTTTATTTCTTTTACGGACTTTTAGTATTTACCATGCTATTTTTATTTAATAAAACAGATGTTTCAACTATTGTTTTTGAAATAACCGAAATTTATATATCTGAAAATCTCTATCTAAAAGGATTTATTTTTTCCATGATATTGACCTTAGGATTTACAATTTTAAATTTTAATATATTAAAAAAACAATTGCTTCATCAACTAGCTTTATTTGTTGTTATGTTGTTGGTATTTTTTACTTATGAATTACTGCCTGCTTTTGCTATTTATTTTGTTTTTTTTCATAGCATACCATCCATACTCGAACAATCAGAATATCTATTTGATAACTCTAAAAGCAAAGAAAATTTTAAAAAATTTATGTTAAAAGGATCTATTTATTGGTTAGTTGCAATGGTTTTTTTAGTCGCAATGTATTTAATTTTTAAAAATAATGTAGATTTCAGTCTGGCAATTTTTTTCTCATTTCTAGCAGCAATTACTTTTCCACATGTTTTGGTTATTTATAAAATGAAAAGTGAAATTCATAGTAAATAATACTAAATTTGAAATCATATGTTTAATAATCTAACAGAAAAACTAAATAAAGCATTTCATACCTTAAAAGGTCACGGTAAGATAACTGAAATAAATGTTGCTGAAACTTTGAAAGAGGTTAGAAGAGCACTTTTAGATGCGGATGTTAGTTACAAAATTGCAAAGGACTTTACAAATTCTGTCAAAGAAAAAGCAATAGGTAGAAATGTATTGACAGACCTACGACCCGGTCAGCTGATGGTCAAAATAGTCAAAGATGAACTGACTGAATTAATGGGAAGTGAAAATGTTGGTATTAATCTTTCAGATAATCCCTCCATAATTCTTTTAGCAGGTCTGCAAGGTTCTGGTAAAACTACTTTTGCAGGAAAACTAGCAAATTATTTAAAAAAGAAAAAGGGTAAGAATCCTCTGTTGGTTGCATGCGATGTCTATCGCCCTGCAGCTATTGAACAATTAAAAGTCTTAGGTAGTAGTATTGATACTGAGGTTTACACTGAGGAAGGAAATAATGATCCAATCGATATAGCAAAAAAATCTCTCAATTACGCTAAAGAAAAAAAGAATAATATTATAATTATTGATACTGCTGGTAGATTGGCTGTTGATGAAAAATTGATGGTTGAAATTAGTAATATTAGTGAATCAGTAAATCCATCTGAAATTTTATTTGTTGTTGATTCAATGACAGGTCAAGATGCCGTAAATACCGCAAAGGCTTTTCATGATATCCTAAACTTCGATGGAGTAGTGTTAACAAAATTAGATGGTGATACTAGGGGAGGAGCAGCACTCACAATTAAATCAGTGGTTAGCAAGCCAATAAAATTTGTTGGAATTGGCGAAAAACTTGACGCTCTTGATATTTTTTATCCAGAGAGAATGGCTGACCGAATTCTTGGTATGGGTGATGTTGTTTCACTAGTTGAAAAAGCTCAAGAGGTGTATGATGAGAAAAAAGCACGTGAGTTGAGTAAAAAAATTGCCAAGAATAAATTTGGATTTGATGATTTTCTGAATCAAATAAATCAAATTAAAAAAATGGGAAATTTAAAAGACACTATGAATTTGATTCCAGGTATGAGTCAGATTAAAAATGTTGACATTGATAATGATTCATTTAAATATATAGAAGCAATGATACATTCAATGACACCTAATGAGAGATCAAACCCAAAAATTATAGATCATAGCAGAAAAAAACGAATCGCAAAAGGTGCTGGTAGAGATATTTCTGAGTTGAATGCTTTGTTAAAACAATTTCAACAAATGTCAAAGATGATGAAAATGGTTCAGTCAGGTGGGGCTTCAAAACTTATGAATATGATGCAAAATTTCAAACAATAATATGATAATTCTTGATGGAAAAAAGACCAGTAATGACATTAAGGCTGAAATTGCTGAAGAAGTCAAACAAATTAAAGAAGCTGGTAATCGACCACCTCATCTAGCCGCTGTTATAGTTGGTAGTGATGGTGCAAGTTTGACATATGTTGGAAGTAAAGTGAAAGCATGTAAGAGAGTAGGTTATGAGTCAACACTAATTAAATTACCAGAGAAAACAACTGAAAATGAACTATTAAATCAAGTTAAACAATTAAATGCAAATGATTCTATAGATGGATATATTGTACAGTTACCTCTGCCCAGTCACATTGATGCTCAAACTATATTGATGTCTATAAATCCAGATAAGGACGTTGATGGTTTTCATCCTACAAATTTTGGTAAAATGTCTTTAAATTTACCATCCTTTATTTCTGCAACACCCTCTGGAATTATAGAACTTTTAAAAAGATACAAAGTACAGACTGAGGGAAAAAATACTGTAGTTATAGGAAGATCTGATATTGTTGGTAAACCAATTGGTATATTGATGGGGCTTAAAACAAACCCAGGAAATTCAACTGTAACCTTAGCACATAGTAAAACATCAAACATAAAAAATTTAACTCTAAAAGCCGATATTGTTATTTCTGCCCTAGGCATACCTAACTTTTTAAAAGAGGATATGGTAAAAGAGGGAGTTGTTGTTATTGATGTTGGTATCACAAGAGTTGCAAATAATTCTGAAAAGGGTTATAAAATTGTTGGTGATGTGGACTATAAAAATGTTTCCAAAAAATGTAGTTATATAACTCCCGTTCCTGGCGGTGTAGGTCCAATGACGATTGCTATGCTACTCAAAAACAACTTAAAAGCCTATAAAAACAACTATTGTTGAGATTTTTTAATCTATTTTGCAAAAATTTGATTAAAATCTTTAAAAGATTTAAACTCCAATGCATTTCCTGACGGGTCCTTAAAAAACATTGTTGCTTGTTCGCCAGGTTTACCCTCAAATCTTATGTATGGTTTAATTATAAAGTTTACATCTTTTTTTCTTATTTGTTTAGAAAATTTTTGAAATGTTTTCCAGTCCAAAACTACTCCAAAATGTGGTATTGGTACATCCTTACCATCAACAGGGTTTATATATAAATCATCTTCATTGATTTCTTTAAAGTGAATTACAAGTTGGTGCCCGAAAAAATCAAAATCAACCCAATGTTCACTACTTCTTCCTTCTTTAAAACCAAGTACATCTCTGTAAAACTCTCTACTTTTTTCGAGATTACTAACAGGTATGGCTAAATGAAAAGGTGTTAATTTATTCACTTAAATAAAATTACTAATAATATTTCTTTAACTTAATTGTTTAGATGGAAATTGATAAAAATAATCTTCCAGTCATGGAAATGTTCTACTCACTACAAGGAGAAGGTTACCATTCTGGGTCAGCTGCATTTTTTATAAGAATTGGGGGGTGTGATGTTGGATGTCATTGGTGTGACGTCAAAGAGAGTTGGGATCATGGTAATCATAACATAATTAAAGTTTCTAAAATCATTCAAAATATAGATAAAAAAACAAAAATTGTTGTTGTATCTGGTGGTGAACCCTTAATGTGGGATATGACGGAAATAACAAAAAAATTAAAAGAAAAAAAATTTAAAAGACACCTAGAAACATCTGGTGCTTACAATATTTCGGGAGATTGGGACTGGGTCTGTTTATCACCTAAAAAACAACAACTCCCAAAAAAAAACTTATATCAAATCGCTGATGAACTAAAGATTATAGTTTATAATAATCACGATTTAGTATTTGCAATGGAGGAGTCAAAAAAGGTAAGTGATAATTGTAAATTATTTTTACAACCAGAATGGGGAAAATTTGATAAAATAAATGATAAAGTAGTGGATTTTGTAAAGACAAACCCAAGATGGAAACTGTCTATTCAAACTCACAAATTCTTAGGGATAGATTAAGTATTTTTTTCTAATTTTTTTAAAATTTTCTAAACCTGCTTCCCAAGATGCCCGTATATCATCTTGATTTAAACCCATTTTTATTTGTTTTTCCAAATCAAAATTACCAGCAATTTCATGAAAACTATTACCAAAAAAGTTTTCTTTATCATTTGATTTATTATAAGATTTTATAAGCCAATCAAGTCTAATTCTATTCAGGTATTCTGTGTTTGAAAGATTTTGCCCATAACATAAAATACCATTGTGTTTAGGATATTTTGCTCCAATCATAGGAACAGGTTTAAAACTGAAATTTTTATCTTTCCAATCCGGATGACCAATAATTTGAAATTGACGATTAGTGCCTCTTCCAATACTTACTGGTGTTTGTTCAAAAAAACATAGTGATGGATAGAGATTTATTGATTTTTCATTGGGAAGGTTTGGTGAAGGTTTTTCTTTAAGCTTATATTTTTTTCCTCTATCATATCCCACCATCTCAATTATCTCGAGATCACAAACCACTTTATTTTTAAGCCATTTTTCACCATTTATCATAAGAGCATATTCGCCAATTGTCATTCCATAGACAATTGGGACATTGTGCATCCCACGAAAACTTTTTGCATTGTTTTCCAATACGGGACCATCAACATAGTGGCCATTTGGATTTGGTCTGTCAAAAACAATGACTTTAATTCCGTTTTCAGCGGATGCTTCCATTATGTAATGGAGTGTTGACAAATATGTATAGAAACGAGTACCAACATCTTGAATATCAAAAATTATTATATCTAGTTTTGAAATGTTCTCTTTAGAGGGTTTTCTTGAGTTTCCATAAAGAGATATAATGGGAATTTTAGTTTTTACATCAACTGAATTGTCAATTTTTTCTCCATTATCAACATCTCCTCTAAAACCATGTTCTGGCGCAAAAATTTTTTCAATGTTAATTCCTATATTAATTAATGAATCAACTATATGAATTGGTTTATTTGTATAAAACTTCGAGGTATGATTTGTAACCAAACCAATTTTTTTTTCCTTTAAAAATTTGATGTACTGGTCCGTTCTCTCAATACCATAGACTAATTCATTTTGACCATTTAAATTGTACGAGAGCAATAAAAAAAAAGTAATTTTGAAAAGAAAATTAAAAAAAACAGAATTTGAATTTTGAACGATTTGTTGCATCAAAAATTTTAGGTTATAAAAGATATAAAAATAGTATTTCATCGCCTATTATAAAAATTTCGATTCTTTCAATTATCGTGGGAATAGTTGTCATGAATATATCCATGTCAATCGGTTTTGGCATTCAAAAAAATATTAATGAAAAATTTTCAAATAATGTTGGCGATTTAATTATTACAAACTATAGTAACAGCTTATTTGAAACTGGTGACCCAATCGATTTGGATACTGTAAACTTATCAAATTTTCAAAATCTAAATTTAAAAGGTTTAAACAAGGTTTCATACAACCCTGTTGTATTTCCAAAAGATAATAGTTTTGAATTTTTAGTGTTTAAAGGATACGAAAATCTAATTTCTACTGATCTTCCTAAACTTAAGAATAATCAAGTATCAGTTTCAAAATATTTTTCAAAAAGGAACAACATGAAAGTAGGTGATGACCTTACTCTATTATTTTTTACGAAACAAAATAAATTTAACCCAAAGATTCGCAAGTTTAATATAAAATTTATTTATGATACAGGAATACAAGAGTATGATAGTAAAATAGTTTTGGGAGATTTCAACCAATCGAAGCAGATAAACAATTGGAAGATCAATCAAGCAGGTGGTATCGAAGTAAGTTTATTAAACGATAGCAATTTAGAATTGATTTATGAGTCTGTGCCCTCAAATTATAAAATAATGTTTAACAAAGATAGGTTTGGGGAAATTTATAATTGGATTTCCCTGTTTGACTCAAATGTATATTTAATTGTTTTTTTGTTGATTATTGTAGGTGGAATAAATATGATTACAGCCCTTTTAATTACCATTTTGGAAAAAAGAAAATTTATTGGGATTTTAAAAGTTTTAGGAGCTAATAATTCGAGTATAAGAAAAATATTTTTGATAAACGGAGTATATTTGATTGTAAGAGGTTTAGTTTTTGGAAATCTAATATCTTTTATATTATTATTTTTTCAAGTCCAATTTAATATAATTGAGTTAGACCCCACAGTTTACTATGTTAACAGCGTTCCAGTAGATTTGAATTTTATTAATATTATATTATTGAATATCTCTGTTATTGTAACGTCTTTTTTGATGTTAATTATCCCTTCCCTTGTGGTTTCTGAATTAAACCCGACAACAATATTGAAATCTAGTTAAATGAAAATTAAAAACAATATTTTAGAAACTATTGGCAATACACCAATGATTAGGTTAAATAAAATTGTAAATGGAATTTCGGCTAATGTTTTTGCTAAAGTTGAATACTTTAATCCAGGTAACTCAGTAAAAGATAGAATGGCAATAAAAATGATTGAGGATGCTGAAAGTTCAGGAAAGCTAAAACCCGGTGGTACAATTGTGGAGGGAACATCAGGAAATACAGGCATGGGGTTGGCATTGGGGGCAATTGTAAAAGGATATCGTCTAATTTGTGTAACTACAGATAAGCAGTCTAAGGAAAAGGTAGATATATTAAAAGCAGTTGGTGCAGAGGTCATTATATGTCCAACAAATGTTGAACCTGATGATGAAAAATCATATTACTCAACATCCAAAAAGTTAAGCACAGAAATAGAAAATTCTTGGTATGTTAATCAATATGATAATCTATCAAACTCAGAGGCTCATTATTTATCAACTGGTCCCGAAATTTGGGAACAAATGGG
>TARA_B100000963_G_scaffold14413_1_pt1 | contig 13969 bp, 13 predicted proteins | sample TARA_B100000963 | Tara Oceans TARA_B100000963 (sample SAMEA2622097) | marine metagenome | biome: marine biome (ENVO:00000447); feature: surface water layer (ENVO:00002042); material: "saline water (ENVO:00002010), including plankton (ENVO:xxxxxxxx)" | depth 5 m | reverse complement strand
GAAAAGGTATGTGTCGTAAGTGCGATTCTTACCAAGGCCACCATCAATAATTCTGGACACTGACCAGGTTTGATTGATATATCCCAAATAATATGAAATTTTCTTTAGAAATAACTTCAAAAACTGAACTATCAATTTTACCTAGTTTGAAAGATGTTTATGTAACTATGTTGCCAGGTACCGATTATAAAGAAGTTGCTAAAAAAGCTGATGAGCTTGTTCGTTCTGGGTATAACCCTATACCGCACTTCGCGGCACGCTCTATTCAAAACTTGAGTGAGTTAAAAGATTACGTAAAAATGTGTAAAGATTTTGGCGTAAAACAAGCTTTAGTAATAGGTGGTGGCAGGGAACCGGTGGGAGAATTCCACTGCTCGTTGCAACTTTTAGAGACTGGTTTGTTCCAAGGTATGAAGATAGGAATTGCTGGACACCCAGAGGGTTCCCCTGATATATCCGACTCAGAGTTAGAAAAAGCTATGAAAGAAAAAACACCACTCGCTGATTACATTGTTACACAATGGCTTTTGGATCCAAAAGTGATAGGAAGTTTTATTTCAAAACAAACTCTACCAGTACATGTCGGAATTACTGGCCCTTTAAAAATAAGCAGCTTGATTAAGTTTGCGAGTATTGTTGGGGCAAAAAATTCATTAAATTTTCTTAAGTCTAATACAAGCAAAGCATTAGATTTATTGAAACCTAAAGATCCAAATGATTTAATTAATGATCTGAAAAAATTTACAGAGCATTTTCATATTTATACTTTTGGAGGTCTTAAGGAAACTAATAAATGGTTAATCAATAATAATTATGCCAAAGAAAAGTAAAAGATCTAAAAAAACAAAAAGTAAAAAAAAATTTAAACTTATTTCATTTAAACCAGAAAAAGTTGATTACACAAAAGTAAGGCACGAAACTTCGGTAGATCAATCTGATAGACAAGTTCCTTATAATTTAAGACAAAGCGGTCCTACTAAAGTTGAATTATTAATTTCGACAAGAGTTAGAAAATCTCCTTATTGGCATTTATCCATGCAGGCCGGTTGTTGGAGAGCAACAGTTTATAATCGTATTTACCATCCTAGAGGTTACGTTAGACCTGAGAAAGGTGGAGCCATGGTTGAATATCAAGCTATCAAAAAACATGTAACTATGTGGAACGTGGCAGTTGAACGACAAATAAGAGTTAAAGGGCCTGATGCTGAAAAATTTACTGATTACGTTATCACAAGAGATGCTACTAAAATTTCAACAATGAGAGGCCGTTATGTAATACTATGTAATTACAAAGGAGGTGTTTTGAATGATCCCGTTTTAATGAGGGTAGCAGAAGATGAATTTTGGTTTAGTTTGTCTGACTCCGATATTGGTTTATATCTACAAGGCGTAAATGCAGACAAAAGATTTAATGTTGAAATTGATGAAATCGATGCTTGTCCTGTGCAGATACAAGGTCCTAAATCAAAAGCACTAATGAGTGACTTAATTGGTGATCAAGTTGATTTGGACAACATGCCTTTTTATGGTTTAGCCGAAGCAAAAGTTGGAGGTAGAAGCTGTGTAATTTCTCAGTCCGGGTTTTCTGGAGAGGCTGGATACGAAATTTATTTAAGGAATGCCACTTTATACGCCGAGGATATGTGGAATGCAGTTCTTAAAGCAGGAAAAAAACATAAGCTTATGGTTATAGCGCCAGCGCACCATAGAAGAATACAAGCAGGGATACTTTCATGGGGCCAGGATATGGATCATGAGCATAATCCATTTCAATGTAATTTAGGCTATCAAGTTTCTTTGTCAGGTAAAGGAGAGTGGAACAAGAAAGCAGATTATGTTGGAAAAGAAGCATTAGAGAAAATGAAAGAGCAAATTAAAAATGGCGAAAAACCTTACAAGCTTCAGTTAGTTGGCATGGAATTGGGAGGGAAACCTATAGAAGATTACGCGAATGATTTTTATTTAATTTCAAATGCAAATGGTGGTAAGCCAGTAGGCTATATAACTTCACCATGGTATCATCCGGAAAAAGGAATTAATATTGCAATGGGATATGTCCCGTACGAGGGCAATCTCAATAATAACGGTTTTCCGATTGGTAACTTTGGAAAGAAATATAAAGTTCACTTACCAAAAAAATATTCTAACAAACCTGTTGAGGCTGTAGTAGTTCCGATTCCGTTTACAGAGTCGTTTCACGCAAATACTAGAGAGGTTAAAAAATAGATCATACTGAAAAAAATGTCATTCAGTAAAAGTCAAAAAGAACTTTATAAAATTTTTAAACCCCAGTTGACACCTAAAAGAATGTTGGAACTTGGAGTTTTTGGTGGTGCCTATTTCGTAGATGGAAGTACTAAAGAGTTTCCTAAATCATGGTTTACTAAAGCAAAAACTAGCAAAATATTCGATGTAAATTTAAACTACTTTAAAATTGAGTCAGGATTGTCCCGAAAAGAATGGATAGACAAAGGTTGGATTTTTAAGGAAGATCCCTTGGGTTGGTTTCAATGGTATTGTAGATTTAAAAACGGAAGAAGAATTCCCGAAATAGATCTAGTTCAAATAAAAAGATGGAAGGCATTCGGTGACAGACATGGTCCAGCAGTAAAAAAAAATTGTGATGAAGGCGACTTACAATGTAGGAAAAGACAGAGACAAGCTTTATTACAATGGGCTTATAATCCAATCTTTTAAATTAAATAGATCCACAACAATGCTTATATTTTTTTCCAGAATTACATGGACATTTATCGTTTCTGCCAATTTTTTTATTTTCTGAAAGTATAGGTTTATTTTCTTGCCGCTCCTCTTTTGGGACAACCAAACTTAAATTCATTAAAAATTTTACCACATCGAATTTTATTTTTTCTAACAATCCTTCGAAGAGTGTAAAGGCTTCTTTTTTAAATTCTGAAAGTGGATCTTTTTGACCATAAGATCTCAAACCAATTACTTGTCTTAATTGTTCCAGATATTGTAAATGTGATCTCCACGTAAAATCTATTACTTGTAAAAATATTCTTTTTTCAATTGCGCTGTTCTCTTCTTTACCAATTACATTTATCCTATCATTTTTTTTAGATAAAAATTTTTCTTTAATAATCATAGAGTATTTTTCCTTAGACAATTTTGTATTTTCTATTAATTCTTCATCTGTAAAAATGTTACCGATTATACTTTTAATGACGGCAAGATAATTTTTATTGTCATTTGATTTGAGATATTGATCTTTTTCTACTTCAAGTTTATTTATAACCTCCTCAAGAAAATCAGATATTATGTCATCTACACTATTATTTTTAAGGATCTTTAATCTTTGAGAAAAAATGACTTGTCTTTGATCATTCATGACATCGTCAAATTTAATTAGTGATTTTCTAATATCAAAATTTCTACTCTCTACTTTTTTTTGGGCTCTCTCCATAGCTTTATTTATCCAAGGATGATCAATTGACTCATTCTCTTTCAAGCCAAGTTTTTTAAGCATTCCATCAATAGAATTTCCTCCAAAAATTCTCATTAACTCATCTTGTAAACTTATAAAAAAAATTGAACTACCTGGATCTCCTTGTCTGCCGGACCTTCCTCTTAATTGATTGTCAATTCGTCTACTTTCATGACGTTCAGTACCAACAATAAATAAACCTCCCAATTCTTTAACTTTCAACTCATCTTTTTTTATTTGTTCGATATCAATTTCTTTGCCATCTTCAATAAAATCTTTATTACCACCTAATTTTATATCAGTCCCACGGCCGGCCATGTTCGTAGCAATAGTTACTGCTCCAATTTTACCTGCCTCAGCAATAATTTTTGCTTCTTTTTCATGCTGTTTAGCATTCAAGACATTATGCTTAATCCTTTTGGCATTTAGAAAATTTGAAATATTTTCGGATTTTTCAATACTAGTTGTTCCAACTAGAACTGGCTGACCGCTCGTGTTACAATCTATTATTTTATTTGTTATTGCATTATATTTTTCTTTTTCAGTTCTAAAAATTTGATCATTGAAATCTTTTCTTTTCATTAATTTGTTTGTAGGAATCGAAACTACATTTAATTTATAAATATCATAAAATTCTTCGGCTTCAGTGATAGCAGTTCCAGTCATGCCAGAAAGTTTTTTATAAAGTCTAAAATAATTTTGGTATGTGATAGAGGCTAATGTTTGATTTTCGTCTTCAATTTGAACATTTTCTTTCGCCTCTAAAGCCTGATGCAAACCGTCCGAGAATCTTCTTCCATCTAAAACTCTACCTGTGAACTCATCAATAATTTGAACTTTATTATCTCTGACAATGTAATCTGTATCTCTTTTAAATAATAAGTTTGCTTTAAGAGCTTGATTTATATGATGGACTAAACTTAAATTTTCAGGATCATAAAAATTTTTATTTTTAAGTAATTTTTTTTGTATTGAAAGTTTTTCAATTTTGTCTATTCCATTGTCTGTCAAAATCACATTTTTATTTTTTTCATCTAACTCATAATCCTCTTTTTTTAAAAATTTTATTAATTCATTTGATATTGGATAAAGATTGGTTTTATCTTCTAACTTTCCAGATATTATTAGCGGTGTTCTTGACTCATCAATTAAAATACTATCCACCTCATCAACAATACAAAAACTGTGATCTCTTTGAACAATATCATTAAGATCATATTTCATATTGTCTCTTAAGTAATCGAATCCTAGCTCGTTATTTGTAGCGTAGGTTATGTCACAATTATAATTTTCTTTTCTCTGAAGATCATTTAATTCATTCGTAATACAGCCCGTTGAGGATCCCAAAAAATTAAATACTTTTCCCATCCACTCAGAGTCTCTTTTTGCAAGATAGTCATTAACAGTAACAATATGAACTCCATTTCCTGTCAAAGAATTTAAATAAGCTGGAAGTGTGGATACTAATGTTTTTCCCTCACCGGTCTTCATTTCTGCGATTTTACCCTCATGAAGTATTAGGCCACCAGCAAGTTGCACATCATAATGTCTTTCACCTAAAGTTCTTTTCGCGGCCTCTCTTACCAATGCAAATGCATCTGGGATTATTTCATTTAAGGAAGAACCTGATTTAATTGACCGTTTTAGGTTAAAAGCTTTTTCTTTAATTTCACCGTCTTTAAGAGATTTGACTGAGTTCTCTTTATTATTAATAGCTAAAATAAGATTTTTAGTTTTGTCTAATTCTTGTTGATTAGAGCTTTTAAATATTTTACTAAAAGTTCTTGTAAATAAGTTCATTATACTTCTATATATGTATTTATAATTTAAATTAAATAGTAATTATGACAATAAATTTAAAAAATTTTCTCAACGATAAAACCAAAATGTCGAAAATGGGGGAGTTTCAAAACCTTAAACAGCTAGAGGGTCTCGAAATGTCTTCAGTATCTGCAGATTTGTACGGTAATGGGAGAGATGACTTAACATTGTTTTACTTTAGCAAAGGAGCAAATTATGCAACAGTTACTACGACAAACAGCATCATATCAGAAAGTTTAGCTTGGAATAATAATTCTCATAAAAAATTAATAAAGGGCCTAATGGTTAATACAAAAAATGCCAACACGTTTACTGGAAAACAAGGCAAAGAAAGTTTAGATATTATTGCAAAAAATTTGTCTAGAATTTTAACTCTTAAAGAGTCAAAATCAGAGGGTGGAACTTCAGAAACTGTAAGAGTAAAAGATTTAATATTTGCGTCTACAGGAGTAATAGGAGAACAATTTCCTGTTGATAAGATAAAAGACACACTACCTGATTTAGTTAATAAATTAAAGACCGAGCATAACAAGTTATTCTGGCTCAAGGTTGCATCGGGAATTATGACTACAGACACAAAGCCAAAAGTAGCCTACGAAGAAATAATAGTAGGTGATGAACTTGTAAAAATATGTGGTATTGCAAAAGGCTCAGGAATGATTGCGCCTAATTTAGCTACAATGTTATCTTTTATTTTCACGAATGCAGATATAAATTCTAATTTACTTAAATCACTTTTAAAAAGAGCTGTTGCAAATACATTTAACGCAATTACAGTTGATAGCGACCAATCAACAAATGACATGGTTTCAATATTTTCTACAAAAGCAATAAAAATCGGTCAAAATTTATCTTTAACTGATAAAACTGTTCAAAAATTTGAACTTGCTTTGAAAAAGTTGTGCCTAAATCTTGCGCAGCAAGTTGTAGTAGACGGTGAAGGAGCAAAAAAATTTCTGACAGTAAAAGTTATTAATGCAAAATCTTTAAGCAGCGCAAAAAATATTGCTTTTTCTATTGCTAACTCACCCTTGGTAAAAACAGCTGTTGCAGGGGAGGATCCAAATTGGGGCAGAATCGTAATGGGCATTGGTAAATCAGGAGAAGTTGTAGACTATAAAAAACTTAAAATTAAATTAGGAGATTTTATTGTTGCTGAAAATGGAAAAATTTCTGATACTTACGATGAAAAAAAATTAAAAGAATATATGAAATGGGATTCTATTGTAATCGAAGTAAATCTTAAGTTGGGCAGTGATGCATTTGAGTGTTATACTTGTGATTTCACTCATGATTATATTGATATTAACGCAGATTATAGAAATTAAAACATTAATGATAAAATATAATTTAAAATGCAGCAACGATCATGAATTTGAAAGTTGGTTTTCTGATTCTAAAGAATTTGAAAAATTAAATAAAAAAAATCTTTTAGAATGTATTTATTGTAATTCTAAGAAAATAAACAAATCAATAATGGCTCCAATGATTTCTGCTACAAAATTAAAGGAAACTAATGAATTTATAGATCAATCGCTGTCTATGGAAAAAAACAAATTGTTTAATTTAAGAAAATATGTAGAAAAAAACTTTGAATTCGTTGGCGATAAGTTTAGTGAAAAAGTAAGGGAAATTTATTATGATAAAAAAACAAAAAAAAGTATTTATGGAACCACAACTCGGGAAGAAAGAGAAGAATTAGAAGAAGAAGGCATTGATCTGCTAAGTATACCCTGGGTAGAAAAAGATAACTAATTCTTAGAACTACAAATAATATAATTTACATCAAGATTTTGTGATTTTTTCCACTTATTCATAAATGGATTAAAATTTAAACCTGATATATTTTGTGAAGTGAAATTTAAGTCAGACAATTTTTTTTGTAACTCCTCGGGTTTTATAAATTTATTCCAATCGTGAGTTCCAATAGGCAACCATCTTAAAACATATTCAGCGCCAACTATGGCTTTGATGTAAGAAATAAAAGTTCTGTTAATCGTTGCTGTAAACATCAAACCATTTTTTTTTAGAAGTCTATAACACGAGCTTAAGTAAAGATCTAAATTATCAACATGTTCAACAATTTCTAAATTTAATATTATATCATATTTCTCTTTTTCTATCATTTGTTCAGGAGATTTATTTTGATAATTTATATTCAACTTACTTTTTTTACTATGTAATGATGCAATCTTAATATTTCTCTCAGCTGCATCAATGCCAGTAACTCTACCACCTAAACGCGCCATAGGTTCACTCATCAACCCACCACCACAGCCTATATCTAATATCTCAAAATTTTTTAGCATGAATTGTTTATTTTTATCCAAAGAAAAATATTTAGAAATTTCGTCTAAAATATATTCAATTCTCGTGGGATTAAACATGTGTAATGGTTTAAATTTGCCATTCGGGTCCCACCACTCATCAGCTAAGTTTGAAAACTTTTGAATTTCGTCTTTATTTATTGTAGTCATATATCTTTAATATTTAATAGTAATTAAAATTCAAACTATATTATATTTAAATCTACAATGGCAAAAAAAGTATTTAAATTTGGCGGAACTTCTGTAGGCACTATTGAAAGAATATTACATGTTGCTAATATTTTAAAAAAAGAATATGTCGCAGGCAATGAAATAATTGCAGTAGTTTCAGCTATGTCCGGAACCACAAATAACTTGCTTCAACAATCTGAGTCAATTTCTAAGAACTTTGACAAAAGAGAACTCGATGTTCTTCTATCTTCAGGCGAACAAATAACGAGCGCTCTTTTAACTGGAGCGCTGAAAGAAATTGGAGTTAAATCAAAATCATGGTTAAATTGGCAAATACCAATATTGACTGAGGGCGATCACTCAAATGCAAGAATAATAAATATGAGCGTTACTGAAATAAATAAATTTTTATCAGAAAAAGGTGTCGTAGTAATTCCTGGGTTTCAAGGAATTTCAAAATCAGGTGATATTACCACTATTGGAAGAGGCGGTTCAGATGCTACTGCCGTCGCAATTGCAAAGATATTTAATGCTGATGCATGTGAAATATATACAGATGTGGATGGTGTATTTTCCACTGATCCAAATAAGATTCCAGTAGCAAAAAAAATTAATAAAATTTCATATGATGAGATGTTGGAGCTTTCGTCCCTAGGAGCTAAAGTCATGCAATCATCAGCTGTGCAAACTGCAATGATGTATAATATACCTTTAGAAGTAAAATCAACCTTTACAAACAGAAGTGGGACGAAAATTTTTAATCAAGAAAATATTGATTATACTAAAAGTGTAACTGGAGTTGCTTATTCTAAAGATGATGCGAAAATAACTTTAACAAGCGTAGAAGATAAACCCGGAGTTGCTGCTGAAATTTTTGAACCACTAAGCAAAAATCAAGTTAATGTGGATATGGTTATTCAAAATATTTCGTCAGATCACAAAACAACAGATATTACTTTCACAATTAAAAGAGAAGATCTTAAAAAAACTATAGATATTTTGAAAAATAACAAAAAAATAAAATATGAAAAACTAAGTCACAATGATAGAGTTTCAAAAGTTTCAATTGTAGGAGCTGGTATGGTCTCGACACCTGGTATAACATACAAAATGTTTAGAGCATTAGCCGAAAAAAATATCAATATTCTTGCTATTTCTACTTCTGAAATTAAATTATCTGTGATTATTAACGATAAAGATACTCTTGAAGCTGTAAAGAAATTGCATACAATTTTTGATTTAGATTAAAATGGAAGTTAGACCACATAGAATAATTAAAAGGCGAAAAACAAAACAGATAAAAGTTGGTAAAGTTGTTGTTGGCGGGAATAGTATAATAAGTGTTCAGTCAATGACTAATACCTTAACAACTGATATTAAAGCTACAATTAAACAAATAAATGATTTAAAAGATGCTGGAGCTGACATTGTAAGAGTCTCTTGCCCAGATGAAGATTCAACTAAAGCGCTTAAAGAAATTGTTAAAGAGGTAGAGGTACCTATAGTTGCTGATATACATTTTCACTACAAAAGAGCTTTGGAAGCAGCTCAAATGGGTGCCAAATGTTTAAGAATTAATCCTGGAAACATAGGATCACATGAAAGAGTAATAGAAATTGTTAAGGCAGCGAAAGATAATGATTGTTCTATTAGGATTGGAGTTAATGCTGGATCTTTAGATAAAACGCTACTAGAAAAATACAAAGAACCTTGCCCAGACGCCTTAGTAGAAAGCGCAATGTACAACGTAAAATTGTTAGAAGACAATGATTTTTTTAATTTTAAAATAAGTGTTAAATCTTCAGATGTTTTTTTAACTGTGAAATCTTATAAAAAATTATCTAAAGTTTGTGATTATCCATTACACCTAGGTGTTACTGAAGCTGGAGGACTAATCTCTGGCAGTATAAAGTCGTCAATAGGTATTGGTCAATTGTTAATGGAGGGAATAGGTGACACAATTAGAGTTTCATTGTCCTCAGACCCGATTGAGGAAATAAAAGCAGGTTATGAAATCTTAAAATCTCTAGGCATTAGATCAAGAGGAGTAAACATAATATCTTGTCCTTCATGCGCAAGACAAGCATTTCCAGTAATTGAAACAGTTACAAAATTGGAAAAAAAATTATCTCATATAAAAAAACCAATAACATTATCGATAATTGGATGTGTGGTGAATGGTCCAGGCGAGGCAGCTCAAACTGAAATAGGAATCACAGGTGGTGGTCAAGATAACAATCTTTTATATCTTTCTGGCATTCCACATTCAAAAGTCGCAAGTAATGAAATAATAAACAAAGTTGTGAAACTTGTTGAAGACAAAGTCAAAGAAAAAACTAATTAAATAAATGATACCTATCGAAAAAGTGCAAGATATTATTGCAAAGCATGATAATTTAGAAAAAGAGCTTTCTTCTGGAAAAGTAGACACAAAATTATTTGCCAAAAAATCGAAAGAATATTCCTCATTAGGAAATATTATATCTATTGCTAGAGATTATATAAATTTTGAAAAAGAAAAAAAAGATCTTGAACACATCCTACAAGACAAGAATAACGACAATGAAATATTAGAGATGGCGAAAAAAGATTTGGCTGAGCTTGAAATTAAAGAACAAAATTATGAAAATAGATTAAAAGTTTTTTTATTACCAAAAGATGAAGATGATGATAAAAATGCAATTGTTGAAATTAGAGCAGGAACCGGAGGTTTAGAAGCGTCTCTTTTTTGCTCAGATTTGTTTAAAATGTATGAAAAGGTTTGCTCTAAAAAAAAATGGGTATTGGAGATTATTAATATATCAAAAAGTGATGCAGGAGGATTCAAAGAAGTTATTTTTTCAGTTTCAGGCACAGATATTTATTCTTATTTAAAATATGAGTCAGGGGTCCACCGAGTTCAAAGAATTCCTAAAACAGAAACACAGGGTCGTGTACATACCTCTGCAGCAACAGTTGCAGTGTTACCCGAAGCAGAGGAAGTTGACATTCAAATTAAAGACTCTGACTTAAGGATAGATGTTTTTAGAGCAGGGGGCCCAGGCGGACAATCTGTCAATACAACTGATAGTGCGGTAAGGATTACTCACATTCCATCCGGCGTAGTTGTAAGTCAACAAGATGAAAAGTCACAACACAAAAATAAATCAAAGGCATTAAAAATTTTAAGATCAAGAGTTTACGAAGCTGAAAAAAGGAAAAAAGATCAAGAAAGATCTAGCAATAGGAGAAGTCAAATTGGGACAGGTGATAGATCTGAAAGAATAAGAACATATAACTTTCCGCAAGGAAGGATCACTGATCACAGAATAAATTTAACTTTACACAAACTTGATGAATTTTTAAGTGGTGAGGTTCACGAGGAAATGAATGAACAGCTTAGATTAAAAGATCAAGACATCAAACTTAAAGAATTAAATTAATGGAAACCATAACTTTAATTAATAAAGGCTCAAATCTTTTAAAAGACAGGAATATCCCGTCACATCAATTAGACTCAGAGATATTACTTTCTAATATTTTAAAGAAAACAAGGGAGGAACTATTAATTTCTTTAGATCAAAAAATATCACCTAAGAATGTTGAAAAATTTAATAATTTAATTAAAAGGAGATCTGCGAAAGAACCTATAGCTTACATAATTAAAGAAAAAGAGTTTTGGAGTAAAAAATTCTTTGTAAATAAACATGTTTTAATACCAAGGCCAGAAACAGAGTTAATGATAGACAAACTTGTAAAATTATTTAAATACAAAAATATAAGTATACTCGATATTGGAACTGGCACAGGGTGCATTATTATAAGTATTTTAGATGAACTAAAACAATCAAAAGGAATTGGTATTGATATTTCCATGAAGGCAGTTGAAATAGCACGCAGAAATTCTAAAAAATATAATTTAACAAATAAAGTAAAATTTTTTAGAAGATCTATTAATCAAATTCATAACACTCACTTTGATTTAATTGTATCTAATCCGCCATACATTATGAGAAAAGATTTGAAAAACCTTCATGACGATGTCAAAAAATTTGAACCCAAATTAGCACTAGATGGTGGAAATGATGGGCTTGACCTTATTAGAAAAGTTATTTACAAATCTAAATATATCTTAAGAAATAAAGGTATGCTCGCCTTAGAGATTGGAAATGAGCAATTTAAAAAAGTTTCAAAAATATTAAAAAAGAATAAATTTAGAACTAAAGATTTAATAAAAGATTATCGAGAAAACATTAGATGTGTATTAGCAGTCTTAGAAAAATAAATTTTTAAATATAATTATGAATAACAATAGAAGAAGAAACTTTAGACCAAGGCCTCAAAAAAATTTTAGAAGAAGAAATGGTTCGCTCAATACAAATGGGGCAAATGCTTTTAATAATAATGGTAATATGAATTTTAATAGAAACGGATCAATGACTAACCCTCATAATGTTGAAAAGACAATTCAAAAATACCAACAACTAGCAAAAGATGCACAAAGTAGCGGAGATCCAGTTTTAGTTGAAAACTATCTTCAACACGCAGATCATTATTCTAGAAGGCTTGCAGAACTAAATGATAAAAACAAAGAAAAAATTAATAAATTGGAAGAACCATCAAATCTTAACAAAGAAGCTTCACAAAGTTAATAGTTTGTTATCTTAAAGAAGATAATTTTAGATCAATTTTAATCCTAGCTAATTCAAATTCTTTTCGTGCGTCTCCTTTTAAAATTTTACCTGATGGAAGTTTTAATTTTTGTGAATTAACTTTTTTTCCATTAACTACAACTTCATAATGTAAGTGCGGTCCCGTAGACATTCCGGTAGATCCTACGTAACCGATTATCTGTCCTTGTTTGACTTTCCTACCTTCTTTAATACCTCTAGCGAAACTTTTCATATGCGCATAAATAGTTTCATAAGTTGAATTATGTTTTATCTTTACACAGTTTCCACCTCCGCCGCACCACCTTGCTCTTGTAACTGTGCCAGAACCTGAAGCCATAATTGGAGTTCCACTTGGAGCTGCAAAGTCTGTACCTCTGTGCATTTTGTTATAACCTAAAATTGGATGTTTCCTCATACCAAAAGAAGAAGAAAGTCTTGCTCCATTAATTGGAGTTTTCATCAAAGACTTAACTATACTTTTACCTTTTATGTCATAGAACCCTGTATCAGTTCCATCGTTAAAATTATATAAATTAATTTCATTTCCATTTACAAACATAGAAGCATAAATTATTTTACCTGTATCTTTTACAACATTATTATCATCTTCAAACTGTTCATATAAAATTTCAAACCAATCATTTTTTCTAATATCTCTTTGAAAATCAACTTCAAAACCAAATATTCTAGCAAATTCAATTATTATATTTGGTTCAATGCCTGCCTCTATTGCAGAGCTATATAAATTGTTTTTAATTTCGTTTTTAGCTACTCTTTCTTTTTTATAAAGTTTAAGTACGTTTTCTTTTACTAAAAATTCATTTTTACTCTTTCTTACCTCAATACTTAAAGTATTATTAACAGGGTACAAAAGGTTTATAACAGTGTTTTTACCGTTATCTAATTTTTTAATTACAAGCGAGAGCTCTCTTCCTGCAAATATGTTTGTGAGACCTTTTTTCTTTAAATTTTGTGATATAAATTTAATATCTTTTGAGTCAACTTTAAATTTTTTTAATATTTTTTCGACCGAGTCGTTGTTTTTAATAAGATAATTTATTTCCAGATACGGGCTATTAATTTTTGAAACAAAAAATGATCTTAAATTTGAAAATTCTTTCGAATCAAGAACTTCCTCAAAATTAGCACTTTTTGATTTATTATTTTCTTCAACTATCTTAGCTATTAAGATAAATGAAAAAAATAACATGCCGGTTAAAAATATGTAAAGGAAATATCTCCATTTAATTGGCTGTTCACCACTGTTTTTTTCTTTTTTAATTCTAAAAAGGTTGGAAAAATGGTTGAAAATTTGATTTATCGTCATAGTTGTTTTCTATAAAAAATATATCTAGTTTGCAACGAAGAAGGTCAAAAAATCCGCTATTATTGCTAATATTTTTGCCAATATACGCCTTGACTTATAACATAATTGTAATAAAACCAGCGCTCACCCCAAGAGCAAATATTTATATTAGCGCTAGAGGTGTGTAGATTTTATTGCAAAATCTTAGCTTTTTTAAATTGTAAATTTTTAAGAAGAGAAGTGT
>TARA_B100000963_G_scaffold187874_1_pt1 | contig 13972 bp, 13 predicted proteins | sample TARA_B100000963 | Tara Oceans TARA_B100000963 (sample SAMEA2622097) | marine metagenome | biome: marine biome (ENVO:00000447); feature: surface water layer (ENVO:00002042); material: "saline water (ENVO:00002010), including plankton (ENVO:xxxxxxxx)" | depth 5 m | reverse complement strand
CATGCAGCTGGAGTAGTGATAGCAGATAAAAAACTGAAAGAAGTTGTCCCGCTTTATAAAGACTCATCAGCAGATTTGTTACTTCCATCAACACAATTTGATATGTATTCAGCGGAAAATGCTGGTTTGATAAAATTTGATTTCCTAGGATTGAAAACTTTGACAGTCATTAACAATACTCAAAAACTAATAAGAAAAAAAAATAAAAATTTTAAAATTGAAAATATAGATTTTGATGATCAAAAAGTATTTAATTTATTATCTTCGGGAAAAACAGTTGGTTTATTCCAGATAGAAAGTTCTGGGATGAGAGAAGCTCTTATTCAAATGAAACCTAATCATATTGAAGATATAATTGCTTTAGTAGCTTTATATAGGCCAGGACCAATGAGTAATATTCCAACCTATAATGATTGTAAACATGGAAAACAAACACCTGATTATTTACATCCATTATTAGAAGATATACTTAAACCAACTTATGGAGTAATTATTTATCAAGAACAGGTAATGCAAATTGCACAAAAGTTATCAGGTTTTACGGCAGGTCAAGCAGATATTTTAAGACGAGCAATGGGTAAAAAAAAGAGAGCAGAACTCGAGAAACAAAAACAAAGCTTTATAGAAGGTGCAGTGAATAACGGTATCAGTAAAGATGTGGCGGCAGGCATTTTTTTAAAAATTGAACCATTTGCAGAATATGGATTTAACAAAAGTCACGCAGCGGCTTATGCAATTATTTCTTATCAAACAGCATTTCTTAAAACTTATTATTCCAAAGAATTTATAGCTGCATCAATGACTATGGATATTTCTAATCAAAATAAACTGAGTGAATTTTATGAGGAACTAAAAAGATTAAATGTTGAAATTATAAGACCAGATATTAATGAATGTTATGCAGAATTTAAAACCGATGGAGAAAAGTTACTTTATGCATTAGGAGGTATAAAAGCTGTCGGATACGAGGCAATATCGCATATTGTTGATGAAAGATTAAATAAAGGAAAATTTATTTCTATTACAGATTTTTTAAATCGAGTTAATCCAAAGGACATAAACAAACTACAATTGGAGGGATTAGTTAAAGCAGGTGCATTTGATAAAATAAACCCAAATAGACAATCACTTTTTAACTCTATACCTAATTTGATAACCAAATCAAAAAATATTTTTGAAAATAAATCTGCTAATCAAATCGATCTATTTGGTGAAAATGAAAATCAAGATAATGAAATAATATCAAAAATAGATGATTGGAAATTTGAAGATAGACTATCAAAGGAATTTGAATCTATTGGTTTTTTTATATCCGACCATCCATTAAATCAATATAAAGAAATTTTTGATGATTATAATATTATTGACTATCAAGCATTTAATAATAATGATGATTTAAAAGAAACAAACATAGCTGCTACTCTTTTAAAAGTTCAAGAAAGAAAAACCGCTAAAGGAAACTCATATGCGGTTTTAAAATTAACTGATTTGTCAAGCGTATTTGAGTTATTTATTTTTTCAGACGTTTTGAATCTTAATCGAGAAATACTTAAGGAAGGTAGTTCATTAATTCTTACGCTGATTAAATCAATTTCAAATGAAGAAAATAGATTTAAAAGAGTAAACGTTAATAAAATTGCTTCATTAAAAGATATACTTAATAAACCGATTAATGAAATTACTTTTAATCTCAAATCACTAAAAGAATTAGAGGAAATTTCAAAATTTTTACCAAAAGAGGGCGAAACCTTAGTTAAAATAAATTTAAATGATAAAAACAATCATCTTTGTTTTAAATTAGAAAACAAGAGAAATATCGATAGAAAAACTGTTAATCTATTAAGAAATAAGGAAATATCTGCAATAATTGCGTAAAAAATACTTGTTTATTAAATAAAATATTTGTACATATTGCAAAAAAATTAACTTAACACGCACACAGTTTTTGGTTTAAAAACCTCCGGTCCTTAGTTGGAATTTACTGTGGTGGCTTAACCGGGAATATAAAAATGAAAATACCTAATATTACTATTCAACAATTACTTGAAGCAGGAGTTCATCTTGGACACAAGACACTAAGATGGAACCCAAAAATGAAAAAATATATTTTTGGGAAAAGAGATTCAATTCATATAATCGATCTAACCCAAACACTTGAATTAACAAAAATTGCTTTGGAAAAAGTTCACGAAATAATTTCAAATAATGGGAAAGTATTATTTGTGTCAACTAAGAAACAAGCATCAGAAGCAATAGCAGACGTTGCAAAAGAAACAGATCAGTATTTTGTTAATTATAGATGGTTAGGTGGTATGCTCACAAATTGGGGAACCATTTCAAACTCAATCAAAAAACTTAAGAAGTTAGAGACAGATTTAGTTTCCGAAAACAGAGGTTTTACGAAAAAAGAACTTTTAAAAATGAGTGTTAAAAAGGATAAACTTCAAAGATCTTTAGGTGGTATCGCAGATATGAAAAAGATTCCTGATCTAGTTTTTATAATAGACACTAATTATGAGTCTCTAGCAATTCAAGAGTCTGTCAAATTAGGAATACCAATAATAGCTATTTTAGACAGTAATTCTAATCCTGACGGGATTGATTATCCAATTCCAGGAAATGATGATGCAAGAAGAGCAATTGATCTTTATTGTAATTTAATTAAAGAGACGATTATATCTGCAAAAAAAGTTGCTCCTAAAATAGAAACAAAAAAATCATCTGATAATAAAATTTCTAATGCAAACAAAACTGTTGCAGAAATTGATAGAGAAAAACTAGATAAAAAATTTTCAAAAAAAAAATCTGAAAAATTGAATTAATATGAGTGATATAGTAAAAGTAAAAAAATTGAGAGAAGCGACAGGTGCAGGTTTTAAAGATTGTAATTTAGCAATAAAAGAAGCTAAAGGAGATTTAGATAAAGCAGTAGAAATTTTAAGAGTAAAAGGGATTTCTAAAGCTTCCAAAAAAATGTCTAGAGATGCAAAAGAGGGATTAGTTGCAATAAGTGGAGATGAAAAAAAAACATCAATAATAGAGGTAAACTGTGAAACAGACTTTGTAGCAAAAAATGAGGATTTTATAAATTTTGTCAAAGAATTAAGTGAATTGAATAATGAAAAAAATTCAAACATAGAGGAATTAAAAAAAACAAAGATGAAAAATGGCAATACTGTTCAAGATTCATTAGTTGCGTTAATTGCAAAAATAGGCGAAAAAATTACTATTGGAAAAACAAAAACTATCTCAGACTCAACAACCACAAACTATCAATATTTACACACAATTGTAAAAGATAATTTAGCTAAGTTAGCCGTTGTAGTCTCTCTAGAGACTAAAGAGAATTCAGAAATAGTAAAAACTTTTGGAAAACAACTTTCTATGCACATTGCTGCTTCAAATCCATTGGCACTCGAATCAGGCCTGATTGATCAAGCTATTATAGAAAAGGAGCAAGAATTAGTTACAGAAGAACTTAAAAATTCAGGAAAACCCGAGGAAATTGCTAAAAAAATAAGTTTAGGTAAGATGAATAAATTTAAAGAGGATAATGCTTTATTAACACAAGCTTGGGTGATGGAGCCTAAAAAAAAAGTGCGAGATGTATTAAAAGAACTATCTATTAATGATCTTAAAATTAGGGAGTTTAGTAGAATTAAAATAGGGGAATAAATGTTTGATGAAAAGTCACATAACCTCAAAATGGATAAATCAATAGAAGCATTTTCAAAAGAGTTGTCATCTTTAAGGACTGGAAGGGCTAATGCCTCAATGTTAGACTTAGTTAAAGTAGATGTTTACGGCCAACTAATGCCAATAAATCAAATTGGGAGTATTACTACTCCAGAGCCAAGAATGATTAATATACAAGTATGGGATCAAAACAATGTTCCTTTAGTAGATTCAGCAATTAAAAAATCAGAATTAGGATTAAACCCACAAATAGATGGACAATTAATTAGATTACCTATCCCAGAACTTAATGAGGAAAGAAGAATCGAATTAAAAAAAATGATTAAATCAATGGGAGAAAAATGTAAAATCTCTATAAGAAATATAAGAAGAGATGCAAATGAGGAATTAAAAAAACTTTTGAAATCAAAAGAAATTGGTGAAGATGAGGAAAAAACTTTTGAAAAGAATGTACAAGCTATCACAGATAAACATATTGAGCTTGTTGATGAAAAGGTAGCTTCTAAAGAAAAAGAAATAATGACAATATGAATCCACTTAAACATGTGGCCATTATTATGGATGGTAATGGAAGATGGGGTCTTAAATATAAAAAATCTAGAAACGCTGGACATAAAGCAGGATTAACCACTGTTGAAAATATTATTAAAGCAACAATCAGAAATAAAATTAGATATCTTACCTTATATGCTTTTTCTACAGAAAATTGGAAAAGACCAAAAAAAGAGATTGATTTCTTATTTAATTTACTCGAGAATTTTTTATTAAATAGAATTGATGAGCTTCACAAACAAAATATAAAACTAAAGATAATTGGAGTGAAAAATTTTTCATCAAGACTTAATAGATTATTAAATTTATCTGAGAAAAAAACATCTAGAAATACTAAATTACAGATTAATTTAGCTCTTAATTATGGCTCAAAATTGGAATTAATTAATGCTTTTAAAAATCTAAGCAAAAAAAAAGAAAAAATTAATGAAAAGAATTTAACTAAACATCTACAAACTCAAAATATACCAGATCCAGATCTTTTAATTAGAACTGGAAACACCAAAAGGCTCAGTAACTTTCTATTATGGCAATTAGCTTATTCTGAAATTTTTTTTGAAAAAAAATTATGGCCTGAATTTAATGAAAAAGATTATAGTAAAATTATTAAAAATTATAGATTAATAAAAAGAAATTTTGGTAATATCTGATGGAAAAAGAACTTCAAAAAAGAATATTAAGTTCTATTATATTAATACCAATAGCAATCTTTTTAATTATAAAAGGATCTGTTTTTTTTATATTTTTTTTAAGCATATTGTTTTTAGTCACAAGTTATGAATGGTTTCAAATGATAAAAAAAAATAATTTGTTAAAATTTTTAGGGATAATTTTCCTTTTTTTTTCATTTTATTCGGCATTTTCTTTGAGAGATGATCTTGGACCTGATTTATTTCTGTTTATAATTTGTATTTGTATTTTTACTGATATTGGAGGATATGTTTTTGGTAAGTTTATAAAAGGACCAAAATTAACTAAAATTAGTCCCAACAAAACATATGCTGGAGTTGCTGGCGGTTTTATTCTCTCTTTAATTGCAGGTTTAATTTTTTTTAAAATTTTAGAAGATGAATTATTTAACAGTTATACAATAGATTTTTTAATCTTTATATTTATCATTTCCTTAATTAGTCAAATAGGAGATTTGATAATTTCTTATTTTAAAAGAAAAGCTAAAGTGAAAGATACTGGAAAATTTTTACCTGGCCACGGTGGTTTTTTAGATAGGGTTGATGGTTTAATTTTTGTGATACCAATATTTTATCTTTATACAATTATTTAAAATGAAAAAAAAAATTGCAATTTTAGGATCTACAAGTTCTATCGGAAAATCTTTACTAAGTATTATAAAAAAAGATAAAAAAAATTTTAAAATAGAATTATTGACAGCTAACACAAATTATAAAGATTTAATTAGACAAGCAAAACAATTTAATGTTAGAAATTTAGTCATTACAGACTACAAAAGTTACGAAAAATCAAAAAGTTTTTACAAAGGTAGAAAAATTAAAATATTTAAAAACTTTGATAATTTAAAAATAATTTTGCCAAAAAAAGTTGATTATGTAATGAGCTCTATTTCTGGGATAGGAGGTTTATTACCAACATATAAAATAATTAAACATACAAAGTTAATTGCAATTGCAAATAAGGAGGCAATAATATGTGGATGGCCACTCATTAAAAAAGAACTTAAAATAAATAAAACAAAATTTATTCCAGTTGACTCTGAACATTTTTCTATTTTTTCGCTAATAAAAAATCAAAACAATGAAAATATTGAAAAGATTTATATTACAGCATCGGGTGGACCTTTTATTAATTTACCAAAAAGTAGATTTAAAAAAATTAAATTAAGTGATGCACTAAAACATCCTAACTGGAGAATGGGAAAAAAAATTACAATAGATTCTGCAACGATGATGAATAAAGTCTTTGAAGTAATAGAAGCAAAAAATATTTTTAACTTAGATTATAAAAAGATAAGTATTTTAACTCACCCAAAATCATATATTCATGCACTTGTTAAGTTTGAAGATGGATTAACTAAAATTCTAGCTCATGATCCAGATATGAAAATCCCGATTTTTAACTCATTATATTTTGATAAAAAGATAATTTATAAATCTAATATTTTAAATTTAGACATTTTGAATAACTTAAACTTAAAAAAAGTTAACTTTTCAAAATTTCCTCTAGTAAAGATTTTAAATATTTTACCAAATAACTCGTCCCTATTTGAAACAGTTCTGATAACAATCAATGATTATCTAGTTTTAAAATTTCTAAACAAAAAAATAAATTTTAAAAAGTTAATATACTTAATTAATAAAATTACAAAATTAAAAGAATTTCAAAAATTTAAGAAAATAAAGCCAAAAAAGCTTGAAGATATCTATCGTTTGAAGGTTTATGTAAGTTCCAAAATGGATTCTTTGGGTATATAAAGCTATCTTTTCTGTTATATAAGAGAAAATTTATGATCAAAATTTTAATAAAATTTCTTGCAATATTTTATTTTATTACTTGCTTATCTCACGCAGAAACTATTAATAAAATTGATATTTCTGGAAATAAAAGAATTACTAGCGAAACAATCCAGGTTCTTGGAGATATAGGAAATAAAAAAAATTTTAGTAAAAATGATTTAAATGATTTATTGAAGAAACTTTATGATACAGATTTTTTTAGCGATATAAAGATATCAATAACTAACAATATATTAAATATTCAAGTTGTAGAAAATCCGATAATTGAAAATATTGAGATCACTGGCATTAAAAATAAAACTTTTAAGCAAGAACTTTTAGATTTTATAAAATTAAAAGAAAGAATGTCCTTTTCTGAAATACAATTAAAAAAAGATACCGACACGTTAAAAAATATTCTTAAGACTAATGGCTTCTACTTTGCAAAGGTAAATTCCTCACTTATTAGAAATGATGAATTGAATTCTGTTAGACTCAAGATAAATATTGATCAAGGAAAAAAAGCTAAAATTCAAAATATTATTTTTATAGGTGATAAAAAAATTAAAGATAAAAAATTATTAGAGGTAATCGCTTCAGAAGAACATAAATTTTGGAAATTTATTTCTCGTAAAGTATATTTAAATAAATCTTTAATTGATTTAGATAAGAGATTGTTAGAAAATTATTACAAAAATCAAGGTTATTACCAAGTCAAGGTTTTAAGTTCTTTTGCTGAATTAAATGAAGAAGAATCTTTTAATCTAACTTTTAATATAGACTCTGGAGAAAAATTTAAATTTAATAACTTTGTTTTAAAATTACCTGAAGATTATAAAGAGGAAGATTTTTCTAAGATAGAAAAAATTTTTAAAAAATTAAAAAACAAGACTTATTCATTAGATAATATAAGTTTAATTCTATCAGAGATTGATAGAATCGCATCAATGAAACTTTATGATTTTATAACAGCTAATGTAACTGAGACTATAACACAGGAAAATAAAATAGATTTTAATTTTGAAATAATAGACTCACAAAAATTTTATGTAGAAAAGATCAATATTATAGGAAATTTTCAAACCATTGAGGAAGTTGTAAGAAATAGACTTATTGTTGATGAGGGAGATCCTCTAAATGAGTTATTATTTAATAAATCTATAGATAAAATTAAATCATTGGGAATTTTCAAAAAAGTTGATACTAAAATAAAAAATGGTTCTGATGACAATCTTAAAATTGTCGACATAATAGTTGAGGAACAACCAACAGGTGAAATAAGCCTTGCTGCTGGGGTTGGGACCAGTGGTTCAACTATTGGTGGTGGAATAACTGAAAAAAATTTTTTAGGAAAGGGAATAAATTTACAATCAGAATTACAAATATCTGAGGAAAAAGTAAAAGGTAAATTTATTTATTCAAAACCTAATTTTAATTATTCTGAAAATACGCTTTTTACCTCTATAAAATCCTCTAATACTGATCGAATTAAAGATTTTGGTTATGAAAGCACAGATTTAGGTATGTCCTTAGGAACAAGATTTGAACAATTTGAAAATTTGTTTTTTAGTCCAGAACTAGATATTTCATTAGAAGATCTTAGCACAACATCAGATGCATCCGCTAACTTAAAAAAACAAGAGGGAAATTACGAAGATTTTTATTTCAATTATAGTTTGGACTATGATTTGAGAAACTCAACATATAAACCATCATCAGGAAATAAAACTATTTTTTATCAAACATTACCGATTGTTTCGACTAACAATGAAATAGCTAATACTTTCATTTATACGCATTACAAAAAATTAGATAATGAAAGTAATATGGTTGGAAAATTAAGTTTATATATGAAAGCAGTAAACTCACTAGATGACTCAGATGTTAGAGTCTCAAAAAGAGCAAAAATGCCATATAGTAGGTTGAGGGGTTTTGAGAGAGAAAAAATTGGTCCAAAAGATGGAGCAGACTATGTTGGAGGAAATTACGTTACATCATTAAATTTTTCAACAAATCTACCTGGAATATTAACCACTATGGAAAACTTTGATTTTTCTTACTTTATAGATATTGGCAATGTTTGGGGTGTTGACTATGACAGTGCTGTTGATCAATCCAACTTTATTAGAAGTTCAACAGGTTTTGGTCTTGATTGGATAACTCCGATTGGACCTTTAAGTTTTTCTCTTACTCAACCTATCACAAAAAAATCTACCGATGAAACAGAGTCTTTTAGATTCAATTTAGGCACAACTTTTTAATGAAATACAGAATCTTCATTTCGTTAGTTACATTTTTTTTTTTATTTAATATAAATGTTTGTTCTCAAGAGAACATAGCTTTCATAGACTTAAATTATATATACTCGAACTCTAAAACTGGAAAAAAAATTATTAAAGAAATAGATAGTAAACAGTCAAAAATTAATAATGATTTTGAAGAATATCAAAAAAAATTAGATAAAGAAAAAAATGACTTATTATCAAAAAAAAATGTTTTAGAAAAAGAGGAATTTAAAAAAAGATTTAATGAATTAGAAAATAATCTAATTAAATACAATCAAGAAATTATAAAAAAAAATAAAAATTTGAAAGAATTTAGAAAAAAAAGTAAAAATGACTTTGCAAAGAGTTTGAGATCAACTTTAGAGAAATATGCTAAAGAAAAAAAAATTTCTTTGATTTTAAGGAAAGAACAATTATTATTAGGTGAAAACAGTTTAGATATTACTAAAGAAATTTTAGAATTATTTAATAAAGGTTAAATATGAATTTAAATAAATCACAAATTATTGATTTACTGCCTCATAGAGAACCTATGCTATTAATTGATGAATTAAGAGATATAAAAAAATTGCACTCAGCTACAGCAATTATGAATGTTAAAAAAGATGGTTTTTATGTTCAAGGTCACTTTCCAGATCAACCTGTAATGCCAGGAGTTTTAATTGTCGAGGCTTTTGGTCAAGCAGCAGCTGCTTTAACTGCTCATGGTATAGATAAAGAAACTTATGAAAATAAACTGGTGTTTTTGATGAGTGTCGAAAAAGCAAGATTTAGAAATCCTGTGATCCCTGATTGTAAGTTAGAATTGAATATCGAAGCTATTAGATCACACGGAAGAGTATGGAAATATAAGGGTGAAGCCTTTGTAGATCAAAAAAAAATGGCTGATGCTCAATGGTCAGCAACTATAGTCGATAGAAAATAATTAGTAATAATAGTTGATACTAAGAATATCAAAAGTTTTGATAGATATTCCTTAATGTTAAATCCTTTTTTTAAAAATTTCGGTCCTTTTAATATAGAAAAATTATTATCGAATGCTGGAATTCAGAATATAGAAAATTTTAAAGGAGATAAAATTTATAATGTTTCTGATCTAGCAAACGCTACCAAAAAAGACTTAACTTTTTTTCATTCAAAAAATTATTCTAATCTAGCATCGAAAACTAAAGCTTCTTATTGTATTACATTAAATAGTCTTTCACAATTCTTACCTAATACATGTAAAAAAATAATTGTAAAAAATGTTTTATTATCAATGGCAAAAATTACAAAAGAATTTTATCCAAAATCAATAGTAGATGATTTTGATAATTCTGTAAGAGATATTACTAAAACCTCTCTTAATAAGAAAGTTAAACATGGAAAAAATATCTTAGTAGGCAAAAATGTTAAGATAGGTAAAAATTGTTTAATTGGACATAATACAATAATTGAAAAAAATGTAATTATTGGCTCAAATTGTTCGATTGGTTCAAATACAATTATCAGAAATACAGTGATGAAAGATAATGTAAATATTTTAGATGGATGTGTAATTGGTAAAAAGGGTTTTGGTTTTTTTCCAAATAAAAACAAGAATATCAAATATCCTCATATTGGAATTGTAATTATAAATGAAAATTGTGAAATTGGATGTGGTTCTACTATAGATAGAGGATCTTTATCAAATACGATAATTGGAAAAAACACTTTTATCGATAATCAGGTTCATATTGCTCATAATAATAAGATAGGAGATAATTGTATTATTGCTGGACAAGTTGGGTTAGCTGGTAGTTCAACCTTAGGTAATAATATATTGATTGGAGGTCAAGCAGGCATCTCAGGTCATCTAAAAATTGGCAATAATGTCCATATAGGAGGTGGTAGTGGTGTGATAAACGACATTTCTGAAAATACAAAAGTTATGGGATATCCAGCAAAAAATTTAAGAGAATTTATAAAAAATAATAAATGATACATAAAACAGCAATTATAAACCCAAAAGCAAAATTGAATAAAAATGTTCAAGTAGGACCTTACTGTGTAATAGGCCCAAATGTAGAGATTGGAGAATATACAATTATACAATCACATGTAAGTATTTTAGGGAATGTAAAAATTGGTAAAAGAAATAAAATTTATCCATTTGTGTCAATAAATGATCCACAAGATTTAAAGTATAACGGAGAATCTACTGACTTAATTGTTGGAGACAATAATACTATTAGAGAATATGTGTCTTTAAACCCAGGAACCATTGGAGGTGGTGGAAAAACAGTTATTGGAAACAATTGTTTATTTATGGTCTCTTCACATGTTGCTCATGATTGTCAATTAGGCAATAACATCATTATAGCAAATAATGTTGCCATCGCAGGTCATGCTATCATAGATGATAATGTAATTATTGGTGGAAATTCAGCTGTTCAACAGTTTACAAGAATAGGTAAAATGGCAATGATTGGAGGTATGACAGGAGTATCAAGAGACGTTATACCTTATGGTGTTTCAATTGGTAATCGAAATTACCTTGATGGTATTAATATTATTGGTTTGAGAAGAAATAAAGTTTCTAATACAAATATAATAGATCTATCTGATGCTTATAAAGAAATATTCAAGACAGAAAATTTAAATGATAACTTAAATAGATTAAATGGGAACTTTAAAAATAATATTTATGTTAAGGATGTTATAGAATTTATAAATAAAGATAAAAAAAGACCAATTTGCACACCTTTTTTAAAATAAAATGATAGGATTATTTCTTGGAAGTACAAATTTTCCTAAAAAAATATTAGATAGAATAAAAAAAAAAAAGTTAAATTATTTTATTATAGATTTAACAAAAGAAAATCTCTTTAAAAAAGATAAAAATTCACATTTCATTAATATTGGTAAATTTGGCCAAATATTGGATCTGATTAATAGAAATAAGTGTAAAAAAGTTTTGTTTGCAGGAAAAATTGAAAAACCTAAAATTTCAAGTTTAAGACTTGATATTAAAGGAATTTATTATATTCCAAGAATAATTAAAGCAGCTAAACTAGGTGATGCAGCAATCTTAAAAGAGTTAATTAAAATATTAGATGAAAATAAAATAAAAGTAATTAGATCAAATTTTTTTAATCCAGAGCTATCTCTTTCAAGAGGGACTTATACAAAAACTAAACCTTCAGTATTTGATTTAGAGAATATCAAAATTGGTATAAATAATTTGAAAAAGATAAATGCTTATAACCATGTTCAAGGCTTAATCGTTAGAAATAAGAGAGTCATTATTAGAGAAAATCAAAAAGGTACAAAAAAAATGCTTCAATCTGTAAAAAAAATTAATAAATATTTTGGTATTTTAATAAAGTTTCCCAAACAAAAACAAGATATTAGAGCTGATTTACCTACAATAGGAATAGATACTTTAAAAGATTGTAAAATCGCAGGTATAAAGGGAATAGTTTTAAAATCTAAATATAATATTTTTTTAGACAAACAAAAATCGATTAAATTTGCAAATAAAAATAAAATTTTTATTAAGATAATATGAAAAAAATATTTATTTTAACAGGAGAGACATCAGGAGATAAACTTGCTGCAGCAGTTATTTCTAGACTAAAAAAAATGAATATTGAAATAGAATATTTATCAGTTGGGGGCTCATATCTGAATTCAATAGGAATTAAATCAATTTTTGATCTTAGAGAAATTACTTATATTGGTTTTACTAGTGTAATTTTGAACATATTTAAAATAAGAAAAAAAATTAATAAAACAGTTGAAGAAGTGATAAAATTTAATCCTGATATTTTATTTAGTGTGGATAGTCCAGACTTTACTTTGAGAGTTGCTGAAAAGGTAAAAAGCATAAATCCTGATATTAAAACAGTTCATTATGTTGCTCCACAAGTTTGGGTATGGCGAGAGGGAAGAGTAAAAAAATTTAAAAAATTTTTAGATCATATTTTGTTATTATTTGATTTCGAAAAGAAATATTTTGACAAAGAAAATATTCCAAACACTTTTGTTGGTCACCCATTGTTAGAGCAAGATTCAAAAAACAAGATAGATTTATCCGATATGATATCAAATGATAAAAAAATCATTTCTCTTTTTTGTGGTAGCAGATTATCCGAGATAAATTTACTTTTACCTATCTTAATTAGCTTTATTAATATGATGAATATAAAATTTGATGATTTTATTTTTGTTTTTCATACAACTGAAGAGAATAAAGACTTAATTATTGAAAAAATTGATAATGAAAATTTAAAAAATGTTGAAGTTATCTCAAATGAAAATATAAAAAAACAAATACTTAATAAATCCATTTTTGCAGTTTCTAAATCCGGCACAGTATCTCTTGAAATCTGTAATGCAAAGGTTCCTAGTATAATTATTTATAAAATGAATTTTTTAAATTTTTTAATTGTTAAAATGTTAGTTAAAATAAAATTTGCTAATATCATTAACATAATTAATAACAAAGAAATAATTCCAGAATTGATACAAAAAGAGTGTAATGCTAAAGAGATTTACAGCTCTGTTGTTTACTTTTTAAAAAATCCAGAATTAATGAAAAAACAAATTAATGATTGTCAGGAAACGTTAACTAAAATCAGGTCAAAAACCTCATCATCTTATGAAGCTTCCTCAGTATTAACTAAGTTTCTTACTAGTTAATCTTTTTGTTACTTCTTCTTTGCCAAGAGAAATAATTATATCATATATTCCAGGTCCAAATTTTGAACCTGTTAATGCTATTCTTAAAGGCTGTCCGACTCCTTTAAAATTAGTATCATTTGACTTAATCAACTCGTTAATTATTGGCTCTAATGTTTCTTTACTTAGTTTATCAACGTTAATTAATTTAGCGCTAAAATCTGATATGACTTTTTTCGCCTTATCATCAATTAACTTAATATCATCTTGATTAAAATTAATTTCATCTACCATTATATATTGACCATTATTAAATATATCTTCCAAGGT
>TARA_B100000963_G_scaffold219728_1_pt1 | contig 14002 bp, 14 predicted proteins | sample TARA_B100000963 | Tara Oceans TARA_B100000963 (sample SAMEA2622097) | marine metagenome | biome: marine biome (ENVO:00000447); feature: surface water layer (ENVO:00002042); material: "saline water (ENVO:00002010), including plankton (ENVO:xxxxxxxx)" | depth 5 m | reverse complement strand
CCTGATAAAATGGAAACACTTGTTGGTGAGCGAGGCATTCAACTTTCAGGCGGACAAAGACAAAGAATCGCTATTGCCAGAGCAATACTAAAAAATCCCAGAATATTAATTTTAGACGAAGCAACAAGTGCATTAGACTCTGAATCGGAAAAATTAGTTCAGGAAGCTATGAATGAACTCATGAAAGGAAAAACATCTATAGTTATAGCGCATCGTCTATCAACAATTAAAAATGCAGATTGTATATTAGTATTAGAAAATGGACAAATTATTGATCAAGGAACTCATCAAGAACTTCAAAATAATAAAGGCTTATACAAGCAACTATCTGATTTACAGTTCAACCAATAATATAAAATATGAAACAAATTATTAGCCTAGTTACTCGACTAATACCTCGAAATTATTTACATCATGTAAGTCATTTTTTTCTTAAAATATTTTCTTTATTTATGAGAGGTAATAAATTTGAAGACCCTATCAACGGCTTCACCTATAGGAAATTACTTCCATATGGAAGAATTAGAACTAGAGAAAATGCCCTAGCACCTGATAGCATGTCATTAGAAAGACACAGACTAATTTGGTTATACCTTAAAGAAAAAACCAATTTATTTAGTGATAATTTAAAATTTTTGCATATTGCTCCAGAATATTGCTTTATAAAGCTTTTCAAAAATCAAAAGAATTTAGACTACATTACAGCCGATCTAAACTCCCCTTGGGCAGATATAAAAATGGACGTTCACAATATTCCTTTCAAGGATAATAGCTTTGATGTCATTATGTGTAATCATGTTTTGGAGCATGTACAAGATGACAGAAAGGTGATGAAAGAATTTTACAGAGTAATTAAAAAAGGTGGATGGGGAATTTTTCAAGTACCTATCGATACTAATAAAAAAGAAACCCTGGATGACCCTAGTATCACAAATCCTAGAGAAAGAGAGAAACACTATTGGCAAAACGATCATGTCAGACTTTATGGCTTAGACTATGGTAATATCCTTATGAAGGCAGGTTTTGAAGTTGTTGAAGATAACTACATAAATACACTAGATCCTAAGCTAGTAGAACGCTATGCTTTACCTAAAGGTGAAATTATATATTTCTGTAAAAAGATAGCTTAAACCATCTGTACATAAACAACCTTTTTAGTTTCAAAAAAGTCTTGACCGAAATAATCAGAAAGATTGAACGAATTGTGATGATATATAACTTGACTCATTTCTTCGGTCAAATCACCTCCTTTAAGATAAAGAACACCATTAGGAAAAACGTTGTTACAATCAAGTGAAAATTTACCTTCTACCCATTTAAGAAAAGCAGGCATACAAGTTACAGCTCGGCTCACAACAAAATCAAATTTTTCGTTAATGTTTTCGGCTCTATCATGTGACATTTTAACATTTTTCAAGCCTAACTCATGAGCCACTGCACGAACTACCTTAATTTTTTTACCGATACTATCCACCAAAAAAAAATCTACATTAGGAAATAATATAGCTAATGGAATACCTGGAAAGCCTCCACCTGTGCCAACATCTAATACCTTAGTACCAGCTTTGAAGTTAATTATTTTAGCTATGCCTAAAGAATGTAAAACATGACGCTCTAAAAAATCACTCATATCTTTTCTAGAAATTACATTTATTTGAGCGTTCCAGAAGAAATACAAATCAGAAAGAGCAGAGAATTGCTTTTTTTGAATATTTGTTAAATCTGGAAAATGTTTAAAAATGATATTTTCCATTAAAAGGTATCTTTTTTACCAGAGAGAATCTTAAATAATTGCTCTCTTGAACGAAATAATTGAGCTTTTACTGTTCCAATAGGTATATCTAGTTCTACAGAAATTTCTTCATAACTGTATTCTTTAAAATAACGTAACTTAACTAATTTTCGATAGTTAGGTTTTAGTTGTTCGACAATATTCCTCAAAATTTGAACGCGCTGTTTATTTATCATTTTTTTCTCTGGACCATCTCCTTGAAAAGGAATTTCTATGACAGTTTCTAAGCCTTCATTTTTTTCTGTTGTATCATCTATTGAGTAAGTAGGTAATTTTTTCTTTCTCAAATAGTCAATACAATTATTTTTTGCAATACTAAATAACCATGTACTAAAAGCAAAATTAGGTGTGTAAGAGTCTAGTTTATTAAAGGCTTTACCAAAAGCTTCAATAGTCAATTCCTTGGCAAGTTCTTTGTTATTGACTCTTTCATAGAGCATAAAAAAAATTGGATCTCTGTACTTTGACATTAAAGTATTAAAGGCACGATTGTCACCTTTAGTTAATGCCAGTTCGATAATTTTTAAATCCTCTTTTGCTTTTTCTGTAAGTTCTTTTTTCACCAAAAATTTTTCTTTTTTATTGTTCTATTAAATATAAATATAAAGTAAAAAAAAATCGACAGAAGTTCTAAAAAGGGGTATGCAAAGATTAAATCTTTTTCATTTAGTTTTTTCATAACTGGTTGTAAAATAAGAATTTGAACTAATAAGCGTATTAAAAACAATGAAAAAATTAAGTAAAGACTTTTCTGAAACATTAATAAAGTAAAAAACATCAACCAAAAAAAAATATTACTAAGCGACCATAAACCCAACATAAACTTATGATAGTTTTTATAATAAAATCCAGTACTTAAATGTCTACTTTTTTGTCTTATCCAAGACTTCCAAGTATTTTTTGGAACAGATAAGGTGTGTGAAGAATGAGTAATACTTATAGCGGTATTATTGTGACTTGCTACTTCTTTAATAAATAAATCATCGTCTCCTGAAGGTAAATGTAAGTGAGAGGCAAAGCCTTTATTATCAAAAAATAAGGACTTTTTATAGGCTAAATTTCTACCTACACCCATATAGGTTTTGCCGATTAAAGCATATGAAAAATACTGAATAGCCACTTGAAATGTATCAAACCTTACCAACTTATTCAATAAGCCTTTATGCTTTTCATAAGCACCATATCCAAGCACAATAGCCTTATCAGAAAAATGTTGAGCCATAGAACTAATCCAATTCTTACTTTTAGGGTAGCAATCGGCATCAGTCAAAAGCAAGTAGTCATACTTAGCGGCTTTGATACCTAAGGTTAAAGCAAACTTTTTACCCAAACCTTTTTTAATATCTTCTCCTATGTCAACAAGTTTTATATTGGGATAGTTTTCCCATTGTTTAAATACAAATTTTGTGTTATCAGTAGATTGATCATCAACCAATACTATTTCAAAATTTGGATAGTCTTGTTTTAACAATTTATCCACTAATGCCTGCCAGTACTTTTCTTCATTATAACCACATACAACAACAGAAACGCCTTTAGAAAAGCTCTTTTTTTGTTCTTTATATATTACCAACTTGAAGTAAATAAAAATATAATAGCACAATTGTACTAGAAACAAAAAAGAAAAAATTACTAAGCATACAGAGGTTATAATCATAGTCTACAATGATACGGATATTTAATTTTTTTAAGCCCTTTAAAATAGATGTTATTAAGACTTAACTATCTTTGGCGAAATTTGTTTTAATGAATTTCAAGCTGATTAAAAAAGATAGTGCCTCGAAAGCACGTTTAGGAGAACTGAAAACTGCACACGGAAAAATCCAAACCCCTATTTTTATGCCTGTCGGAACAGCAGCAACAGTCAAGGGTGTTCATCAGCATGAAGTAGATAAAGATACTCAAGCACAAATTATCTTAGGCAACACTTATCATTTATACTTAAGACCAGGATTTGAAGTGTTAAAAAAAGCAGGAGGATTACACCAATTTATGAATTGGCAAAAGCCCATTCTAACCGACAGTGGTGGATATCAAGTATATTCTCTTTCAGGTAAACGTAAAATCAAGGAAGATGGTGTGAAATTTCAATCCCATATAGATGGCTCTTACCACCTTTTTACACCAGAAAATGTAATGGATATTCAACGATATATCGGTGCTGATATCATTATGGCATTTGATGAATGTACGCCTTACCCTTGCGATTACAACTACGCTATGAGGTCAATGCACATGACACATCGTTGGCTAAAGCGTTGTTGTGAACGCTTTGATAGCACCGAAGCAAAATACGGCTTTGAACAAACTCTTTTTCCTATTGTTCAAGGAAGTATATATAAAGATTTGAGAAAACAATCGGCAGAAAAAATAGCCTCTTTTGAGCGAAAAGGTAATGCTATCGGTGGTTTGTCTGTTGGCGAACCTCATGAGATCATGTATGAAATGACAGAAATAGTATGTAACGTGCTACCTGAAGATAAGCCTCGCTATCTAATGGGTGTAGGATCACCAACTAATTTATTAGAAAACATTGCTTTAGGAGTAGATATGTTTGATTGTGTTATGCCTACTAGAAACGCTAGAAATGGTATGATATTTACAAGTGAAGGAACTATCAATATCAAAAATAAAAAATGGGCTGACGACTTTTCTCCTATTGATGAAAATGGCACTTCATATGTGGACTCCAAATATAGTAAAGCTTATGTTCGTCATTTATTTACAGTCAACGAAATGTTAGGTAAACAAATAACATCTTTACACAATATCCGTTTTTACCTATGGTTGATGGAACAATCTAGAAAACATTTGGCGGCAGATACATTTATTGAATGGAAAAATAAAATGATTAAAAAACTTGACAGACGTCTGTAAATGCAAAAGTTAGATTGGTATATCATTAAAAAATTTTTAGGGACGTTTTTCTTCTCTATATCACTAATATTACTGATTGTTGTGGTATTTGATATCTCAGAAAAGATAGACGACTTTATAGAAAAAGATGCACCACTCAAAGGAATTATATTCGACTATTATCTCAATTTTATACCTTACTTCGGTAACCTTTTCAGCCCTTTATTCACTTTTGTTGCTGTCATTTTTTTCACCTCTAAAATGGCTAATAATACAGAGATTATCTCCATTTTGAGTAGTGGTGTAAGTTTTAACAGGTTTTTACGACCTTTTATGCTATCTGCTGGATTTTTAGCTATCCTATCATTTACACTTAGCAACTTCATAATACCTCCTGCCAATAGTGAACGATTAGAATTTGAAAACACCTACATAAAAAGTCCTTACAAAAACAGAGACAATAACATACATATGCAAATTCAGCCTAGTCAGTTTATATATGTGCAATCCTACAATACAAAAAGAAATATAGGCTATAAATTTTCTATGGAAAAATTCGAAAATAATGTACTCCGCGATAAATTGTTTTGTGATTATATTAAATGGAATGAAACAACAGAAAATTGGACGGCAAACAACTATTTCATTCGTAAGATAGACCATTTAAATGAAAAAATAATCGAAGGTGACACCTTAGTTTTAACTATTAACCTGCATCCTAATGATTTTAACGTAAGGCTAAGTATGGTAGAAACTATGAATATGTTTCAACTCAGCGATTATATCAAGGAAGAACGCATGAAAGGCTCTAAAAATTTAGTCTTTCATATTATCGAGCAACAAAAACGTTTTGCTTATCCCTTTGCAACACTTATACTTACCATCGTTGCTGTGGCTATGGCATCACGTAAAGTTAGAGGAGGAATTGGTTTGCATTTAGGACTAGGGCTACTAATTAGCTTTGCTTATATACTTTTTATGCAGGTTTCTACAACATTTGCAACTAATGGTGATTTGTCTCCTATCATTGCCGTATGGATTCCCAATTTGCTATTTGCCACTTTAGGACTTTACCTACTTAATAAAGCGCCTAAATAGATTTAGCCATATTCCAATATACGTCCATCTCTTTCAATGTTAAATCTGAAAACTCTTGTCCCTTAGATTTTATTTGTTTTTCCATATATTGAAAGCGTCGAATAAACTTTTTGTTAGTTTTTTCTAAAGCATCTTCTGGATTAACGTTCAGAAAACGAGCATAATTGATAATTGAAAAGATTAAGTCACCAAATTCTTCATTAGTTTTCTTCACATCACCTTTATCCACTTCTGTTTTTAGTTCCATTAATTCCTCTTGTAACTTATTCCAAACCTGCTGTCTATCATTCCAATCGAAACCAACACCGCGAGCTTTTTCTTGAATTCGAATAGACTTTAACATAGCTGGTAAAGACTTAGGCACTCCTTCAAGTACAGAAGTCTTGCCTTCTTTTAGCTTTAACTTTTCCCAATTGGCTTTTACCTCTGCCTCATTGGCTACTTCAACATCTCCATAAATGTGGGGATGACGGTAAATCAACTTTTCACAAATACCATTAAGCACATCTGTAATATCAAAGGTATTTGTTTCTGAGGCTATCTTAGAATAAAAAACAAGATGTAACATAATGTCTCCCAATTCTTTTTTAATTTCTTGCATATCACCATCAACAATGGCATCAGACAATTCATAGACCTCCTCCAGTGTCAAGTAACGTAAACTATCAATAGTTTGCTTCTTGTCCCATGGGCATTTAAGCCTCAAATCATCCATTATATTCAATAATCTTTCAAAAGCTACGAGCCGTGTGTCCATAATTAAAATTTTTAGCAAAAGTAGTATAACAATTTCATACCTTTACAGCTTATTGAATTTTGTATGAAAGTCGTTTTACTAGCAATAGCATTATTAGCTATAGGTTTTGCAGGAATAGCTATTAAGATACTCGTCAAAAAAGATGGTAAATTTTCGGGTACTTGCGCAAGCAACAACCCATTTCTTAACAAAGAAGGAGAAAAATGTGGATTTTGTGGTGCAAGTCCTGACGAAATGTGCAAGAAAGAATAAATGGCTATTTAGTCACCATTGATTTAAAACCTTCTGTGGACCAACTTTCCCAGCTTTTATCCACGTCAGTAAATATCAAAAAAGCGTCTAAATTTGGGTGTTTACTTAAAAAGTCTTTCGCCTGCTCTACTCCCATTACCATAAAAGTAGTGGCATATGCATCAGCTATCATACAATCATCCGCAATTACAGTAGCACTTAATAAAGAATGCTGAACAGGATAAGCTGTTTTAGGATTGATAGTGTGAGAATATATTTGACTATCTTTTTCGTAAAAGTTTCTGTAATTACCAGAGGTAGCTAACGATTTATTTTGAAGGTTTAATATTATTTGAAAGCGATCATTTACATCAATCTTATTAGAGGGTTTGTCAATACCTACTCTCCATTTCTTATTTCTCGAATTGTACCCTTTTGCTCTGAGTTCTCCGCCCAATTCAATCAAATAGTCCGCAACTAAATTTGAATCCAAAAGCTCAGCAATGACATCTACTGTATAACCTTGAGCAAGGGCATTAAAATCTATTTTTTTTTGTTTTGGATTAGAAAGTAAGCTATCTCCTCTAAGCCATAAATCCTGATAACCTACCTGTTTTAATAAACCGGTTATGTGTATAGAATCGACCTCTTGTCCGTAATTAGGACCAAAACCCCAAGCATTAACTAATGGTGCTACAGTACAATCAAATAATCCATCGCTGAGCAAAGAAATATTCTGAGAAGCTTTAAAAACACGTACAAAATGGGTGTCCAATAATAAACTAGTATCTGATCTATTCAATTGACTTAATAAAGAGTTGGTATTGTAAGTTGATAATGAATTATCAATAACTGTAAGAAGACTGTCTATTTCATGATGATAATCGTCTGAGCTCATATATTTGATACTATAGGAAGTCCCTTGAGCAAAACCAACATTATGAATTAAACTTTTAGAACTATCTAGTTCTTTGCAACCACAAAATAAACAAACAATAAAAATCAAGTATCTCATTACACAAAATTATGCATTTGTTTCATAGAGTTTAAAATTTAAGTCATAAAAGTTGATACTATTTCAGCTGACGATTATTTTGATAGACTTCCATTAGAAAGGAATTAGTGAATAAAATAAGAGCCATTATTAATACCAATCTTGCTATTGGTTTTGAAAAATATTTGGACTATATAATACTTAGTTATATGGTGTTAAATTCAATTTATGCTAAGGTTTTAATATCAGCACTCACTTGTTATTAGCTTTTATGAGATAGCCTCACAAAAACACTTTATTGGATTGTTTCAAGTAAAAATATTCGCTGACTCAAAACTATACAAATTTTGGACAGAATTTGCTAAACATTACTAAAGGAAGCTAGTCATAGCGAAAAGTTGTTTTTGGCTTAAGTATTTAAATGAAATACTTTATGATTCAAAAGCCGAACTTTGTAAAAATAATTTTAAGTATTGATTAAAATGCACGGCGATAGTTTAAAAAGATAACTCTATTTATTACATACTCAAAAAACTCTAAGCTAAGTGATATTTTTTTAAAAAATAGTAGTTTAAATTAACCACCAAAGTCATCAAAACGAACGTTTTCATCAGGAATACCCCAATCATCAGCCATCTTTAAAACAGCTTGATTCATTAGTGGTGGTCCACAGAAATATAATTCTATATCTTCTGGGGCTTCGTGTTTGGTCAGGTATTGATCGATAACAGCTTGGTGAACAAAACCAACAAAACCATCACCTTCCTTATCATCTAAATCTTTCTTAGGTGTCCAATTATCTTCTTCTAATGGCTCGGACAAAACAATTTCAAAATTAAAATTTGAAAATTCTTTTTCTAAACTATAAAAGTGATCCAAGTAAAACAATTCTCTTTTTGATCTACCGCCATACCAATAACTTACTTTTCTTCCAGTCTTCAAAGTTTTGAATAACTCATAAAGGTGTGAACGCATTGGTGCCATTCCTGCTCCACCTCCGATATAAAGCATCTCAGCTTCAGAATTATTAATAAAAAATTCACCGTAAGGTCCTGAAATAGTAACCTTATCTCCAGCTTTTCTGCTGAAGATGTAAGAAGAAGCTACACCAGGATTAACGTCAGCCCATGTATTTTTTGCTCTATCCCAAGGTGGTGTAGCAACACGTACATTTAACATTATTCGTCTTCCTTCAGCAGGATAGGAAGCCATAGAGTATGCTCGAACAACTTCTTCTTCATTCTTCATCTTAAGTGACCATAAATCGAATTTATCCCACTCCAATTTGAATTTTTCTGCTTCATCGTGTTCATCAGGGTGAGCAGTAATATCCATATCTACATAATTAATTTCACAATCAGGAATTTCAATCTGTATATATCCACCTGCTTCGTAAGGCATATCATCAGGAATTTCTACTATGAACTCTTTTATAAAAGAAGCAACATTGTAATTAGATACTACATTAGCTTCCCATTTTTTTACACCAAAAACTTCTTCAGGAATAGATATTTTCATATCCTCTTTAACCTTTACCTGACATCCCAAACGGTAGTTTTCTGCAATTTCTTTTTTTGAGAAGTGTGGTTCCTCAGTAGGTAATATACTTCCACCGCCATCATGTACTTGACAGGTACACTGAATACAGGTGCCGCCACCACCGCAAGCGGAGGGTAAGAATATTCCTTCATTACTTAAAGTGTTAAGTAATGTAGAACCTCCATCTACTTCAATTTCTTTTTCACCATTTATAGAAATTTTGACTTTTCCAGCTGGCATCAACTTTGATTTTACAAATAATAATATACTAACTAATGAAAAAATTACTGTAAGAAAGATAGCTACACTTGAAACTATTGTTGTTGTACTTAAACTTAAGATCATTTATTTAATTATTATTTAATATTTACAATTTTATACCCATAAAGCTCATGAAACCAATACCCATGAGTCCAGTAATAATAAATGTAATACCTAATCCGCGAAGAGGCGCTGGTACATGAGAATATCGTATTTTTTCACGAATTGCAGCAATTGCAACAATTGCTAAAAACCAACCAATTCCAGAACCTAATCCAAAGACAGTTGCTTCTGTAATGCTATCATAGGCTCTTTCTTGCATAAATAAAGATCCTCCAAGAATTGCACAATTAACAGCAATTAAAGGTAAAAATATACCTAGTGAACCATATAATGCAGGAGAAATTTTCTCTACAATCATTTCTACAAGCTGAACCATTGAAGCAATAATTGCAATAAACATTATAAAACTTAAAAAACTTAAGTCAACATCAATGAAAGAATCACCAATCCAGGAAAGTGCACCTGATTTTAGAACAAATTTTTCCAACAAAAAATTAATAGGCACGGTAAATCCTAAAACAAATATAACAGCAAAACCCATACCGACCGATGTTTTTACTGTTTTTGATACTGCTAAATAGGAACACATTCCTAAAAAGTAAGCGAAAACCATATTATCTATAAAAATAGATTGGATAAATATATTTACTAATTCTTCCATATTACCATTAATATTAAGATTCGATTAAATCTCTATTTTTCGTTCTTTGTATCCAGATAATGATACCCACAGTGACCAGAGCCATAGGAGGTAATATCATCATTCCATTATTTTCATATCCAATTTCATATAATCCCAACTTTTCAATAACAGGAAAACCAAATAAAGTTCCAGCACCTAAAAGTTCTCTAAAAAAAGCAACAGCAATGAGTATCCATCCATAACCAAAAGCATTACCTAAACCATCAAGAAAAGATTTCCAAACACCATTGCCTAAAGCAAAAGCCTCAAGACGTCCCATGATTATACAATTGGTGATAATAAGTCCAACAAATACAGACAATTCTTTACTAACATCGTAAACAAAGGCTTTAAGCACTTGATCAACTAAAATTACTAAAGCAGCGATAACTACTAATTGTACAATAATTCTGATTCTAGAAGGAATTAAATTTCTCATAAGGGATACTACAACATTGGCAACTGACATAACGACCAAAACAGAAATAGCCATAACAATAGCTGGTTTCAATTGAACAGTAATTGCTAAAGCAGAACAAATACCTAATACCTGAGTGGTAACAGGATTGTTATCGTTTAATGGATCTGTTAGTAGTTTTCTATTTTTTTTAGAAAATAGAACTTCTTTCTTATCGCTCATTGCTGTATGGTATTTAAATTAAAGGCCATTGTACTGTCTGCAAATGGGGAGTCATTTGACAATTCCATCGTCTCGGACATTTTTTTCTTAAAGAATGGTAAATACTGACTAAAACGCTCAGCTAACATATCAGTTACACCATCTGCAGTTATTGTTCCACCTGAGATACCATCAACTGCGTGCATATCATCTTCTTTAGCTCCTCCCTTGACAACCTTAATAGAGACTAACTCCGTTCCTTCAAAAATTGTTTTTCCAATAAAAGGTTCTTGAAACCACCCTAGTGAAATTTCAGCACCTAAGCCTGGAGTTTCTGATTTATGATCAAAAACCGCACCTGAAATAGTGCTCATATCTTCTTTCAAAGCTACAAAACCCCAAATTGGACCCCATAAACCTTTACCTCTCATTGGAATAATATATATTTTTTCGCTATTTTGTTTGCTTTCAAAAACAGGAAGCAATTGTTGATCGGCAGGCTTTTTAAGTTCAACTCCTAAATCAACAGTAAAAGCATCTCCCTCTACTTCTTCTCCTTTATTGTTCAAAACATAAGTATTAACGATATTTTTCTCAAATGCAGCTGCCGCATCTTCACGACTGACTTCAATACCAACTGTAGATAGTATATTCTGTTTCTTTTCTGACTCTATGTTTTTGTCTTGTAATGGTTTCAGGCTAATAGCAGCAACAGATAACAAAGAAGCAACCAAGACGACCATAACCGTAGCAAAACCAAAAGTATAAGAATTTTTATTTACATCCATAATATTAAGCGTTAGCTCGTTTTAACCTTCTTTTAATATTTCCTTGAATTACATAATGATCTACTAATGGTGCAAAGATGTTCATTAATAGAATTGCTAACATCATTCCCTCAGGATATGCAGGATTAAAAACTCTAATAAGTATAGCAAAAACACCAATTAAAAATCCATATATATATTTGCCTTTATTAGTTTGAGAACCAGTTACTGGGTCTGTAGCCATAAAAACCGCTCCGAAAGCAAAACTTCCAATAATTAAATGAATTTCAGCAGGTGTGGTCATCAGTTCGTTTGCGCCCCAAAAATTAAATAATGATGCCATTGCAAAACCTCCAATGAATGTTGAGAGAATAATTCTCCAAGATCCGATTCCTGTAGCAATTAGTATCACAGCTCCCAACATAATTGCAATGAATGAAGTCTCTCCCACTGAACCAGGAATAGTTCCCATCATCATATCAAAAGGATTGAACGATAAGGATTGCCAATTAGAAGATGCTGCTAACTCTCCTAAAATAGTAGAGCCAGAATGACCATCAACCATAGCGTCGTGTACCCATACTTTATCACCCGACATATATATAGGGTGGGCAAAGAATAAAAAAGCCCTAGCTGTGAGTGCTGGATTCAAAATATTCATTCCAGTACCTCCAAAAACTTCTTTTCCAATTACTACTGCAAATATTACTGAAACAGCCAACATCCATAAAGGTACGTCTATTGGCATAGTGAGTGGAATTAACAATCCAGTCACTAAATAACCCTCATTCACTGAATGACCACGATAAATGGCAAATGCAAATTCAACTGCTAATCCAACCACATAAGAAATAATAATTAAAGGTAAAAACTTCCAAAAACCAAATATAAAATTTTCAAAAATTGAAACAGATTCTCCAATTGCTAAATGATATTGATAACCAACGTTCCACATACCAAACAACATACAAGGTATTAAAGCTACTATCACCATAAACATTGTACGTTTTAAATCAATAGCATCTCGGATGTGAGAACCTTTATTAGTTGTATGATTAGGCACAAATAAAAAAGTTTCGAAAGCGTCATAGGCTGGATACAACTTTTCTAATTTACCACCATTTTCAAAATGTGGCTTTACAACATTTAGTAAGTTTTTAAACAATTTCATAATAAATAATTCTAACTACATTCTTTTTTGACTAAATCTAGGCCTTCACGAATAATATTTTGTACTTCCATTTTTGAAGTACAGACAAACTCGCAAAGTGCCAAGTCTTCACAGGATACTTCATATATACCAAGTTGTTCCATAGCATCGACATCTTCAATCATACACGCTTTGATAAGCTGCATAGGATAAATATCCATAGGCAAGACTTTTTCGTACTGCCCTGTAACTACATATGCTCTTTCTTCACCATTGTAGTTTGTATTCAAATTGTATTTCTTAGATGGGGTTAACCACGAAAAATACGATTTAGACATTGAGAATTTTTGTAGTCCTGGAGCAATCCAACCCAAAAATTCTTGCTCATTACCCTCAGCAATTACAGTAATCTGAGAATCGTAAAAGCCAATACAACCGTCAGCAGAAATTTGAGTACCAGTAAGTACATTACCACTAATAAATCGGTTGATACCGTCTTTGATAGAATTTTCAGAAATCATATTTGAGATAGATGCACCAGAAATTGTTCTATAATAACGTGGTCTTTCAACTTGTGAGCCTGTCAAAGCTACCATACGAGATACATCGTATTTACCATCAGTAAAAAGACGTGCAATAGTCAGAATATCTTGTGGATACAAATACCAGACCACATCTCCTTTGTTAATGGGATCTATATGATGAACTTGTACTCCGACATTACCTGCTGGGTGTGGACCAGAAATTTTGTTAATTTCTACGCCCTTACAATCCGTAAATACTTTTGATGGATTGGTATTCCCGTCAACATTAAGGTGTACCTTGCCGTCTGTCAATTTCTTTATAACATCTATTCCTACTTGGAACTCTTTATCTAAACCATGTAAAACGAAATCGTTATCTGGTGCTAAAGGGGCAGTATCAAATGTAGAAATAAATATGGCTTTGGGATTGTCCGAAGGGTTAGCAATCGTGTCAAATGGCTTTTGACGAATAAATGGCCAAACGCCACTATCCAATAAGCCTTTGATAACTTGCTCTCTAGTTGCGTTAGCGTCTAGCGAAAAACTTTTGTAACTAACTTCTGAATCAGCTGCAATTCTAATCTCCATAATTCTACGCTTGGCACCACGAACAATTTCTGTAACTTCACCACTAACAGGAGATGAAAAACGAATAAATTCATTATACTT
>TARA_B100000963_G_scaffold106326_1_pt1 | contig 14009 bp, 26 predicted proteins | sample TARA_B100000963 | Tara Oceans TARA_B100000963 (sample SAMEA2622097) | marine metagenome | biome: marine biome (ENVO:00000447); feature: surface water layer (ENVO:00002042); material: "saline water (ENVO:00002010), including plankton (ENVO:xxxxxxxx)" | depth 5 m | reverse complement strand
CAAGTTTGGACTGAAGATACTTTAAAGAATCTAGGCATCAAACTACTGAAATCTTGATATAAATAGTAGTATGGCAAGTTTATTTGATACATTACAAGCAGGCGCATTCCGTGCAGGTGTTAGTCCACGGACTAAAGAATCACGCCTTTGGTTTCAAAAGAAAGTAAGAGATCTAACTGTTCCTACACGTCAAAAGATATTGAAAGATAAAGCTCTTGATGTTGTAAAACAACCAAAGATTGGTGACATGATGATGTATTTCTATGATCCCAAGATGAAGAAAGAGTTACCTTACTATGATAAGTTTCCACTTACAGTTATGGTACAACCTGCAGAAGGTGGATTCCATGGGCTTAATTTACATTACCTAGCACCAGGTGTACGTGCTAGATTCCTTGATGAGCTAATGGCACTATCACCTAAGAACGTAACTGATTCCACAAGACTTGCTAGATTAAGATATAATACACTCAAAGGTGTTACAAAATTTAAAGAATTTAAGCCGTGTTTTAAACATTATTTAATGAGTCAAGTAAATTCTAACTTGGTTAGAGTACCTATGACTGAATGGGAAATAGCAATCTTTCTACCAACAGAACAGTTTGTTAAAGTTAAAGCACAATCAGTATGGAGATATTCAAGGAAAGCATACGCATCATGAACAGTATAGACGACCTCAAAGCAACAATTTCGAAAAAGGGTGGAGTAGCATTCGCCAACAGATTCCAAGTATTTTTTACACCACCAGGTGGAGTTACAATTGGTAACTTAACAAGCCAAGATCCTAGAGTATTAGTTGGATCATTAGCTACAACAGCGTTAAGTGGTGGAAGCTTAAAAAATATTATACCAGACCCAAGAGATATATCAATATTGTGTGAAACAGTTAATCTGCCAGGCAGACAGATTTCAACAAATGAATATCTATCAGACAGACAAGCAATCAAAATTCCTTACGGTATTATTAACGAAGACGTAACTATGTCATTCATTCTCACAAATGATTATTTTATGAAAAAATTATTTGATAACTGGATGTCAGGTGTCTTTGATGTTAAAGATTATCGTGCAGGATATAAAAAAGATTTTACTACTGATGTTATTATACAACAGTTAAATAGTAAAAACGTACCGATTTATGGTGTAAAATTAGAGAACGCGTTTCCTATCACCATGAACTCGATACAATTGGATAGTAATAGTGAAAATACTGTTCAAAAATTGAATGTGACATTGAGTTACGAAAATTATGTTCCAGAAGATATTATAGATACTGCAGTTAGTGGTGTTGAAACATTAGCTTCTGGCTTAGGAATTGGCTAATATTATAGGAGAATAGAATGGCTTTACCAAAAATTAATAATATGAAATATGATACAGTAGTGCCTTCAACAGGTAAGACTGTTCAATTTAGACCATACCTAGTCAAAGAGGAAAAGATTTTGATGATGGCTATGGAATCTAATGATTCGAAACAAATAATGCAAGCAACAAAGGATGTTATTAAATCATGTGTATATGATGATATTAATGTTGATGAATTAGCAATGTTTGATATTGAATCATTATTTTTAGCATTGAGAGCGAAATCAGTTGGTGAAAGAATTGATTTGAAAGTTAAATGTGATAGTTGTGAACATATGAATGATGTTCAAGTAGATTTTGATGATATCGATATACCAGTTGTAGATGATGATTCTAAAATGATTATGCTAACAGATGATGTTGGTATTACATTAAGATATCCATCATACGCTGATGTATCAAAAATTAAGCCAGGATCTGAAGACTCAGTAGAGACTGCGTTTGATATGATTATGGCTTGTATCGAAACAATATTTGATACAGATGCTGTTCATAACGCTAAGACTGAAGGTAAAAAGGCTGTAAAAGAATTTATTGAATCCTTAAACAGCGTACAGTTTCAAAAAATATCTCAATTTTTTGAGAATATGCCAGCAATCAGTCATGAATTAAAGTTTAATTGTGTTAAATGCGACACAGGTAACGTACAAAATCTTAGAGGTATTCAAAGTTTTTTTACGTAGGCCTCTCGCATGATAGTCTTGTAAACCATTATAAGACCAATTTTGCGATGATACAACACCATCGTTGGTCATTGACAGAATTAAACGAAATGATGCCATGGGAGAGGGAGATATATGTAACTCTGCTCAGTGAATGGATTAAAGAAGAAAACGAACGAATTAAGAAAGAACAAAGGAAAATGAGAAATGGCTGAAGAAGTAGAAAATAAATCAAGTCATCACCCAGCAGATACAAACGGTGATGGTAAAGTTTCACGTAAAGAAGAAGAAATGTATTTAGAATTCAAAAGAAAAGAACTCGAAGATGCTGATGCGATGCGCGACGCGCAAAGAAAAATGGCATGGTTTGCGTTAGGAGGTATGTTATTATATCCTTTCGCAGTTGTGATTGCCGTATTAGCTGGCCTAGACCAAGCTAGTAAAATTCTTGGCGATATGGCCGCAACATATTTTGTTGCTGTTGCTGGTATCGTGGCAGCATTCTTCGGCTCACAGGCTTTTGGTAATAAAAAATAAGGTATAGAAAATGGCTGAAGAAAATAGACAAGATTTTTCAAAATTAGTTGAAGCATTAAAAACACAAAATGATATTGCTAATGCAGCAAAGGATGAAACAGAAAATATTTCTAAATTATCTATGGCCATGGACAGTAGTGCCTTAAATCTAGAATCAGAACAAATAAAATTAATTGAAAAATTAATTGATGAGTTAGCTAATCCTAATTTAGATGATCTGGAAGAAAGAAAAGAAAATAATAAGCGTGCTAAAGAAACATTAGATTTATTAGGCATAATTGCTGATAATACTGAAAAAGAAAATGAAGTAATAAAGTTTGATGGTATTGGCCAGGCAGGACTTGGTTTTGTTGCAGCTTTAGGCGCAGCATTAGCTGGATTAGTTACTGGGATTATTGCTGGTCTCGCAGGTAATATAAAAATAATTGGTAGATTATTTAAAATAGGTTTTACAAAACTTTTCGGTGGGTTATTTAAAAGACTTAGTGCACCATTTAGAGCAGTTAATAAACAAGCAAAGGGATTTCTTAAACCAGCAACAGATTTCTTTAAAAACATTGGTAGAGCATTTAAAGCTGGATTTGGTGGATTAAAAACATTTAGAGCAACAACAGGACAATTTGCCAAGTTAGGTTTCTTTGGTACAATAGGTAAAACATTAGGAAATGGATTTAGAGCTATACAGGGATTTGCTAAGTCAATTGCTGGATTTGGTAAGACTGTTGCAGGTTTAGGTAAAACATTAGCTGGTGCTAAATTTCTTAATATAGCAGCTCCTTTTAAAGCATTTTTTGACGGTATAAAATCACTTAAGGCAGCCTTTGCTCCTGTAAAATCAGCCGGTGGTGCATTATCCGGTGTAAAAGCATTTTTAAAACCAATTGGTATTATAGCTAAAACAGCATTTAATGCATTCAAAGCTTTTGGTACAGTTATAGGTAGATTATTCCTTCCTATACAAATAATCTTTGCTGCTATTGATGGTGTAAAAGGATTTATAAAAGGATTTCAACAGCAAGAAGGTAATTTATTTAAAAAATTAAACGCAGCTATTACTGGTGCGTTTTCAGGAATTGTTCAGGGTATAGTAGGTATTCCATTAGATTTACTTAAAAAAGGTATAGCCTTCCTTGCAGGTAAACTAGGCTTTGAAAATTTTGCAGAGTTCTTGGAATCATTTTCAATTAAAGATTTAATTGGTAAATTATTTGATGGCATTAATAATATATGGCAAGGTATCTTAGACTTTTTTGGAAACATGTTCTCTAAAGAAGGTAGAGCTAAAAATATGGAAAAACTTGGTAATATTGTAGGTGGAATTAATGACTTTATTAAAAAAATATTACGTGTTATTCTACCAGATCCAGATGTAGAGGGTAGAAACTGGTATGATCCTAGAAGTTTAGTTTCAAAGGCAATTCCATCATCAGTGTATCGTTATGCTGGATTAGATCCAGATACAGGTGATCTTATAGCACCTGATATCGCTGAAACAATCGTAGGTGATGATACAACATTACGTGGAGCTGAAATGGATATGAATTCACGTGAAAATGAAGCTGCTGGTGATCAAGGAACAGGTGATGTAGCAGTAGTAACTGATAACTCTAATAATCAAAATATTAAACAAGGCGATAATGTATTTGTTAATATGCCAAACGCAACATTAATTCCTGAATTAACGCCTGATTATTCATAAAAAAAGGGGAGCTTTCGCTCCCCATAGTCATGTAACTTAAGTTATTATGACTGTTTAGCCAACCTATCAAAATAAGAAAGTGTATCTTCCTCACCATCATCTGAATCAAAAGGTGCAGCTTCTTCCGTCGCCATAGTTGGTTCTTCAACTACTGGAGCTGGAGCCGGAGTTTCTATACTCATACCAGCATCAACACCTAATACTTTATTAAGTTTAGCTTTCAGTTCATCATAAGACTTATAGTTTTTAGCGTCTGTAAAGTCTGCAAGAGAGTATAGTTTATTATATACCTCTTCCAATCTTTCTTCATCACCATCATGTAGAGAGCTTACAGGTGCAAACTCTGACTTATCATAGTTTACCCAACCTTCTACTTTTCTGATTTTAATTTTAAAGTCAGCGCCTTCCCAGAAGTCGTATGGATTGACTGGATTTTCATCCGCAAATTGTGGTTGCATTACATCCATGATTTTATCAAAGATCTTTTTACCAAATTTGTAAAGGAATACTTTCCCTTCATTTTCTGGATTAGCAGGATCAGAAACAACTAAGACATTTGATACATAGTGTAGTCGTCTTTTCCTTTCCCTAGCAATTGCTTTATCCTCATCTCTACCTGAGTTCCATAATACAGAATTCATCTCAGATACTGGATCTTGTTCACCAATAGAGGTTAAAGAATTTTCGATATACCATAAACCAGTAGGTCCTTTGAACCCATGATCCCAATACCTTACCCATGGAAGATCTTCACCTTCTTTGGCTGGTAGGAACCTGACAACGGCATAACCGTTTCCTGCTTTATCCCTGGTAGGTTTCCAAAACCTATCATCAGCGTATGATGTGGTTTCAGTTTTAGTAGATACTGCTTCCGCAGCCTTAACGAGTTTGTCGATTGACGAGCCTCGTGAGCTCTTTAGATTTGCAAATGACATTATATTTCTCCTTGTATATGCATTGTATTTACTGAATTATCCACTTTATACATAATATAATAATTTATGTAAACTCCTTTGTTAATAACTTTTTACATTTATTAACATCAAAATTTACAAAGGGCGTATACTTCTCGATTAGTCTACGAGTATCAGGCCAAATAATGGTATCTGATATGTTCTTAGATTCACGATCAATAAACCCAAATATAGAATTAAGAATTACAACAGTTTCTAAACTGATTTCTTCTTGCATCCATAACTTTACGATTAGAGGATGTTGTCCATCAACAGATTTGAACAAATCGTCAAAGGGTACATTCTCTTCTCCTATTCTATTTATATCGACTGAAAATACTCTATGAATACTTTCTTTAACTTTTTTGTATTTCATATAGTTTTGTTCAGCCTCACTATCCATCATATCACCTACATATTTTTCGGTGTTGATAAACTGTGATACATAAAACTCTTTTAGTTCACCATTATACTTCTTTGCTAGCTTAGCGAAAAAGTATTTATCTTTTCGTTTAAAAAAAGATTGTGGTGTTACGTTTGATTTAAAGTTATATTTGATTGCATCATAGCCTGTTTCAAAATGTAACTTTAAAGCATTGTATAATTTGTAAGACTCAAATGGGTCGTTCATAGTCTTCCTGTTCTTATTAGCCACCATCGAAAGTATTTTCTACCTTCGCCGTAAGCTGCACTTCTCAATGGATTGTATATCAACCTATACCACCAAGCATATATCCTGCTTTACCTGCGATTAGTAATTGTACCATCGGTGGAAAGAAATAAAAGTATGTCATAATACCTAGTATAATAATTAAGAGAGCAACTGCTACTTTCACTGTGAATTTCAACATACTAGGAAATACTTTTATTCCTACGTATATTACGGTTATTAATCCTATTAATTCTAACATTATACTGGTAGTTTATTTCCTTTTTTTACTCTAATTAAATTAAGACCTGAGGCCTCTGCTTCTATTTTTTCTTTTAAAGAATCTGTTAAAAGCTTCTTTAAATTACTATAATCCATACCACGTTTTTCTATAACATAAGTGGCAGCATCTATATAAGTTATGTTACCCTTAGCAACTAATTGTTCAACAGCGGTAGAAAATCTTTTCTTTGTCATTATTTTTACATCTAAATCTATACTCATAATATCCTAAGTAATATGCAATCGGCATTGATTCTACCATTAGGTGTACTTACTTTTGTTGTTATAGTACCCCACACTTGTTTGTCGATTTGTTTTTGTGTTTTGGTTAAAATTAGTGGAAGTATATCAGATGGCTTTCTTAATGTTGCCGTTCTACTTGTATCACAAATATTCTTTATGGTAGTACCACTAACTTCAAACCCCTTGGTTGAGTTTGTTTTGTATTCAGTCAATTTTCTATTCTTAACATTATATACATATAACAACTCTTTTCCTGGAATCATAACCGGATTGATTGATGTTAATTTTTCATCGATATCATCAGTCTTATATTTCAAGTTTTTAACCTGTACATCAGATGATTTAGGTTTTTTAGTTCTAGGAATTCTTGTAGTTTTATTATTCATTTTTAGTCTTTCAACATCAGACATAATTTTTTCTAGAAGAGTCATCATTTTCTTTTTATTGCCCTTCGAAATATGTTCATAAGCTTCTACTGCTTGATCACATCTTTTATGGTATGCATCTGATACTAAATCATATTCAAACTTAATATGTTCTAAAAAGATGTTTATACCAGCACCTTTAATTTTATGTAGTGTTAGTAAACTATATGCAGGAAATTTAATTTGTTCGAACTCGCCTTCCATCCATTTGTCGACAACCATTTCATCAAAATCACCCATAATAGTTTGAACAACTTTTGTTTTCATTCTTTCAGCTGGTGATATTACTGGCTTTTTAGGTTGAGCTTTTACTTCTTTAACAATAGATTTACCTTCAACTAAAAGTTCAGCAATCTTGTTGTTAATTTTTTCTAGGACAGATATACCTTCAGAAGATGTCATTCTATCTAATGGAACACCTGAATTGTATATTCTAATATTATTACCAATCCCTTGATTTAATTTCCAATTTTCAACTTTCTTCAATGCTTGTAATTCTTTCTTATTGTAACCAAGAACTTTTTCAGCATATAATAGTATTACAGGTAAATTACTTTTTGGATTATTATAGTAATTAAAATAATTAGATGATTGATGATATGCTCGATTGATATCTTCTATATCTTTAAATTCTGAACCATGAAAATTAGGTTCTGCACCTATGTATTTGTCTTCTAACGTTGCGCCTCTTTTTTTAGCCATTTATTACTCCTTTTAAATAATTAGTTATATTATACCACATTTTTCTGTAAATGTAAACAGGCGGAACACACTTTTGATATGATAAGGAGTAGTGTGTGCATTCCGCCATAAACTTAAGATTCTGATGAATCATAACCCTCGTAATCTTTTACTCCTATAACAAAATTTTCTGCTGCAGATTCTGCATAACATTCAGAATGACCTGGGTACCATTCAATAGCTAATGACTCTCCATTAGACATCATACGTATACCATAATAATTTTTTTCTAATTCAACTGTTTTTAAAACATCTGCACTTCTATTTGCATATTCATTGTCGCCCTGATATGAACTCATGAGCATATAATTATTCGCCATCTTCATCTCCTTTTTCCCACGGCAGCGGAATGTGGTGTCCCGCTTTTCTTTCACTGATAATATGACTGCTCATATAAGCTACGTACATCATACCTATCATAATAATAAATCCTAATATGTATTCTAATATAATCATTTTATTTTCCTATATGTTCCACGTCTTTACGCGGGATTACTTGATATGCACCTTTGTTATATGCAGGTGCAACTGTAAAGTTTTGTGACTCTTCTCTTTTCCATGAATCATCCTGTTGTGGACTATAATTCATTGCAATTGGCATAGATGGATATTTTTCACGATGATCATCCATTTGCTGCTGAGCAAAACTTTTTGTTTTTGTAGCCATTGGTACAAATTTTGGTTTACTACGTTTTGTTGACATTGATGTGGTCTTACGCTTTCTGCCATGTATATCATATCGTAAACTGCCTGTATAAAAACTTGTCATTCCCATTATGCTTTTTTCCTCCACTCATCAATAAGAGCATCACCTTCTAGCTTTTCACCGAAGTAATGTAAAACCTTACCATCTTGAGTTCTTTCAATTAAACCATTATTATATGTTTTATCAGTAACATTTTTTCCATCTGCAGTATCTTCAGGTCTATTATCATACCACATAGAACTTAGAGAGTGTATATGTATTTGTGAAATACCCGTTGACCACTCTTCAGCTAACAATAATTGTCTTTGTCTTTCGACTACACTATCATACTGACCCATTATTTTTCTCCTTCATTTTTTTATATTCTTCCCAATCCCAGGGATAACCTGTCCTAGGTTTTTTATTTGAAATAGCTCTTTCCCAAGCTTGTCTGCTAAGCGTATTAGGTTCATTATTCTTTTTCTTTTTCATCTAATTCTTTGATTCTTTTTTCTGCTATTTTAATAATATCTTTTTCTTTATACCAAATGGCAGAAAATACTGATGTATAATGAAATCCAAAGTCTGGATCTATAAATTCAACAATCCATCTAGGTAAACCAAATAATGATTTATCTTTGAATATTCTAACATCACCATAATTTTTAACTAATAATCTCATTAGTCCCAACTATCTTGATCTTTCATTGCATTATAATTTTCAACGTATGAAGTACCTTCTAACCAACGGTCGGTATTTTCTTTTGAATAGTGCATATTTTCTTCTTTAAAACAATCTAAACCACCAGCTTTAAGATGACCAGCTTTTTTAACTGAAGCTGATAATTTATTGTAATGGTTTTTTGGTCTGCTATATACACGTTTTACCGCCTGTTTAAACTCTTGCTCAGCTTGATATTTTTCTTTTTCAGCAAGTAGTTGTTTTTTTATTTCTTTAAAATCCATAGTTACTCCTAATTAATAGATATATTATACCATAGTTTACTTGTAATGTAAACAGTTTTTTTCATTTTTTTTATTGAACCCATATATGATTATATTTTGATGGCATATTATCACAGGTATAATTTGTATCACCATAATTTATTACTTTTACACATTCATTTGTTGAATGACTTACATGAACATCCGGAATATTTGCTGATATATTTAGTACCATACCTAAGCTTATCAATATTAAAAAGCCAAGAAATCCTGTGACTAAATAATCATGTTTGTTTCGATTAATCATAAAAACTCTCCAAAATATTTTGTGCAGCTTCTTTTGTACCAAAATATCCTGTGTACCTATCATATGGCTCTTCAATGGTATAACTACTTCCATCTTCCTCAAAATATTTGACTACACACGTTTCTCCAATGTAATATCCTGCTGGTGTATTCATAACTTTAGGACCAGACATAGATAAAATTTCTTCTTTACCAGTGCACATCATAATGCTACCTCTCTATTTGTTAGTGAACCAAATGGTTGTTCTACGATTCTTACAACATCGCATCTATCATCTTTTTCTTGATCTTGACTTTTAGTAATCTCTTTGGCCTGATTGATAGCATCACCATCACTTTCAGCCCATACATAAAATTCAGTGCGAACAACATATCTTCTCATTATGCTACCTCCAACATTCCAAGAGGACAATTCCAAAGTCCTGGTTGGCCATCAATTCTTACAACAGCTTTTGTTCTATTGATCTTAGTGACTTCACCAAATTGAAGACCTTTTTTGCTATTGATTTTTACTTGAGCTCCAACAAAAAGCGTAGACTTAACACCTTGAGCTTTAATAGCTCTTAGTTGTTTTTGTTTAATTTTAATTAACTCAATAACCTCATTCATTTCAGTGTTCGAACTAATTGAGTTGATTGCGTTTAGTATAGATTTTTTCATAATGTAGTTTCCTTATCAATTGTTTATATAGCCATTATACCATATCTGGAGAGAATGTAAACAGTTTTTGTGAAAAAAATGCACTTTTTTTTCATTTTGTGTGACTCTTTTGTACATTTTGGTCATTAAAAACATTTACTATATAATTTTGCCTCCAGGCGATTTGCTTCTTTTTCCCATGGTTGATCATTATATTCTCTATGATCATAATTACGTTTTTTCCAATTACTACCATCTAATTCTTTTCTTAAGAATTGTTTAGCATGAACCATTTCATGAGCTAATGTTTGCATTTGATCATCAAAAGATATATTACGATTGATTTCTATTTCAATATCTTGTGTATTACCATAACAATAGCCCCATGCGTCTTCTGCCATTTTTGATTTAAATCTTACAACTATTTCACGATTGCGTAATCTATGTATTCTTAACTCTTTACACAATCGTGTAACGTAATCGTATATTAAATCTTTATCTTGAATATTTGATGGTATATGAATTAACAATTAAAAATCTCCTTGATCTCTACTAACAACTTGTACACAATTAACACCATTATCTCTCCACATATCTACAACTCTATTTCTATCATCATATACAATATCTGGATTACCACCAATTTGATCTCTAATAATATCTAAAACATCTCTTTTAAATACATCATCGGCTCTGTAATCTCCATCAGGTCTCATAAACAAAATTGGATTATCGATACCAATCCAATCTTGAATTTGCTGGACAGTAACATCTCTTTGTGCATTGTTTCTAGCAGATACAAACATAACAATATCGCCATCAGCAACATGCATTCTTGCTAAATCACATACATGTTGAATAGGTGTATCATTTACAGTGTGATCTCTAAAAGAATCCCAATCATTATTACCATTAGTAATAAAACGTCTTCGATGGTTACAATCTGCAATAGTACCATCGACATCAAAAATTATATGTTGTGTATTATCCTTAATCATGTTACTATTATACCACAGTTTTACTGTGTTGTAAACAGTTTTTTGAAAAAAAGTGTAATTATTTTACAAAGATATGAGGCCTACTTGATTCATAACATGAATGTTATTTGCTACGGCTGCGGTGAGAATGTAATTAGGTATAATAAGCATTTGTGTATCATAGTTTTCTAAATAAATATGACTAATTACTATTTTTAATAATATAATCTGGCTTAATGATGGTTTAGGACCTAAAAAAACGTTTCTTTCTTCTACTAATGGACTTTTTAAACCACGATATGTAGTATATACATCTAAAGTATTTATTACATAAAAGTAAGTTTTTAATTTTTTAGGATCACGCGGTGAAAATTGTAACTTTTTCAGATTTACCTTTGACTTGTATTCTATCGACTTGAGTGAATGTTCCAGATGTACACTTTCCAGCAGTGAATTGTGATAGCAACACTCGAACCCCATCATAATTGCGAGTTTGTCCTTCGAGTCTAGCCGCCAGGTTGACGGCATCTCCAATGACGGAATAGTCAAATCGAGATTCTGATCCCATGTTTCCGACGATGCAATCACCGGTGTTGATACCAATACCAACATCAATGCGAGGTAGGCCTTTTTCTTCCAATTCTTTAATAAGTTCATCTGCTGCAATTACTATCTCCTGTGCTGTTTTTACAGCTAAGTCTGCATGATCTTTGCATGGTAGTGGTGCATTCCAAAAAGCCATAATACAATCACCCATATACTTATCAATAGTGCCACTATTTGAAAGTATAATTTTACTCATACGGTCTAAGTAACTATTTATAATTTTTACTAACCCTTCAGGATCATCGTTATTTTTATAATGCTCTGATATTGGCGTGAACCCTACTATATCCATAAATAAGAATGACATTTCTTTTCTTTCACCACCAAGTTTAAGAAGTGATGGATCTTTTTGTAATAACATAACTTGTCTTGGGTCTAAATAAGTTTCGAATTGTTTCTTAATTTGTTGTCTTAATACAAATTGTTTATAGAAATTATTAAAGCTCGTTGAAGTGAATAAAAGTATATATAATATTAGTGGGTAACTAAGGTCGAGGAGTATCTGAAATTCGTTCCATGAATACCATACTCCATATCCACTTAATAATAATATACTAAAGAAGACAATTAAGGAAATATATAATGAAGTATAGTATGCAGTACATACAATTAGAACTCCCATTAACACCATCATCCCAATCTCTAAAACATCAGCCCATATTGGTCGAGAAATTGACTCCCCATCAATTATCGTTTGAATGGCAGTTGCATGAAGATGATGCGCAGAACGTAAGCCACTTGGAGTTGGAATCTGAGATGATAACCCCGAAGCAGTTAAACCTATTAGAACAGTTTTTCCTTCGAGATCAATATTGGAGAGATTACTTCCGTACTCTAATTCATTAAACTTATAATTGGGATTAATCCACATAGATCCATTACTATCTGATTTAATTCTAAATGGTCTTAAAATAATTTCTTCTATTCCAGCATCATTTACTTTTATAGTATAAGACGGTTTTTCATTTAAAACACGAATAGTTTCTAGTGCAAATGATGGATATAATTCACCATTAATTTGAGATATTAACGGTATACGTCTTACTAAGCCATCAACTTCTGGCATAGCATTAATTAAACCATGTCCCCATGCGCCTTCTTCGATTTGTTTAATATTGGTTATAAGACCATCATATTGTATTACCCAATCTAGTGGATCTCCTGTCCCAAAGATGGCAGTTCCTACATAAGGTGCTTGTGAACTTTTACCTCTAGAATCAGCATCTTGAGCCAATATTATACCATTATCTTTAACCCAAGAGGCAAAAACTTCATCTCCACCTAACCTATCTACCTCTGGAAACATGATTGTAAACCCAATATACCCCGCATTTGCAGCTCTGAGATCAGATATCATTTGAGCGTATACATGTCTTGGGAATGGATACTGTCCGTGCACACTGAGTGCTTCTTCTCCAACATTCAATAGGACTACCCTATTAGATTCACGCTCGTGCATGCTTTTGATATATGTATCAAAGGTATTTAGTCTTAATTGTTCTATAAGTGGTAAATCAATTACACGTAATGACAGAAGGCCTACGAGTAAAATGATTGTTGTCCATATCGAAGTTATATACTTCATTTATTATTCTTTTTTTCTTCCCAATCTTTTATTGCGGTTTGTATTGTTTCTTCTGCTAACACAGAACAGTGATATTTTATAGGAGGTAAATCTAATGCCTCAGCTATCTCTTTATCTTTTATTTTCTTGGCCTCTTCTAAAGTTCTACCTTTTAACATTTCAACAAACATAGTTGACGATGCAATTGCTGAACCACAACCATAAGTTTTAAATTTTACGTCTATAATTCTTTCATCTTTATCGAGTTTTAATTGTAGTTTCATAACATCACCACAGGCCGGTGCACCTGACATTCCGGTCGCTACATCAGCATCCTTAGGATCAAATCGTCCTACGGAAAACTGTTTAGGTGAGTTGAGTACTTGTTCAAAACGCTCAACTACTTGTTTTGAATATGCCATATCTCCTGTGTTAGTTTAGTTTCCTTGTGTTACTGAAGTGCTACAACCGCCAACTGTCATACAATCAACGGATATAGTATATGTTTGAGTAGTAGTTCCTAATTGTTTTAAATCGAAATCGGTTCCATATAAACCATCAAGCGTAATATTTGCAGTGTGTGCAGCGCCAGATCCATGTTGACGTACAAATACCTCGTTCCAATCATTATATATTGTTAAGTTAAGTGTTTTCTGACCATCACTTTGTTGTTTAAATACTACTTCATTATCAGAGCCGGCCATGTGAAAATTAAAATCGTGTCCTGTAGT